>Ga0334890_1001397_pt1 | contig 32403 bp, 23 predicted proteins | sample GraSluR1_MG_3_FD_207220 | JGI IMG/M metagenome (GOLD analysis project Ga0334890, IMG submission 207220) | Sludge microbial communities from methane-producing bioreactor in Wageningen University, Netherlands - Granular Sludge_31_08-R1 | ecosystem: Engineered > Bioreactor > Anaerobic >... | reverse complement strand
GACCCGACCCGGTTCTTCGGCGACGCTGGCCCTGCGGATCACTTGGCTCAACGGCGAATGGGACCGCTTCTGGCAGAACCGCCCCATGGCCGCCTAGAATCTACCTACAAACGTGCAGTGCACCCCAGGGGAGACATCCTGCCAGTATCTTCTTGCTTTCACGCCCAAAGTAGGCTATAATAGAATGATAATGACGTGAGACGGACCCTCCCGGCGAGACCCGTCAGGGCCAAGGAAGGTGGCTCGACAATCGGATGCGACTCTCAGAGAGGGCAGAACGATGAAGACACAGCACGCGCTCGTGGTTGCAGCCTTTCTATTGCTCGCAACCCACGCAAACGCCGACCTTCACATGACGATTCTAAGCGAGACGTACTTCGTATCGGGCTATGCGGGGAACAGTGCGGGATATGGCCCTTATGGAGAATGGTACGATGCTCACCATGTCTCATATGCGGATATCTCCTCTTCGAATATCTATGGCCAGACTGTCGGCGCCCCATTGTCGTCGGCCATTAGCTGGCCAGGTCGCCGCAGTTGGCCTGTCAACGGGGAGCCTTGGTTCTTCGTCGGGGCGACAGCATCGACCCCGAGGGATGCGCCGTACTACGGCATTGACCCGTATTCCTACGCCGAGGCCAGCATGGTCGTAGTTTTCACACTCACCGGCCTCGATACTGATGTGGACCTGCAAGTCTATGCTTTTGAGGGCATGTATAATTGGCCGCGTTATGAGTATTGGGACTACGGTTACAGCTTCGGCAAGATTGGCGATGATGTGTTTCGCTTACAGGGGTGGGTGTGGTCATATGGCACGCGAGACATGGTTGAATTGGACATTGTTTTTGGGAACGTGAGCAGTGTAGCAGTAATCCCCGTTCCCGGCGCGGCTTTGCTTGGCGTTCTTGGTCTGGGCACGGCTGGCTTGCGGCTTCGTCGCACACGCAGGTAGCGCCACCCGGATCGAGTCGGCAGAGAAGCGGACCCGGTGCGACCTCCAGCCGGTAGGATGGGCTTCAGCCCATGCGGCAAACAGCACGGACGAGGCACCCCGGCGCTGCGTGATTGTCCTTGCCCGGTGGGCGGCATTTGCGCATATTGGGCCCAACGTGAGCCCGCCGTCCTTGGGTGGTCGTCGAGAGCTGCAACAGGGCGGCGAGGCACTGAGAGCATCGGTGAATGCATTTGTTGCATGAGGTCAAGGAGGCAGATCGATGTCAGATCAGTACGTTGAGCTTCCGCTGGATCAATCGCATCAGCTGGTCAATCATGGGCCGGTGGTGTGGCTATCGACGAAGAACGCCGACGGGACGTACGACATTGCGCCGGTGGCGTGGAACTGTCCGGCCGGCAAGGCCCCGCCGAAGCTGCTGGCTGTCGTGGGGCGGGGGCACCGGACGTGGGAGAACATCGAGCGGACCGGTCGGTTCATTACGGTTGTCCCGCATCGCTCGCAGCGAACGCTTGTGATGGAGACGGGAAGCGTCTCGGGCCGGGAAGCAAACAAGTTCGAGAAGTTCGGCATCGACGCGTTCACCGGAGCCCAAGTGGACGCTCTGGTCCCGCGCGGCTGTGTGGGGTTTCTGGAATGCGAGGTCGAGAACGCGCTTGCGGGGCTGCCCGCCGACGTCATCTTGGGCCGGGTATTGCGCTCGGCCGTCGCGCCCGAGGCCTTCGACGACCGCCTGCTCGTCGAGACGGAGGCGGGTCAGACGCTGCACCACCTTGGCGGCCGATTCTTCGCGACGCCCGCGAAGCAGATTCTCTCCTGAACGGATCGCCCAGGCGGAGTCCGTCGATGAACAATGATCGAGCCTGCCTGATCTATGAATGGTTCGGCGTCAACACCAATATCGTTTGCGACACCGCCCGCAACGACCTGCGCGAATTGAGGTCGTTCGTCCATGGCGTGCCCGGTACGTAGCATCCGTGCGGGCAGAGATTCTGCTCACCCCGTGAGGCGGTGCGCAAACAGTTGAAAGCGATATGTACGTTCGATGGGTTCGACAAAGACCCACTGGAGCCCAAGCGGTTCTCTCGCTCAAGCAAACGGAACCCGACACGAGCGGCATCTTCTCCCTCTGTCTGGACCGGTTCTACAGGTGTTTCACCTCTATGCCGTTTCCGTCCCGCTTCGTGATTTCGCGCGCCACGACTTTGCGAAGGCAGGTGGCGGCGAGTCTCTCATAGCACATCAGGCAGCACCGCATTTCGGTGACCCAGCCGTAGGCACGCCCGAAAGCTCGAATCCTCTCAACTGGTTCGGGGCGATGCGTTTGGCGGAGAACTGACAGCGGCAGAGGATGGTTTGGAGACTGCGCTTGGGCTCATGAAGAAGGGGGGCCTTGGGTCAGGCCCCCCTTTGTTGTTTGTGGCGTATTTGCGGGTCAGCGTTTGGCGGTGAGGGCCTTGTAGGCGTTTTCGCCGCCGTTGATCAGGTGGGTCAGGGGGCTGGGGCGATCGACTCCTTCGATGAAGCTGGGCCGGGCCGCCCACGGGGTGACGCTCAGCACGCCGGTGAGGTCCATCCAGTGTTGCAGGCGGGCCACTGGGAGGTTCCAGGTCATGTGGAAGTGGTTGGCCGGCGGGTACTGCTTGTACTCGACCATGCTGGCGTACTTGGGCACGACGAAGGTGTGCGGCCAGGTCGGCGTGGTCAGATCGCACATGGCCTTGCCCAGTTCCGTCGGCACCTCGGTGGTGTGGGCCTCGTCCCAGATCAGGCTGAACAGCCCGGTGACGCTGCTGTAGGCCATGCGGGCGGCGATGCCGTCGATGCCCGCCGGCGTCATGAACGTCACGGAGTTGCCGCCGCCGGGGAAGTAGAACTCATCGGCCATCGGCATCGAGACGCGGTCCATGATCTGCTTGACGGTGGCGCCCGGCGTTGCGGCCCAGTCGAACGAGGCGCTGCCGGAGTTGTCGCCGTCGACGAGGCCCTTGGTGTACCAGTCGGCCTGCTTGTCGAGCTTCTTGAGGCCGAGCTTGCCGGCCAGATCCTGGATCTCCCACGCCTCCCAGACCTTGCGGAAGTCCATGAACAGCGGGGGGTTGCCGCCGCTGAGGTAGGTCATCACGAGCATCGTCAGCAGGCCCTGGACGTCGGCTTCGGTGGCGTAGGGCACCGGTGCCTTGGTGCCGGTGTGGTCAAACGTGCTGTTGAAGAACGACTCCATCACGTCGGCCACCGGTAGCGGCAGGCCGCGTCGGTCGCTGCCCCATTCGAGCTGGCTCATGAACCCGCCGCCGACGGCGTTCAGATCGTCCATCAGGTCGCGGACGATCAGGTACATCGCCAGAGACATGTTGAACCGCTCGCTGGCCTCGTCGTTCGGCAGTTCGAGCCGCTTGCCAACGTAGCGGTCGATCCAGCCTCGCAGATCCTTCAGTTCCTTTTCCTTATAGGCTTTCTTGTTGAGCATGTCGGCCAGGAGCTTCATGTCCAGCCGGGTGATTTCGATACCGAAGGTGTTCCGCGTCGGCAGGACGTGAGCCAGGGCCGTTTCCATGCCCATCGAGTCGTGTCCGAAGATCACGACCCGGCGGCCCCGCAGCGCCACCTTCGCCACGGCGGCATAGCACCAGTCGATGAGGCTCTTGGCGGTCTGCTCGGTCATTTGCGGGGTCTGCCCCGTGTCGGGCCAGGTCCCGACGTTCAGCGCGACCATGCGGCCGTACTGGCCGAAGGCGCCATTGGCGGCGTGGGCATAGACGACGCCCGGCCGAGGACCGCTGTTGCCACAGGTGATGTTGAACGGGGTGTCGGAAGGGAACTGCTGGAGCAACGAGATCGTCGTCAACTGCGGGAAGGCCCAGGTGTCGGGCACGCAGACGATGATATCGACGCCGGCCTTGCGGAACTGCTCGGCGACGATGTCCGCCTGGGCCTCGCCGTCGACCAGGATCGTCGAGTAAACGACCGACACAGGGGTCTTGTCCGGCAGGATGACGCTGCCACTGACAACGTCGGCGGCCATCTTGACGATATTCTGCCCCCGTGTCCGGCTGTCTTCGTCGATGCGCGGGTCGCTGGTGGCAAACACGCCGATCACCGGCACCTTCGGCGTGGCCTTTTTCTTCATGTTGGGCAATTGACTGGCTTCGGTCTTCTTCGCCATGTGGGTGCTCCTTTCAATCCATGGCCGACTATTGACGACGTATGATCTGAGACTGGCGAGACGAAAACAATCGGTCGTCAATCCTACACAGAAAGCCCCGATGGCTCTTCCAACAAGTTTCGCACGAGGTCGAGGAACTGGGCCGCGTAGGCGCCGTTGGCGACCTTGTGGTCCACCGAGAGCGTCATGTTCATCAGCTTTCGCATGAGGATGTTGGCGTTGTCAGGCACGCAGGTGTCCGTGATCTTGCCGATGCCCAGGATCGTGCACTGGCCGGGCACGACGATCGGGATAAACGACTCGATCCCGAAGGCGCCGAGATTGCTCACGGTGGTGCAGCCGCCTTCGAGGTCGGACAGATCCAGCTTGTCGGCGCGCGTGCGCTCGATCAGCGCTTGGCTGTCGCGGGCGATCTGCTTAAGGCCCTTCTTGTTGACGTCTTTGACCAGCGGGGCGACCAGACCGTCGGGCACGGAAATCGCCAGCCCGATGTGGATCGCATCGGCCAACTTGATGGCGTCGCCGGCGAGTTGGCCGGTCATGATCGGGAATTTCTCCAGGCCGGTGGCGACTGCCTTCATGATGAAATCGTTGAACGAGACCTTCACGTCGCCGGCGGCGTTGAGTTCCGCGCGCTTGGCGACGAGGTTCGTGACGTCGGCCCGGACAGTCAGATAGAAGCAGGGGATCTCCTGCTTGCTCTTGAGCATCCGCTCGGCGGTGATCCGCTGGAGCCGGTTGAGGGCGACGGTGGCCCCGAGTCGGGCCTCGCCGGCGGCAGCAGCCGGCTTCGCCGCCGCGGCTGCGGGCGCGGGCCCGGCGGGTTTGGCCTCGGCGGCTTTCTGGATATCGAGTTCAGTGATCTTGCCGGCCGGTCCGGTCCCTTTCAGGCCCGTCAGGTCCACGCCCAGGTCCTGCGCCAGCTTCTTGGCGCGGGGCGAGGCCATGATCTTGCCCGTCGGCCTGGCCGGTTCCGGGGCCGCCTTGGCGGGCTCAGCGACCGCCGTTGTGGCAGCGGGCGCTGGGCCGGAGGGACCTGATTCGACGCCCAGCAGAGAATCGACGAAGCTCTGCGGCACCACCTCGTCCTTCTCGCCCAACACGAGCATCGGCGCGCCGACCAGCAGCGTCTGATCGACTTTGGCCAGCACGTGCTTGACGAAACCGCCCAAGGGCGATTCCATCTCCAGCGTCGCCTTGTCCGTTTCGATCTCGAAGATCACGTCGCCCTTCTTGACCTCATCGCCGACCTTGACCAGGCAGTTGACGACGGTGCCTTCCTCCATCGTCTGGCCGAGCTGCGGCAGCTTGATTTCTTTCGCCATGTAATCGTCCCCATTCTTGTGCCTGACAGTGTTCTTTCCTTGCGTCGGTTGCGTTATTGGCCGACGGATTGCTTCACGGCCGCGACGATCTGCTCGACGCTGGGAATGCTTGCGTTCTCCAACGGCTCGCTCATCGGCGGCGGCACGTCGAGGGCCGCCATGTTGGTCGGCCGGCAATCCAGGTAGTCGAATCCGCGAGAGCCGTCGCCGAAGTCGTATTCCATGAACTGCCCGGCGATCTCCCGTCCGACGCCGCACCAGCCGAAGCCCTCGCTGACGGTAATCAGCCGCCCGGTCTTCTTCACCGATTCGGCGATGGTCTTCATATCGAGCGGCTTGAGCGTGCGTACGTCGATGACCTCGGCGTCGATCCCGTGTTGCTCGGCCAGGATCTTCGCCGCGTCGAGCGCCCACATCGCCATGCGGCTGTAGCTGACGATCGTCGCGTCGGTGCCGGGGCGCTTGATGTCCGCGACGCCCAGCGGAATGATGTAGTCGTCCGTCGGCACCGGGCCGACCTGGCCGTAGGTGGCCTTGTGCTCGATGAAGACCACGGGATTCTCGCTGCGGATGGCGGCTTTGAGCAGGCCCTTGGCGTCGTAGGGCGTCGAGGGCATCACGACATATAGGCCTGGCGTGTGCATCAGCCAGGCTTCCAGCGACTCGGAGTGGTGCGCCGCGATGCATCGGCCGACGCCGCCTTCGGTCCGCAGGACCATCGGCACCTTTGCCTTGCCCCCGAACATATAGCGATTGTAGGCGCCGACGTGGACCAATTGGTCCATCGCGATGGTCAGGAAATCGACGTACATGATCTCGGCGATGGGACGCACCCCGCGAAGAGCCGCGCCGACCGCGGCGCCGGCAATCGCCGCCTCGGAGATCGCGGTGTCGATCACGCGGTCGGTGCCGAACTCGGTCAGAAGGCCGCGCGTCGCTTGGTAGGCGCCGCCGTAGAGCCCGACGTCTTCGCCAAAGAGGAAGACTCGCTCATCACGCCGCATCTCCTCGGCCTGGGCGGCGGCGACCGCCTGCCCGATGGTCATTATGTCCATCCCGAACTGCGACTTGACCGTTTCGCTGGCCTCGGCCGTTCGTTCCTTCTTGGTCTTGGCCGTCGACGAGGCCATCGCTGCCTCGAAGACCTGTGAAGCCTCCGTGACCTTGGTCGAAGTGGCCTTGTCGGCCTCGATCAGGGCGGCGGGATACGTCTCTTCAACGTACACGTCCTTGGCCACGTCGACTGCATTGGGCCACGGACTGTCGATGCCGAATTGCGTCGCGGTTTCGATCGTGTTGAATGCGGCGTCCTTGATGGCGTCCATCTCCGCCTCAGTGCAGAGCTTCTCGCCGAGGAGCTTGTTCCGCCAGACGGTGATCGGATCGCGCTCGTGCCAGGCCTTCTCCTCGGCCTTGGTCCGATAGGTTCTCGGATCGCTGCGGCTGTGGCCGTACCAGCGGTAGGTCTTGGCCTCGATGATTGTCATCCGGTTCTCTGTGCGGGCCCGCTCGGCGGCTGTGCGCACCGCCAGGAAGACGGCCGCCGGGTCCTGTCCGTCCACGATCACGCCGGGGACGTTGTAGGCGATCGCACGGACGGCGATGTCCTCGATATTGCTGGCGCAAAGCGTCCCATCGACCTCGCTGCCGGAGAACGGCACGCTCATACCGTAGAGGTTGTTCTCGATGATCGCTACCAGTGGGACCTTCAGCGTCGAGGCCATGTTCATCGATTCGTGAAAGGTGCCGGTGTTGGTGGCGCCGTCGCCGAAGAAGGACAGGACGACCTTGCCGGACTTCTTGTACTTCTCGGCCAGGGCGGCCCCGACGGCCGGGGGCTGGTTGCCGCCGACGATACCGGTCGAGCCGAGGTTGTTCTGCCGCTCGACCTCCGCGATGTGCATCGAGCCGCCGCGACCCTTGCAGTAGCCGGTTTCCTTTCCCATCAATTCGGCCATCATGGCGTTCCAATGGTCCTGCCGGGCCTTGTCGCCGTCGGCGTACTTGTTGCCGATCGCGCCGCAGTGGCCGTGGCCACGGTGGGTCGAGCCGATCACGTCTCCGTGTTCGATAGCCCCGATGGCCCCGGTGGCGACGGCCTCTTCACCGGCGTATAGGTGGGATGCGCCCTTGATGATGTTCTGCCCCAGCAGATCGAAGACCTTCTCTTCGAAAAAGCGGATCTCATACATGGTCCGAAGCCAGTCTTTGGCCGTCTCCAGCGTGATGAGGTCCTTGCCGATCAGGTCCTTTACCTTGGGTACGGGCTGTTTGCGCGTATCCTCGATAGCGTGTTCCATACCAACGACTCCTGTACTGGACAGTTCTTGTGGTTCCCAGACCCGCAGCGGGCGGGGGGGACCTCCTGGTGGCAGCGTAAAAGACGGATAATATAGCACGTTCCAGCGTTCGCAACAACATCACACGTGTGATTCGGCGTTTTTTTCGAATGGTGGTCTGCATTGCCGGCGAGGTCGCGCCTTCAGATAGAGGCCGGTGGTCCCGACGCCCGCGACTACGCATTTGGCGCGACCTCTCGAGGCGGTTAGAATCGGCGGTGACGGTCCGGGAGGGTCCGGACCGAGAACGAATTCCATGAAGAGGAGTAGGAAATGAGTGACTCGAACACCTATCCTGGGACGTGTCAGGGAACTCATCGCATTCTGCGGTTCGTGCTCCTGCTGGTATGGCTTGCGGCCCCTGCGGCCGCGAGCGCCTCGGCCGATCTGGGCCGGGGACCGCTGAAAGTCTCCGAGAACAAGCGGTTCCTTGTCCATGCGGATGGGAAGCCGTTCTTCTGGCTGGGCGACACGGCCTGGGAATTGTTTCATCGCCTCAATCGCGAAGAGGCCGACCGGTATCTGGAGAACCGGGCGGCGAATGGTTACACCGTGATCCAGGCGGTGGCCCTGGCCGAAGTCGACGGGCATCGCGACCCGAATCCTTACGGACACCTGCCGTTGGTCGACCTCGACCCGGCCCGGCCGGCCGTCAAAGACGGCCGCGACAACGACTACTGGGACCATGTGGACTACATCGTGGACAAGGCCAATTCGCTGGGCCTGTACATCGGCTTCTTGCCGACGTGGGGTCGCTACTGGCACGACAGCGTCAGGGACGGCAAGCCGCTGTTCACCGTCCAGAATGCCGAGGTCTATGGCGAGTGGCTCGGACGGCGGTATCGGGACAAGCACCTGATCTGGATTCTGGGCGGCGACCGGACCATCCGAAACGAAGAGGACAAGGAGATTATGCGCGCCATGGCCCGCGGGATTCGCGCCGGCGATGGCGGCAGGCATCTGATGACGTTCCATCCGCGCGGCGGGCAGGGCTCGGCCCAATACTTCCACGACGAGGATTGGCTCGATTTCAACATGCGGCAGAACGGCCACAACGTCAAATTCTACGAGGGCTTCCAGAACACGCGGGCCGACTACGACCGCACGCCCATCAAGCCGGTCCTGGACGGCGAGCCCATTTACGAGGATCATCCGATCTCCTTCCGAGCGGCCGAGCGCGGTCACTCAATCGCTTCCGACGTTCGCCGACCGCTCTATTGGAACCTGTTCAGCGGTGCCTTCGGCCACACGTATGGGCATCATTCCGTCTGGCAGATGTGGCAGCCCGGTCGTGGCCTGATCAACAATCCGCTGATGCCTTGGTATGAGGCCATCAACCAGTCCGGCGCTCTCCAGATGCAGTACGGCCGATGGCTCATCGAGTCGCGCCCGTTCCTGGCTCGTGTGCCCGACGACTCGATCCTCGTCGCCCACCGCCCGGACGGCCGATCCGGCGAGGCCGGGCGCAGAACGATCGTCCAGACGAAGAAAACGCACGTGGTCTACACCCGCAATGAAGCCGGAAGGGCGACGCTCTACGTCAACGGCGCCGTCGTCAAGAGCGGAACTGTCGGCGGGGATCTGTCGAACTGGGACGATGGCTTCTGCCTGGCGCTGGGCAACGAGCTGACCGAGGACCGGCCGTGGCTCGGCGAGTTGCATCGCGTGGCCTTGTACGCCCGAGCCCTGACGTCCAGCGAGATCGCCGAGACGCCCGGCGCTCCCACCGTGCTCTACGAGTTCAAGGAAGGGACGGGCCGGGTGGTCAGGGATACGTCCGGCGTGGGGACGCCGCTTGATCTGCAAGTCAAAGACGCCTCGACCGTTCAGTGGCTCGCCGGCGGCGGCCTGCGGATTACGAAACCGGCGATGATCGCCTCAGCCGGCCCGGCGACAAAGCTGATCGACGCGGTGAAACGGTCGAAGGCCATGACGATCGAAGTGTGGGTCAAACCCGAAAACACGACGCAAGCAGGTCCGGCCCGCATCGTCACCGTCTCGCGGGATTCCGGCGGACGCAACTTCACGCTCGGTCAGTTGGGTGGGGCGTACGAGGTGCGCTTCCGCACCACGACCACTTCGCCCAACGGCGAGCCGGCCCTTGCGACGGCCGGCGCCGACGATGGTCTGACCGTGCCGACCGCCGTACCGGGCGCCGGACGCTACCGACTCGTCGCCACGCGCGACATAGATCGAACCTATGCGATGATCTACGCCCCGGCCGGACGCCCCTTCAGCGTCCGGATGGACGCAATCGCCGGCCCCGAGGTCAAGGCATGGTGGTACAACCCGCGCAACGGCCTGGCAATGGCCATCGGCACGTTCGCCAACACCGGCTCGCGGCAGTTCACGACCCCCGACCCCGGCGAGATGCTTGACTGGGTCCTCGTCCTCGACGACGCCACCAAGAACTACCCCGCGCCGGGGAGTCGGAAGTGACTCGGATTGCGCAAAGACAGGAGGCCTATATGATACGCAGATCGACATTGTTGGACCGGACAAGCTGGGCGCTTCTTGTGTTGGGTCTGTTGTCCACGTTGACGACGGCGTTGGCGATCGTGCCGGAGCACACCGTGACCGAGCAGGGCGTTCGGCTCAAAGGCGTCGGGCCGGACAATCCGATTCTCTACGACAACGACTGGTGGTTCGATGTGTTCGACAACAACTACCTCTGGGCCCAGGCCAGCCTCGGCAAGGCCGACCTTCGCGGGAATATCGTCACGCTGGACATGTGGGATTGGCAGAAGGGCTATCACTACAAGATGCAGCAGTGCGTGGACGACGCCAACAAGGCGCTGAAGCTGGCCCGCGACAGTGGCCTGCGGAACATTCCCGATCTGACGCTCGGCTCGGACCGCGTGCTCGAGCGGCCGTCCAGTGGCCGGATCGAGGATACCGTGGCGCATCCCACGCCGGGCAGCCGATTGATTGTGGCCGAGGCCCGCAAGGCCTCGCCGGACAAGCCCCTGCTGATTGTGGTCGGCGGCGCCTTGACGACGGTCGCCAATGCGCTGCTGACCGACCCCGATATCGCGCCGAACATCGTGGTGTTCGGACTGACGGTGAGCTATTATGGCTACAACGGCAAGGACGGCTGGAGCACCTACATCGTCGCCAAGAGGGCTCCGCTGATCGAATGGGGCACCCGTTCATTCTGGGACAAGGACTCGGTCTTCCGCGCCGAGCACTTTGACGTCTTGCCCGACAATCCGTTCACTCAGGACATGAAGCGTTTCATCCGAACGGACCTGGGCCGGGCCAACCAGTTGGGCGACGGTGTGCCACTGGTCTGGTTGTACAATCCGAAGTGCTGGAAAGGTATGAAGAGGCACGAGGCCGTCTGGCGCGGTCCCGCCACGGATTTCGTCGAAGTCGCCGAGGGCCAAACCGGCGACGTGCTTGAGATTCCCAAAGCGCAGACGGACCTGGACGAGTGCCGCAAGGAGTTCTTCCGCGTCCTGACTAACCCGGATCTGTACGCCAAGTGAGGTGGACTGATGAAGAGTCAAACGCTGTGTCGCGGCCTCATGGTATTGAGCGTGTTGTCGTCCTGTCTCCGCGTCGGATTGGCCCAAGAGCCCTTCGCCTGGCAGCAGGACTACGCGCGGGTCACCGAAACGGGTGACATCGAATGGAACCCCAGGGAGTTCCGCTTCGCGGCCGGCGATCGCGTGCGGTATATCGACTACGAGAACGGCTCGGACGCCCATGACGGCGCGTCGAAGCAGCGGCCCTGGAAGCATCATCCCTGGGACGCGCGGGCCGGCGGCGCAGCGGCGGCCGCCAAGGACATCGACACCTATGTGTTCAAAGGCGGTGTGATCTATCGCGGCCGCCTGGCGGTGAAGGAGCAGGGCCATCCCGACCGACCGATTCGCCTGACCCGCGATCCCGATTGGGGCCAGGGGCCCGCCACCATCGCCGGCTCGCAGGTTGTCACCGGCTGGACGCGGGGCGCCGACCACCCCGATATTCCCGAGCCTGATGTGGTGTGGAAGGCTGCTCTCGACTTTGCGCCGCGCACCGTCTGGATGATTGATTCGGGCGGCGCGGCCGTCCGCCTTCCGCTGGCTCGCCATCCGAACTGGAAAAGCCAGCCGGAAGATCACAAGGCCCAGTGGTTCCGCTGGACCAACGACCCGCATCCGTTTCAGCCCAGAGAAGGCTTCAGTGCCAACGACGCCAAGAATCTCAAAGGCCGTGACAAAGACTTTGTCGCTGACGCGCTGATCTACTCGGAGTTCGGTTGGGTCATGGGCACTCCCTACCCAACGAAGGTGCAGGAGTTCGATCCTGCCGACGGTTCGGTCCGATTCGCGGGCTGGACTGGCGGTGGAAACGCCTCGATCATCTTTCGCGGCATGCGATATTACCTCGAAGACAAGCCGCACTATCTCGACGACCCCGACGGCGAGTTCTGGTTCGACAGGAAGGGCAGCGGCGGCACACTCTACGTGCGCCTGCCCGGCGGCATCGATCCCCGCACGGTGCGCGTCGAGGCCGGTCGGCACCCTGACCTGATCGTGGGGACCGATGTGGCGCACCTCGATATCAGCGGTCTCGAGTTCCGCTGGACCACGCAGCCCTGGAACCTCGACGTAGCGGCCTGGGATTTCAGCACCACGCCCTTCGGCTTTCGTGCCGATGCCCACCCGGCGTGCATCCGCATCTGGGGCAGGGGCGAAGCCATCCGCATCGCCAACTGCACGTTCGAGGACGTGGTCATGGGCATCCAGATGCGCGCCGTCGGCGTCGGTTCGTCGATGCGCGACATCGTGGTCGAGGACAACGTCTTTCGCAACACCGACGTCGGCGCCGCTCACTTCAAGGATGGAGCCGGCTGGGGCTTCTCGCATCCGGTGGGGGTCCTCGACGACGTGCGGCTCTATCGCAACTACGCAACCAACGTCGGCTTTCGACCGACGCGCTACGAGCGCGGCTGCACCTTCGATCTGAGCTATGCCCGGCGGGCCCATATCGCCGGCAACGTCATCGAGCGCAGCGGCGCCCAGGCGATCAATGTCTATGCCGGCAAGGGCGCCACGCGCGGCGAGGTGCCCCTGGTGCGCGTGCTGATCCACCAGAACAAGGCCTGGAAGACCATGCAGAACGGCAACGACTTCGGCGGCATCGAGAGCTGGCAGCACGGACCGGTCTACATCTTCAACAACGTCAGCTTCGACGCCCGCGGCCAGCGGGAGGGGGAGCGCTCGTACCACGGGAACAATCCCGGCTTTGGCCACGCCTATTACCTCGACGGCGGCTTCAAGAACTACGTCTTCAACAACATCGCCTGGGGCCTGTCCAACGACCCGACCAGTCCGCTGGTCAACTGCGCGGCCTTCCAGGAGATCATCAGCTATCAGAACACCTTCTTCAACAACACCGCGTATAACTTCTTCGTCGGCTCGCGACGCCAGGCCCCGCACGCCGGCCGCAACAAGTTCCTCGGCAACGTCTGGCAGAGCATGAGCGAGCGCGTCTTCCGCCACGCCGATCCGGCTAAGACCGAGGCGGACGGCAACGCCCATCACGCCGGCCCACAGAAGCAGCATTTTGCGTACGAAACCAATGCCTACGCAAACAACATCTTCCACGACATCGGCCAGATGGGCGTGTTCGAGACCTCCGGCCGCTGGCTGCGGAACCTGGACGATTTTCGCGATGCGCTGCGGCAGCAGCAGAGCATGGTCGCCGATCTGGGTGTTATGGATTCGACGGCGACGCTGCGCGATCCGGCTCGGGGCGACTTCCGGCTCAACTCCGAATCGGCGGCGGTCGATCGCGGCGCGGTGGTCTTCGTGCCCTGGGCCCTGTACGGCGTGGTCGCCGAGTGGAACTTCTATCCGGCGGGCGACGACCATACCCGGATCATCGACGAGCACTGGTACGCCAAGGACTACATGACCGAACGTGACGACTATTACCAGCGGCCGACGTACCCGTTGACGGCGGTGAACGTCGAAGCGGCCGACTACATCGACGGGCCGTTGGAGAACTTCACCGCCGGCGCGCTTCGGTTCGCGCCCGAGAGGAAGACTTACGCCACGATCAGCCACGCGGCGCTGAACGAGCCCTTCACCGCCCGGCTGGCCACGCGCGCGCGTCACGGCCAGGACCCGCAGGTCCTCGAGTTCACCTTCGAGGCCGACGAACTGAGGACTCCGGAGATCCACGAAGGCAACTTTCTGATCGAGGTCTACTTCAAGGCCGACAGCGACGGATGGCTCATCGGCAAGAAGCAGGGAACCGGCTATTCGCTCGCGCTGCGGAACGGCAAGGCGGTGTTCGGCGTCACCGGCCAAGGTGCTGACGCCGAGCTCGTCTCCACGGTCTCGCTGGCCGACGGCCGATGGCATCACCTGATCGCCGAGGCCGACCGCGATGGACAAACCCTGGCCTTGTACGTAGACGGCCGACGGGACAGCGTCGGCCCGGGCGTTGGGCCGGTCTCACTCGCCAATCAGGGCGATCTCTATGTGGGCGGCAGACCCGACGGCGACTACCTCAGCGGCGCTATGGAGTTTCTGCGTATCGCCCACGGCACCCTCGCCGACGCCCACACTACCATTGAGGAGTTGTACGCCTGGCAGTTCGACGGCCCCGCCCGGCGTGACATGCGCGGCGCAGAGCCCAAGGGCCGAGGCCGCGACGCCGGGGCGCTCGAATCGTTCTGATGGTAACGACAGACAGAAAAACGCACGACATCAATCGAGGAAGGAGATAAAGCGATGCACCATACAAGCGATCGAATCCACTGTCTCGCGGTGATCGTTCTGTTTGCCACGCCCTTGTTCTGGGCGAGCCCTGCGAATTCGGCCGACACCGACCGCATCCGGCCCTGTGAAGCCAATCCTCGCTATTGGCAGTACAAGGGCAGGCCCGTGCTGTTGCTCGGTGGCAGCGACCAGGACAATCTCTTCAACCATCCGAACATCCCACCGAACGGGCTGGAGGCGCACCTTGATCTGCTCGTTTCCGTGGGCGGCAACTACGTCCGCAACACGATGTCCAGCCGTGACGAGCGCAACCTCTGGCCGCACTACCGCGACCCGGAGACGGGCCTATACGACCTCAACCGTTTCGGCGACGCCTACTGGCAGCGGTTCCGCAACTTCCTGGAGATGACCCACCGACGGGCCATCATCGTGCAGATCGAGGTTTTCGACCGCTTCGATTATGCCCGCGACCCCTGGGACCGCAACCCCTTCAATCCCAAGAACAATGTGAACTACGCCGCCGAGGAGATCGGCCTTCCCGAGCGGATCACCACCCACCCCGGTCAGCGGGAGAACCCCTTCTTCCGCAGCCTGCCCGAGTTGGAGGACCATCCGCGCCTGCTGGCCTGGCAAGAGGCGATGGTGGGCAAGATGCTCTCGATCTCGCTTGAATACGGCCACGTCCTCTACTGCATCAGCAACGAAACCAACGACTCCGAGCAGTGGAGCCGTCACTGGGCGCAGTTCATTCGCCGCAAGGCTCGTGAAGCCAATCGTGGTGTGGAGGTCACGGAGATGTGGGACGCCTGGGACCTGTCCCATGCCATGCACCGACGGACGTTCGATCATCCCGACCTTTACTCGTTCATCGATATCTCGCAGAACAACCACCAGGTGGGCCAGACCCATTGGGACAACATGCAGAGGGCCCGTCGGCTGGTTGCCGATCCGCCCCGGCCCGTCAACAACACAAAGATCTACGGCGGCACGCCCCACGGCGGCGGTCTCCTGCAGGGAACGCACAAGATGTGGCACAACGTCCTCGGTGGCTGTGCCTCGTCGCGGTTCCACCGCCCCGCTTCCGGTGCGGGACTGAGCGAGCTGGCACAGAGGCACCTCAAGAGCGCGCGAATGTTCACCGACGCATTCAACGTCTTCGTCGCCGAGCCGGACAACAGCCTGCTCTCCGATCGGGCGGAGAACGAGGCCTACTGTGCCGCCGATCCCGGCAGGCAGTATGCGGTCTACTTCCCCGACGGCGGGGCGGTGAAGCTGGATGTCTCGGCCGCAGGGGGTCCGGTGCAAGTCCGCTGGTTGGATATCGACCGAAGCCAATGGCGCGAACCCCAAACCGTCTCTCCCGGTGGGACATTGGAATTGAAGGCACCTGCCGAAGGCCCATGGGGCGCGCTCGTGCTTGTCCTTTAGTCCTTGTTGCCGATTCGGAAGGGGACCAGGAAATGCTCATGAGAGACCACCGAGTGTATCTCGTTGCGAGGATCGTTGCGTTCGCGATGGCGATAAGGTCCGCCGGCGGCGTGGCGATGGCCGACGCCATGAATGCCTTCGTCTGCGAGCCGCACAACGACTTGCTCGGCGACCCGTCGGCGAATGAGGCCTATTGCTTCGCCGAGCCTGGAAACCAATATGCAGTCCATTTCCCCGACGGCGGCTTAACGGGACTCTGATGGGGCAGGGACGCATGGAAACCGGGGCAGGCCGGCAACAGAACGGGGCGGCCGATGGGGTGCAGGGGATTCGCCAACTCATTGTGAGCCCACAGCGGCAGCAGGCCCCGGCGGGCCGGCGGATCGTACGCCGCTACGGCCGGCGAGACATGCGGTTCGTCTCAGCCGGTGCGGCTCGGCTGTTGGTTGATGCCTCCAAGGCGTATCCGGCGATGCTCGGCGCGATCGATGCGGCCGCCGAGCACGTCGAGTTGGAGACCTATATCCTGCGAGATGATGCGACCGGCCGGGCGTTCCAGCAGGCACTGATCCGGGCGGCGTCGCGCGGCGTTCGCGTGCGTCTGCTCTACGATTGGGTGGGTTCGTTGGCCTTGCCGAGCCGGTTTGCTCGCGAACTGGCCGATGCGGGCGTGTTCGTATCCGTCTACCACCCGCTGGTGTGGCATCGTCCCGTTTGGGCCATCAACAAGCGCGACCATCGCAAGATACTCGTTGTCGACGACACGGTGTCGTTCACGGGGGGCCTGAATATCGGCGACGAGTACCAGGGCCTCGCTGACGGCGGCCAGGGCTGGCGCGACACCCACATCCGGCTGGATGGGCCGGAGGTCGCCGGCGAGATGCTCGCCCTTTTCGAATATGCCTGGCGGTGGGCCACGCCCTATGCCAGGACGCTGACGCGCAGCAAGAGACTCAAGTCGAAGATCCACCGGCGGATGAAGGCCCTGTCAGGCCGCAAGGGTCGTGGTGTCGCCCGCCCGCACACGACCGGCGGCATCCCCGTCAGCATTGTCGGCAACGAAGTGCTGCGTTATCGCCGGCGGATTCACCGCGCCTACCTGCGGGCCATCTGCGGGGCGCAACGCTACGTGTTGATCGAGAACGCATATTTCATCCCCAGTCGGCCGGTCCGCCGGGCATTGGTCAAGGCAGCCCGTCGCGGCGTGTTCGTAGGCATCGTGGTCGGTGCGAGAAGCGATGTGCCCATTACAGGGCATGCGATGCGGTGGCTGTACGATCAACTGCTGGCCGGCGGAGTGCGCCTGTTCGAGTGGCCGGTCAGCATCATGCACGCCAAGACGGCCGTCGTCGACGATGCCTGGCTGATCGTCGGCAGCTACAATTTCGATCATCGCAGTCTGCTGCACAACCTGGAATGCGTCGCCGTTGTCTCCGACGCCGACGTGGCGGTCCACCTGCGGGACCAGACGCTCGCCGACATTGCCCGCTGCCAGGAAGTCTCGCTCGAGACGCACCGCAGACGTCCCTGGTGGCGGAAGGCGATGCAGTATGTGGCATACCTTCTGCGTCACTGGTTGTGAGAGGCGGCCGGGCCAAGCAGGCCCTTCGGTCTCAGACTCCTGCGCCCTGTCCATCCGAATTCGTCAGGCACAGGACGAAACAGGCAACCCAGAGGCCACGAAGGCCATCGTCTTCAACAGTCGAGGTCCTCAGAAGGCACACCCACCTCTTGTAGGAGCGCCCCCTGTGGGCCCCTGGATTGCCACGGTGCGGGGCTATGGAAATCGAAATCAATCGCAGGGTCAGGGTTGATCCTGCGCATCCTTGCGGGCTCTGAAAGTGTCGCGCAGCCCTCGAGCCAGCCTGAGCGGAGGGCTGCGCAACGGAGAGTGAGAGATAAGAGAGAGAGCGAGCGAATCAAACCAGAAAGAGAAGTCATGCGGTACGCCGGAAGGCACTCGCCAAAACCCTGGTGAGCGACTGCGAAACGAACTGCCTGGGTCGCCTCCCGGCCCTCGTCGTCCCTGGCCGAGGTCATGCAAGGCCCTTGGCACGTCGCCGGCGATATGGGCGGGTCGTCCCCCGATGCTGCTGTCCATAAGCATTCTGCGTATGCAACCATGCCTCTGCCTCCAACCAGAGGCTCTCCTCCTTGAACGCATGGCCCTTCGGCCAAACCCGCGAAAAGGCGATCAGAGTTGGCCTCCTCCATACGTGAGGACCATGCGAGTTTTCACCCTCTTCCCTACTCGCTCTTGCAGGGAATGTCAAGAGAAAACTTGGCAAAATAGGCGAACAGGGGTGTTCTTTTAGGACGTGCCCTGGCATGCGGTCGAGCCGGGTTCATGCGACCGCCCAGGGGCATGGCCGGATGTCGGCACGTCCTACCTGACCATGACCTGCCCGGCGTCGGCGACGAGCACTTGGCCCGTAATCGTTCGGGCCTTGTCCGAACAGAGAAATACGACTGCGTCGGCAATGTCCTGGCCCTTGATCTCCCGCCCCAGCGCCGTCTTGCCGACGTAGTGAGGGATCACTTCCTCGGGCCTGATTCCGTATTTCCTGGCGCAGACCTTGATGTACTCGGGGTTCCAGATCTTCGAACCCTCGAACACGTTGCCCGGTGCGACGCAGTTGACGCGAATGCCGTGCTCGCCGAGCTCGAGGGCCCAGCCCCGGGCCAGATGCAGTTCGCCGGCCTTCGTGGCGTTGTAGGCCGAATTGTTCTTGCTGGCGTCGAGGCCCGATTTGGAGCTGAGGTTGATGATGCTGCCTCCCATTCCTTGCTCGATCAGGATCCGCGCCGCCTGGCGGGCCATAAGGAAGTAACCAGTCAGGTTGACTTCGAGGGCCATTCGCCATTGGTCCGCCGGCATGTCCACCAGAGCGAACGGCGGCGCCAGACCGGCGGCGTTGACCACGATGTCCAGACCGCCCCAGTGAGCGAGCAGTGCTTCGAATGCCTTCTGCACGTTGCTCTCGCTGGTGACGTTGCAGGGCACGACCATCGTCTGGCTCGCCGGCCGTTCGGCGGCGATCGTCTTGGCGGTCTGCAGGGCGGCTTCTTCATCGACGTCCGCCAGAGCGACCATGGCCCCGGCTCGTGCCAGGCCAATGGCGATGCTTCTGCCAAGTCCGCTGCCGGCGCCGGTGACCACGGCGATGCGATTGGCCAGCTCGCCCGGGCCCTCGCTGCTGACGAGCTTCTTGCGAAACGCCTCCGATTCCCAGTTGTTGATGAAGTTCTGCTCGCGGGCGGTTAGCGCCAGGACGCCGCCCATCCGGGCCGCGTGCATGCGCACCTTCAGACTGGTGTCGGTGATGTCGGCGATCAGTCCGGCTACTCCCTTCTCGGCGGCGACGAACAGTCCCAGGCCTTTGACGACGAACGCCGCAGGAACCTTCTGCCCGCGGTCGGCCAGCGACCGCAGCCGCCTGGCGATCGCTTCGGCTCTGACTGTTTCCACCCACATGGCCGAACCGTTGGCGTAGACCAGTTCATCAGGATTTAGCGCCGGGGTCGCGAGCAGTTCGGCTGCCTGCTTGTGGGCCATGAACGCCGCGACGGCCTCCATCGCCGGATAGTAGCTGACCGGAAGGTACTGCCCGGTGGCCTCGAAGATAGCCTTTCGGATCGCCAGCATAGCCCCTGTGATGCTGCCTGCCGAGCCCAACGGGATCTGCCCGCCCCTGAGCGGCTTCAACCCCTTCGTACAGAGCGCAATGACCTTTCGGACCAGACGGATCGCCGCATCGGCGCTGCCGGCGGTGACGAACAGGCCGTGCTTCTCCAGAAACAGGACGCCGGGCTTGCGGCCGTGCTCCCGTTCGTGTTCGCCGACCAGCTTGGCGATCCTGCGGGCCAGCATGTAGCCTGGATCGGTGTAGGGCACCCACAGAGGTGTGATGGGTTCGTCGGCAAACACCTTGTTGAGTGCGGCTCGCCCGTTCTTGGCGCTGACATGAGCGGCCACCACAAGCGGATGCAGGTGGATCACGTGCGTGTCGAGCAGGCCATGCAAATGGGCTTCGACCGAAGGACGTGCCCCGCTTGTTACTTCGTCGTCGCAGCTTTGCAGCAGGCGGTTGACGACTTCCGTTTCTCGTCGGAGGGCGTCCAGCTTCCCAAGAGACTGGTCGCTGAGAATCGAAAGCACCGATTCGATCCGCAATCGCCGCCAGCCGGCATCCGCGCTCATGTCCTTCAGCGCCGTGCCGCTGGCCTTGATGTACATATACTTACCATCGGCCGTCTTGACCGATGTATTGCCTCCGCCGCCGAGCACCAGTTCGGGGTCCTTGCCCGTCGTCTTCGAGATTCTGATCAGGTCTTGTAATGCCTTGTCCATCCGATTCGGTTCCTAACATCCAAGGGGCGAAGATTGGCTCCAGAGAAGACCATTCTTAGCACATCGCCGCTGGGATGTCCATGCCGAATGGACACGGTGGCGCATTACGGAACGACGACCTCGTCCTTGGCCGGCTCTTGCGGGTCTTTCCACATCCAGCCTGCGGCCGTGATAAACCAAACAACAGTCGCCACGAGCATGATCCATTTGACGGCATCCAGGCTCACGCGTCCGGCCAGAAAGAGAACCGAAGGAAGCACCAGAACGATCAGCGACAGCAGCGACACGGTTTTAAGGATCGAACGCATCAGACTTCTCCTCTTATGAGGCCGCCGCAGGGCGGATCTTCTTCTGATAGAACTTGCTCAGGACGATATACAGAATCGCTGCGACGAACCAGCCGGGCAGAGAGACGAAGAAGATCTGTATGCCTGCGTATCGGACGAGCAGAAACGCCGTCACCAGCGTCACGCCCCAGGCCAGTCCGGCCGCCCAGTTGAAGGCCCTTCCGCTCAGCTCGGCGTACGAACTCTTCAGACCGAACTTGCGAATCAGCCAAAAGTCCACGAAGATCACGGCGCCCATGGGCATCAGGATCAGGCCGTAAAGAGCGACGAAGTCCAGCAGCTTCATGGCGATGGCCGGGAACATGCCGGCCACGGTGGCGATGGCGCCGGTAACGAGCGTCACTTTGAAGCGAGACGACTTCGGTGTCAGCGCCTGGAACGCCAGGCCCGCGCGGTAGATCGTCGGATTGGCCGTCGTCCAGCCGGCGATGATCACGCACAGCAGCCCCGCCAGCCCGGCCGCACTGTAGGCGAGCGGGCCCGGCAGAGGCGCCGGCAGCGTCCCGGCCTCGGCCGCAGAGAGGATGGCCTCTTGGTGGGTCAACCCGGCTGCGTGCAGTTGAAACGCGAACAGGATCGATGCGCTGATCCAGGCCATGAAGTGCCCGACGTACATGCCCGCCGCCGACGCAACGGCGTACCAGCTCTTGCGGGCGAAGCGGAACACCGACAGGTCGCTCATGCCGATGTGCATCGCCATATTGCAGAACCACGCGAAGAACATGACGTGCCAGAGGGTGAACTTGACTTGTCCCGGCAGCGGGTCGCCTCCCTTCCAGATGTGTGTCTTGGCCAGATGCCATGCGTCGCCGACAGAGCCGATCTCCGAACCGGTTGCGTTGATGAACTGGCGCAGGCCGATGAAGCCGAAGGCCAGGAAGACGAGCACCATCCAGGGCGCCGCGATGTTGGCGAACTTGGCGACAACTCTGTACCCGTAGGCGGCGACGAGAGCGATCAGGCCGCCAACCACGGCGACCGCGAGGACCCAACCGACACTGTTTGGATATCGATCGGTCAGCGCGGGCATCGGAAACTTGATCCAGACGCCGATGGCGGTAGCGGAGACCGTCACCATCGCGCCGGCCAGGAAGCAGAACATCACGCCGTTGGCGAGATTGTAGAGGGTCACAAGTTTGCGGCCGCAAATCTTCTCCAGTTGGTAGTAGAGCGTCAGCCGGGCCCGCGTGGCGATCGGGGCGCACATCAGCATCCAGCTCAGCACGGCCAGGGCATTGCCCACCAGCAGTCCGACGATCAGATCGAACGCACCGACGCCGGCCGCTACGAACAGCGGCCCGAGCATCAGCTCGGTGCCGGCGCAATGCTCGCCCGCGTACATGCCGATGAAGCTCTTGAAGCCAAGCCGGGCGCCCCTCGGCACCGGCTCACGCTCGAATTCACCTCCCGCCTGCGTCTGTTGTGACTGCTGTTCTTCGCTCATGCGTCTGTCCCTTCCCGCAATTTGCGTGATCCGCTACGCTCGTTTGGCGAGCACGTTCTTCTCATAGGCCTTAGCGTCGGCCAGCCAGGCGGGGCCGACCGGCACGTCGGACCGGGCGCAGTAGTAGTCCCACACCGCGCCGTAAGGCAACGTCTTCAATTCTTCGAGCATCGCCAGGCGGCTTGTGAAGTCGCCCTCGGCCTCGGCCTGGCGAAGCCGATCCGTCGGCTCCAGCAGGGCGATCAGCAGGGCCTTGACCATGCAGCGCGTGCCGATGACCCAGGCGGCGATCCGATTGATGCTGGCGTCGAAGAAGTCCAGGCCGATGTGGACCTTGTCGAGCTTGCCGCTGCGGATCAGCTCCTGCGCGATGGCCCGCAGTTCGTCGTCGAGGATGACCACGTGGTCGCTGTCCCACCGAACCGGCCGGCTGACGTGCAACAACAGCTCGGGCACGAACATCAGGACCGACGAAATCTTGTCCGAGATGACTTCGGTGGGGTGGTAGTGCCCGGCGTCCAGGCACAGCAGGATCTGTCGCGACGTCGCATAGCCCATGTAGAACTCGTGCGAACCGACCGTGTAGCTTTCGGCGCCGATGCCGAAGAGCTTCGATTCAACGGCGTCGAGATGAATGGCCGGGTCAATCTTCTCGGCGAAGATCCGGTCGAGTGAATCGCCCAGCCGCTGTCGGGGGGCCAGGCGGTCCACGGGGATGTCTTTGTATCCATCGGGAATCCAGACGTTGGTCACGCACGGTGTGCCCAGTTCCATACCCATGTGGGCGCCGATCTTCCGGCAGCAAATCCCATGCTCGATCCAGAACCGCCGGATGCCCTCGTCGGCGCTTGAGAGCGTGAACCCGCTGTCGGCCTTTGGATGCGAGAAGTAGGTCCCGTTGAAATCCATTCCAAGACCGTTAGCCTTGGCCCACTGGACCCAACTCGCAAAATGCTCAGGCTCCAGTTCATTGCGCGGCACTTTGGCCTTGGCATCGAGATAGATCGCATGAAGATTCAGGCGATGCTTGCCGGGGATCAAGCTCAGGGCCTTCTCCAGGTCCGTCCGCAGTTCGTCCGGCGTGCAGGCCTTGCCGGGGTAGTTGCCCGTCACCGCCAGGCCGCCGTCGAGGCCGGATCCGGTGTTCTCAAACCCGCCGACGTCGTCGCCTTGCCAGCAGTGCAGCGAGATCGGAATCTTGCGGAGCCGGTCCATTGCCTTGTCGGTATCGACGCCAAGCTCGGCATATCGCTCGCGCGCCAGTTGATAGGTCTGTGCGACCTTCTTTGAGTCGCTCATACGCGTTCTCCTCTCAGCCGCAGGTTTCGAGCAGCTTCTTTTCGGCTTCGAGCGTCCAGAGCCCGTCTTTCAGGCAGGCCGCGACATTGGGCAGCTTTGTCGCAAGTTCTTCGAGACGAAGCAGCGGGAGGTCCCTACACGCCGGGTAGACGACGATCTTGCCGGCGATCGAGCGGTCCTCAACGGCCCGAATCCCATCGATCGCGCCGGCAAGCCCCGACACGGCCGCGACACTGACATTGGTGTCGAGCCGATTCGATTCGACCTTGGCCAGCATCCGTTTCATGTCGTCGAGCGTCGATCCGCTCGTCCCGATGAAGTACAGGCGTTTCTCGATATAGGCGTTCAGGTCGATTTTGCCCGTGACGTTTGCAGGGATGCCGGCGAAGATGTTGATGATCCCGTGCTGCGCGGCGTCCTGCACGGCGGCGGCCACCAGTTCCGGGATCGGCGCCATCAGCACCGAATAGCCGAACTCCTCGTCGCTCGGCGGCAGCTTGGCGTTGTACGGAACGTATTCGAGGCCGTTGCTCTCGGCCAGCGGCTGGGCGATCCTGGTCAGCATCGCCAGTCGATTGTCGTCGACGTCGCCCGCATAGACGCTGACGCCCTCGACTCCCTGGCACAGATTGCGGATGACGTGCATCATCCCCATCGGTCCACCGGCCCCGACGACGTTGATCTTGTCGCCGTGGCGGATCTCGCCTGTCTTGGGGATGGTCTTCATCGATCCGGCGGGGTCGGTATCGGTGGTCCCGACGATGCGAATGCCGCCGTAGTGGACCCGGCCGACCATCGTCACAACCGGCCGGCTGAAGCGGTCGCCGCAGAGGACGATGTTCAGGATCCCATGCGCCGCGACCTTGGCGAACAACTCTTCCACCGTCCCGGCGTTCGATCCGAAGTAGATCACGTCGTCGAAAGCGGCGTCGTCCACGTCGTCATGCTCGCGCGCCCGGACCACCGGCGCCGGCAGGTTGGCCGGCGGACCCGATTTCGCGACCCACGTGATCTGGGCCGGCGTGCCGTAGCGCTTGAACAGATTGCCGAGCCGGCCTTCCGGCAGGTCGGTCTCTACGACGATCAGCATCTGGCCGTCCGCCTTGAGGGTGGCACGCTCCTTCGAGACGTAGGCGTCCTCCACACAAGCCCAGGGCTCGACCAGTGCGATCGCCGAGCCCGAGCGGTCCTGGCTGGCCGGGATCAGCATGGACTCGCCGTCGGGACTGGTGATCGCCCGCTCATCCATCAGGACGTATTCCTGCAGGGCGCCTTCGAAGTTGTAGCCGAAGGCCGCGTTCGAACTGGCCGTGCGCAGCCAGCGATAGTCGGTCTGCACGAGATACCGTTCGCCGGGCTTGTGTCTGGTGATGCCGGGGCCCACCTCGACGATGCGAACGACGGTCTCATGGCCCGGCACCGTCGGCTTGTCGTTCGGGACGTAACTGGGGATCTGCGCGAGGGCGTCAGGTGCGATGCCGGAGACGACGGGGCCCTTGCGGACGTGGCCGGTGAACTGCTTGAGCAGCTTCAGATCGGAGAAGCACAGCCCGACAACCTCGACCTTTGCGAGGATCTGGCGCGGGCCGGGCCGGAAGACCTCTTTGGATTGGTTGAGGACGAGTTGATCAGGGCCCACCAGTTGCACCGCCCATTGTGATGCGGGGAGATTCGTCATGGTTCAAGCCTTCATCTCTGTGCTGATTATTTCCCCACCTGCCTGATGACTTCCTCGGGTGTGGCCGTTTCGCTGAGGCCGGCTAGATTGCCTTCCTGGTCCGGCTGCATCGACCGGCCCAGTTCGGCGTAGAAATCGTTTCGTGTAGCAAGGTTCTCAAATCGCTGCCGGGCCCACTCGCTGGTGTATCCCAACCCGCATTGCTGCTGCAAGACCGAATGCGCGTAGACGATGTGGGCCCCCTTCAGGAAGACCGGCAACAGGGGGGCCAGCTCGTCCGTGGCAAAATCGTCCACGAACTTCTGACCCGGGCTGTTCATCTCGGTGCCGCCGATGACGACCAGGTTGCGGCGTTGAGCGATCTCGATCACCTCGTAAAGATCCTTGACCTTCTCGTCCCGCTGCCCGGGTGTATAGTTGCGGTCAGGAATTACGTTGACCGCTACGGCGCCGGTGCTCGTGGCGACATCCAGCAACTCTTCGATGTCGCGTTCGCCGTCGCTGGTGCCGTCGAGCCAGGTGTGCGTGGGCATTCCGCCACACGCGAGGATGAATCGGTTCGTCTCGGCCATCAGCGGAAACGAGCCCGTGTCCGGCTGGACGTAGCCGACCCCGCCTCGTTTCATCGTCTTGGCCCGGATGGTGTTCAGCAGATTGCGGCCCTCGGGCAGATCGAGGGTCTCGGCCCCGACGCCCAGCTTCTCGGCCCAGAACTCGGCGAGCGCCTTGTCGCTGCCGAACTGTGCCGCCGCCTTGCGGGCATAGGCCAGGCACATGTGCCGTTCCGTAGCGTTGCCGGCCGGGGTCAGCGGCCGCAGGTCCCGCTCGTAATCCAACTCGACCGGACGCAGGTAGGCGTTCACCCGCGCCATCAGGTCGAGGTTCCTCTTCTGCGCGGTGTCCTTGAGACCTTTGAGGAAATCTCTCTCTGCGGCCGACACGTTTGCGCTGGGGAAACCGACGCCCATGTGGTACGAGATGCCCGGCTCGCCCGGCGAGTTGATGACGCGCGTGGAGAACTCGGGCACGTAGACGCGCGTCTCCAGGCCCGAGCATCCCTTGAGGCCGAGCCTGCCGCGCGCCTGCTGGAACTCGTCGAGGGCGTCGAGCACGTCGAAGTCCACCGTTCCGGCCACCGCCAGACCCGCCTTGCGGGCCAGCCACGCGAATTTCGTCGGCGAATAGCCATACGTGTTATAGGAAAAGAAGGTGTGGCAATGCAGGTTCACGAATTCGCCCGTCTGAGGCAGTTCGATGTGACCGGATTCGATTCGGTCGCACAATGCCGACAGCGCCTGTTGGCGTTTGGCGAGGTCAAAGCTGTCCAGTTGCTGCTCCAGTGACTCGATCAAGTGATTCTCTCCTTGGGACGCCGACGTCAGTGTTTCGTATACTGCTGGTATTTCTGCGCCCACATCGATGTGTTCTCAGGACGGTATTCCTTCAGGTCGAACGACTGGCGGACGATCTGTCTCGCTTCTTCGATGCCCTTGACCCGGCCGGTGGCGACGGCCTGCATCAGAACGTTGCCGCTGGCGGTCGCTTCGATTGGGCCGGCAACCACGCGCTTGCCCGTCGCGTCGGCGGCGAACTGGCAGAGCAACTCGTTCTGGATCCCGCCGCCAACGATGTGGAGCACGTCGATGGGATCGCCCGTGACGTCTTCGATGGCCTCGAGGGTGCGGCGGTACTTCATGGCAAGGTTTTCGAGGACCAGCCGGACCATTTGTCCCTTGTCGGCAGTGGTCGGCTGGCCGGTCTGCGCTAGGTGATTGTTGATCCGGGTCGGCATGTCGCCCGGCGCAAGGAAGTCGCTGCAATCGCAGTCGATGATCCCGAAGAAGGGTCTGGCCTTCAACGCCATGTCGGTCAGCTCGCCGTAGGAGAGGTCCTGCCCCTCGCGCTGCCATTGCCGCTTGCACTCCTGGACCAGCCAGAGGCCCATGATGTTCTTCAGCAGGCGGATCGTGTTCTGCACGCCGCCCTCGTTGGTGAACCCGTAACCGAACGTCTTGTCGTCGATGATCGCCTTGGGAATCTCGACCCCCATCAGGCTCCACGTGCCCGACGACAGATACGCCCAGTCGCGGCCGGAGCCGGGCACGCCGAGCACCGCCGAGGCCGTGTCGTGGGCGCCGACGGCGATCACCGGAATCTGCTCGCAGCCGATCTCGCGGGCCACTTCGTCGGTCAGCGGCCCGACCACCGTCCCAGGCATGACGATCTCGGGCATGATCTGCTGTGGCAGGTCGAGCTTTTCGAAGATCGCGTCGGACCATCGTCCGGTCGCCATGTCCATCATCTGCGACGTGCTGGCCAGCGTGTACTCGCCGAAGGCCTTGCCGCAGAGGGAATAGCTCAACAAGTCGGCCATGAAGATCAGTTTGCCGGTCCTGGCCAGGGCCGCCGAATCGGCCAGTCGCATGGCCAGAACCTGATACAGCGAGTTCAGTTGCATGAACTGAATGCCGGTGTTCTGGTAGACGTCCCGCTTCGACATTCGTTCGAAGGCCTTCTCCATCATCCCATTGGTCCGGCTGTCGCGGTAGTGGTAGGGGGGCTCGATCAGCCGGCCGTCGTCGGTAAGAAGGCCGAAGTCCACCCCCCAGGTGTCGATGCCGATCCCGAGCGGGGTTCCTTCGGCTTTTCTGGCGGCCAGACCGATACCCGTCTTGACCTCTCTCAGCAGGCGATCGAAATCCCATCGCAAAGATCCATCCATCTCGACAGGCCCGTTGCCGAAGCGATGCACCTCTTCAAGATGCAGCCTGCCGTCGGCGATGGTGCCCAGCATGACGCGCCCGCTCTCGGCCCCAAGGTCTACGGCAATGTAGCTCGCTGTCTCTGACATCTGCGACTCCCAATTCTGCACGGCTCCTGCACGGCATCCATCGTTCCGGATCGCGGCCTCGCCCTTGATGGGACGGATAGGCGGCGTCTTTTCGGACGCCAGGTCACCGGCGGTGATTCAAGACAGAGATTAGAAGGGCGCCGAGAGAGACCGTCAACCCTAAACTCGGCCGTGAGACCGTCTCAGGAGGCAGCCAGGGTGACATTCTGCTGGAAGCGCGTCTTGGCTTGGCCGATGAGATAGAAGCTGCCCGTAATCAGGATCAGATCTTCGCGGCCGACGGCGCTGCGGGCCAGTTGCAGGGCCTCGCCCAAACTGCTCGAGGTCTGGTACATCTTGCCGCAGATGTCGGTGTACATCTCCGCCAGGTCCTGGGGGGAGACGGCTTTCATCGCGTTGCTCCGCGTGAAGATGACCTTGTCGGCGCCGTACTGGAGCTCGGTGAGCATGCCTGGGACGTCCTTGTCGGTGTTGCAGCCGAAGATCACGACCATCGAGTCGTAGGGGATGTTCTGTCCGATCGCGTGGATCAGGGCGCGAACGCTGGCGGCGTTGTGAGCGCCGTCGATCATGATGCGCGGGTCGTCGCAGATCATCTCCATCCGCCCGGGCAGGGTGACCCCGTAGAGCCCGTTGGCGGCTTTGTCGATGTCGATCTCGTATCCCGACGAGCGGAGGCGGTCCAGCAAGGCCAGCGCCAGGCCGCAGTTGATCGCCTGGTGTTTGCCGTGCAATGGGACGCGGATGTGCTCGAACTTGCTTGTGGGAGTCGTCACGCAGATTCGCGTGTGCGGGCCATGCTCGCGCGACGTCTCGAATCGATACGAAAAGTCGATATCGCTGCTGCCCGTGACGCTCAACGGGGCCTTGACCGCGATGGCCTGCTCCTGCAGGACGCTCATGGCCGTCGGCTCCTGCTGGACGCTGATTGCCGGGATGCCCTTCTTGAACACGCCCGCCTTCTCCATGGCGATCCGATCGATCGTATCGCCGAGCTGGAGCTTGTGGTCGATGCTCAGGCTGGTGATGCCCACCACCTTGGGCAGGATGACGTTGGTGCTGTCGAGGCGACCGCCAAGGCCGGTCTCGATGACGCCGATATCGATCTTCCGGTCGGCGAAGTGCGTGAACGCCAGGGCTGTCATGATCTCGAAGAACGTCGGGGGATCGCTCTTGGACAGCTTCTCGACGGGCCCGTAGATGCGGTTCATCAGTCCCAGCATCTCACTGTCGCTAATCATCTCGGAATTCACCACGATGCGTTCGTGCAGGTGAATGAGGTGTGGAGACGTATACAGCCCGACGGTATAGCCGTTGGATTCCAGCATTCTGGCCAGCATGGTGGCCGTCGAGCCCTTGCCCTTCGTGCCGGCGATATGGACGGTGTTGATCTTCGCGTGAGGGTCGCCCAGCAGAGCCAACAGCTTTCGCATTCGGTCGAGGCTGAAGGTGGTTACGTTATAGCGGACGCGCTGCTCTTTTTCGTAGTCGGTCTTCCCAAACAGATAAGCCGTGGCCTGTCTGTAGTTGCTGAAGGGCTTTCTGGTCCTGACGGAGACGACTTTTGAAGAGCTTCGCTTGGCCCGTTTCTTTCCGGTTTTCTTCGTTGTTTTGGTCATGGACGGCTGATCTTAGCACACAGCGAGATCGGAGTCAACTGTTATAGGGCGACTGCACACGGAAATACCGCCGAAGGCCCCGTCTGTTATGGCTGTAAGATGCGATAATATACCGGCTTACAGAAATATTGCTCCAGGGCGCAGGTCGACAGGAGAAATCAGTGCTATAAGAAATGCTTCTCTGTTGTTTGTTTATGCTTATGGATGTGCTGAACTCATCCCCTGGGAGAGGGCCGAGGCGCCGGCTACAAGCCTTCGATGGCGGCAAGCAGACGCGGGATGATCTCGGCCTCCGAGACGATGGCGACCCTGCGTCCGTGAAGGTAGAAGGCGGCCTTGTCTTTGGCGGCGCAAACGGCGATGTCGGCGTCTGCTGCCTCGCCCGGACCGTTGACGATGCAGCCCATCACAGCCACGCGGCAGGGCTTTTCGACCTTGCGAAGTGCCTTATCCACCCGTTTGGCGAGTTTCACGAGGTCGATTTCGGTGCGTCCGCAGGTCGGGCAGACGACCAGTTCCGGGCGCGTCCGTTCGACCAGCCCCAGAGAAACGACAATGGCCTTGGCAATCTCGGTCTCGACGACCGGGTCGCCGGCGGCGCTGACGCGAACGGTGTCGCCGATGCCCTCAGCCAGCAGCGTCCCCAATGCGACGGCCGACGGAATGCTCGCGTCAGCCGGCAGGCCCGCGTGGGTCAGGCCCAGATGGATGGGGTAGCCGAAGGTCTCGGCGATGGCCCGGTTGACCTCGATCGTCCGAAGCGCGTCGCTGCTCTTGGCGCTCAAGACGATCTGGTCGAACCCGCGACCCTCGAACAGCCGGATGTAGTTTCGCATCTCTTCGAGCATCAGCGCCGTTCGTTTCTCGGGCGGGACAGGGGCCTTCTTCAGGTCCCGAATGCTCGCCTCGTTAACGCCGATCCGGGCCGCGACGTGGTGCATCTTGGCCGCGTCGATGATGCGGAAGATGTCCTGCCGTTTTTTGATGTTGCCGGGATTCAGGCGGACCTTGGCGGCCCCGGCCTCCATCGCCTCGACTGCCCGGTCGGCGCTGAAGTGCACGTCGGCGATCAGCGGAACGCGGACCTTCTGCACGATCTGCCCGAAGGCGATTGTGTCGGCCCGACGCGGCACTGCGATGCGGACCAGGGCGCACCCGGCGACAGCGAGCTGCTCGACCTGCCGGACGCAGCGAGCAATGTCTGTGGTCGCCACCTTGGTCATCGACTGGATGAGGACCGGGGCCGACGAGCCAATGACCACCGAACCGACACGGACCGAGGATGTATGCCTTCTCGTAATCACGGGGCGATTGTAGCTTGCCGTGTGGTGGATCGGCAACTAAAATGACGCCCATGTGTGGCAGACTGGGGGTCAAGTGGTCTTGAAGCGTGGTCGTATTGGCTGGGGTGATATGGGGTCGGTGTTGTTGTATCTGGGCGCGGCGCTGGCGGCCGTCTATGTGGGTTTGGGGCTGGCGCTGTGGCTGATGCAGTCGAGGCTTCTGTACCGCCCGGTGCGGGCGGTCACATCGACGCCGGCTGAAAGAGGCCTCGATTTTGAGGACGTCGCGTTCGAGACGGAGGACGGCCTGACGCTCCACGGCTGGTATGTCGCCACCGCCGACGCTCCGTTTACGATTCTATTCTGCCACGGCAACGCCGGCAACGTGATGCATCGCATCGATACCCTCGTCCTGTTCCGCGATCTGGGCGTTAACTGCTTCGTCTTCGATTATCGCGGCTATGGCCGAAGCGAAGGCGGTCCGACGGAGATCGGGACGTACCGCGACGCCCGTGCCGCCTACGATTGGCTGACGCGGACGCAAGGCGTTCCGGCCGAGCGCATCGTGCTGTTCGGTCGTTCCCTTGGCGGCAGTATCGCGGCGCATCTGGCCGCTCACGTCGAAGCCGGGGCAGTGGTACTCGAGAGCGCCTTCACGTCGTACGCCGACATCGGCGCCAGCCTGTATCCGTTTATGCCCGTGCGATTGTTCGCCCGCTTTCGGTACGACACCCGAGCCCACCTGGCCGACGTGCGATGTCCCGTGCTCGTGGTGCACAGTCGCCAAGACGAGCTGGTACCGTTCGAGCACGGTCGGCGCCTCTTCGAAGCCGCTCGGAAGCCGAAGCGATTTGTGGAGATCACCGGTGGCCACGGCGACGGTTTCCTCACCTCGGGCGATGTGTACAGGAACGCATGGATCGAATGGCTGAACTCCCTGGACGACGATCGCCTCGAACCTGCGGCCCGCGGGACCTTGTGACAGAGATCGAGCGGGGGTGCTGAAGAACCCACGCACCCCCGCCCGTCCGACAGAATTGGGAGATCGCGGCGTTCGGTGAGACTACTTCGCGTGCCCGGTGATCGTCGCCACGATCTCGCAGTCGGGCACGTCGGCGCCGGTGGCCGCGATCGATCCGTATACGGTCTCCACGTCCAGCGTCGAGCCGGCGGCGAGTGGCTGCCGAACGATTGTCGTCCTTTCGTAGCTGGACGGCCGGCACCCGGCCACATGAATGTCGCGGCCGCTGACATAGATGCACGAACCGGTCAAGAACACCATCAGACCCAGCAGGCAGGTCAGTGCGACACACGCGGCGATTCCTTCCCTCATGGTTTGTCCTTTTCCCTCCATGTCGGCCATCATACCTTCTCACCGCCCGGGCGGTAGGGCAACTCCGATTCCATAGCCTTCTCTGCAGGATAGTCGCCGCCGACGGCCTGAGATTGCACCCATACGTACTGTTCCGAGCGTCCGTGTGTGTGAAGATTTCCGGGCGAGGGGACGGTCGCTTGTGGTGACGTGCCTGCGGCGGGTTGTCCTGTTTGTAGTGACGCCGTGAGGCGTTATCACCCTTCGGTGGGAGATATGCCCTGACGGGC
>Ga0334890_1001392_pt1 | contig 32521 bp, 29 predicted proteins | sample GraSluR1_MG_3_FD_207220 | JGI IMG/M metagenome (GOLD analysis project Ga0334890, IMG submission 207220) | Sludge microbial communities from methane-producing bioreactor in Wageningen University, Netherlands - Granular Sludge_31_08-R1 | ecosystem: Engineered > Bioreactor > Anaerobic >... | reverse complement strand
CCGGAGCGTCTCTCCCACCGTGTGCTGCGCCTGCGCGAACGGAGAATCCTCCGCGACCCGCTCCCGCGGCTCTGCGGGGGCCGGTCGATTCCGCGCTGTGGACGATGAGCGGCGAAGCTCGTCTGTCATCCGTACCAAGCTCACATGTTCCGCAATGCCTCGAGCCGGTCCTCCGGTCGCAGGCGCGTCCGGGCAACGCGCAGCCGACCCGCCGGCGCTATGGCCCTTGCAGATGTTATCGGGAGCCTGTCCGCCTCCCTGAATCTATCTTCAGAACCGCTTACCCGCCCAGCGAGGTTATCGGACGAACCCCGCCTCAACTTCCACCGCCCCGACTTCCGATAACACCGCACAGGCCCGACCCCTCCGGCTGGCCGGACACGGTCCGGGCCTCCAACCGCGGGAGTTGACATGTACAACGAGGAATCCACGCACTACGAATCGTTCTTTGCCGACGGCGGCTGGAAGTACTCTTTCTGGCGCGAGTGGTGGTGGCACCGACGCCACTTCGTCCGCCGGTTCGGCATCCCCCGCGGGGCTCGCGTGCTCGAGGCGGCCTGCGGAAGCGGGTTCCACACGCACCTGTTCAATCGCATGGGACTGAACTGTGTCGGGGTGGATCGCTCCGATACGGGGATCCGGTGGGCCCGCGAATACTACCCGGGGCACAAGTACTACTGCGCCGACGTCCGCAAGCCGCTGCCCGTGCCCCCGGAGAGCTTCGACGTGGTCGTCACCCGCGGCTGCGGGCTCTATCACTATGACCTGGCCGACCCCAACGTCCACGAGACGACCCGCTGCCTCATGCGCTACGTCCGGCCCGGCGGGCTCTTCGTCCTCATCATCGTGACGAACCTGTCCGGCCGGAAGCCGTCCACGGGAATCTGGCAGAACACCCTGGACGACTACCGCAACCACTTCGCCGCGTTCACGTCCCGCTACACGGTGGATTGGCACGGAGGTGTGGCGATCTGCGGCGCCTGGAAGACCGAAAGCACCGTACGCGGGGAATCCCCGTCCCGCCGCCCGGAAGACGCCGCCGTCACGGAAGAGCGAGAACCGGTCTGCGCTGCGGCCGGCTGACCTCATCCAGCACAGACGAGTACAACAAGACGTGATGCTGTCGTGTGCCGGCAGACGTGAACTGCCCGCACACGCGGCGGCGAGCCGCGTCGCACAGGGCATGACGAACGGCCTCATCCCCGGCCAGTCCACAAATCGCAGACGCGAGTGATTGCGGCGCCCGGGGCGGAACCAGCACCCCGGCCCGTCCGCCGTCCAGAAGCCATCCATTATCACCCACGTCCGTCGCCACCACGGGCAGACCCGCCGCCATCGCCTCCAGCACGGCGTTGCTCATCCCCTCGGACCGGCTGGAACACACGTGCACGTCCATGGCCGCCAGCATCTGCGGCCCGTCGTCGCGCCGGCCCGTGAAATGCACAAACCCCTCCAACCCATCCCGTTGAACCCGCTCCGCCAGGCTCGCCCGTAAGGGACCGTCGCCGACAACCAGTCCGTGGATGACCAGCCCCGCATCGCGGCATCGCCGCAACGCTTGCAGAAAGCCGTCGTGATCCTTGACCGGCGTGAGCGACCCGACCGTCCCCGCGACAAAGGCGGTCTGCGGAAGGCCCAATGCGGCCCGAACCTGTGCGCGGACGTCGCCGGAGAAGGGGCGAAAACGATCCGTGTCCACGCCGTTGGGCAGCAACGTGATCCACGACAACGGAATGCCCAGTTCCTCCACAAGCTGCCGAGTTCCCGCGCGAGAGACGCACGCGTACCGCCGACACAGGCACCGAACCCAGCGGCAACGCATCCGATCGCGCCGGCCGAAACCTGTATCCGATTGCAGACCGTGAAAACTCAGAATCAGCGGCGGCCGGCCGCCCAGAACGCAACCCAGCGCCGCGTCGGCCCAGACCCCCCAGCTCCGGGCGTGAACCAGCGCCGGCCGGCACGCCCGGATGAGGCGGGCCAGTCCAAGCGCCGCCGGCGCCCGCTCGCCTTGGACGCCCAGCGACACCAGCCGCGCACAGGCCGGCACGCGATCCGCCAGCGGACCCGGCCCCCGCAACGTGCAGATCACATGATCGAACCGATCGCTCGTGCCCGCGACGAGCGAGAGCAACGTACGTTCCATGCCGCCGGCATCCAGCGCGTTCAGCACGTGGAGAATCCGGGGCAGGTTCTGGCCGCCTGCCGTCATCCCGAATCTCCCTCTGTGCCCGACGCGGCGCCGCCCACCACCGTTCGAGACCGGTTCGGCGCATGGTCTCTCCAGCCGCGCAGCGGACGCGACAGGTCCGCCTCCAAGACGAAGTCCGGCCCCAGCGCCGTCAACGGCAACGTGACCCGCCCCGGAACCGACTGCTCGCGCCGAAAGCGATAGACCGTGAGCGTCCGGGCCGCAATGCGCCCGCCGGCGTTCTCCAGATCCACGCGTCCAATCGGCTCGAACCGCTCGGTCGTCAGCAATCGCAGGAACGTGTGATACGGCGGACTGTCAATCTCCGGCCGATCCTCCGACACGACCACATCCACGCCCAGGGCCTCAAGCTGATCCAGCATCGCCTCCGCGCTCTCCAGCAACGGGCGATAGTCTTTCATGCCGCCCGGTTCGCCCGAGGATAGCGTCTTGCTGGCGCGGAACACGGCATAGCGCAAATCCGGATCACGCTGACGCACACGCCAGATGAACACCCCGTCCTGCCGGCCGTGGATGAACAATCGGCCGGTCTGCGAGGCGGCCATCGCCTGGTCCGCGGCCCGGGCGTACCCGTGCAAACCTGGCCGGTAGTTGGCGTACGTTTCCCAGGCCGTCGCGAGGAAGGCCACCGCCGCCAGCGCGTGGGCCGCCCGGCGCCAGCCCGTCTGCCCGGCGTAGAGAAACACGACGCCCAGGCCCAGGGCCACACCCGCGGGCCAGGCGTACGCCAGGAACCGGGGCGGCCGATACGACATGCAGAACCACATCACGACGGTCGCGAGGAACCAGGCGACAACGGGCCACGGAGCGGCGCGCCGCGCCCGGGGACCGACCAGAAGCGCCGTCAACCCCACCAGCGTGAGCAGCGCCGGCGCCATGCCGATCGACCGCAGGATCTTCCCGGGCAACAGGGCCGGCGGGCCGAACCCATCACTCGCCAGCAACGTGTGCCACGTCTGATAGTACGAAAGGTTCAGGAAGTAGTACGTGCCGGAAACCGCCGTCGCCAGGAACACCGGCAGCCAGAACATCGGCCGGCGCAGCACGCCCCACCGGCGGGCCGCCAGAAGCTCCACCGCCAGCGGGGCGAGCACGATCGGCGCGTGGAAGCGCGTCAGGGCAACCGCCGTCGCCGCGGAACAGGCCGCCCACAGCCACGCCGGACGCTGCGTCTGCAGGTAGCGGCGAAACGCCAGCACCGACGCGACCATCCAGGCCAAAAACGGAATCTCCAGCATCACGTGGCCGGACAACTCGAACAGATCGGGGATCAGCCCGACAATGAGCGTCGTCCAGGTCGCCGCCGCCAGGCCGATGTACGCCCGAACCCAGTACCACCAGCCGATCAGAAAGCCCGCGGTGAACAGGCCGAGCAGCACCCGCGCCGGCGTCGGCCCGACGCCGAACACACGAAACGCCGCGCCTTCCATCCAGTGGAACAACTGCGGACTGACCAGCAGGCCCAGGTTCGGATACTGGGCGAAGTATCGCTTCGCGAAACCCTCCGGATCGTCCGTCGGCCACTCAGTGAGGACGTCGCACCAGAATGCGCCCGTCATCAACTGTCGCGACTCGTCGTTGTTGTAAAACGGATCACCCCCGACCCAGGAAATGCCACCGATCAGGGCCGCATACGCCACGACTGCAAACGTCACGACCCGCTCGCTCGTCGGCGTCACGGCACGCATACCACCCCTCCCTGCTCTGCCGCAGCGCACGCATCCGCCCGCGCTGCGGATGAGCAAGCGCCAATCAGTTCGTCCAACATCCGCGCCAGACCCTCCGCCGCGTAACGGCGATCGTAGCGCTGCACGCCCGACCACGCCCCCTCCACAAAACCGCCGCCGCGCCGCACCATCCACTCGATGCCGAGGGCAATTTCCCCTTCGTCCTGCGGAGAGCACACCAGGTTGTCGGCAACGGCGTCGGCCAGCACGTTCGCGATGGCGCCCTCACGCGGGGCCAGGGCCAGAATGGGACGGCGCACGGCCAGGTACTCGTAGAGCTTGTTGGGGACCTGCAGGTCGCTGCCGGGGCCGTCGAGGCCCACAACGATGGACGCGTCCGCCCCACGCAGCCGGCCGAGCACCTCGGCGTGCGGACGCACGCCCAGCACCTGCATCTGCCCAGCCAATCCCGCCGCCTCCGCCAGGTGCTCGATCCGCTGCCCGTCGTACGTCGGGTCCCCGACAAAAACGACCCGCACCCGCCGGGCGACCTCCTCGCTTCGCTGCACGGCCTGCTTCAAACCCCGCAGAAGCGGAATCGGGCTGCGCTTGCCGTAGAAGTTCCCCGTGTGGACCAGCACGAAGGCGTCGTCGCCGAAGTCGCGGATCGGGTCGGCCGCTTCGATCCCGTCCAGGTCATACCCGTTGGGCAGCGTCACGGATTTCGCCGCCGTCCAGGGCAGCCGCCAGACCAGGCTGCTTCGCAATGTCGGCGTGTTGCAGACGATGCGACTCGCCCGGCGCAGAACCCGCCGCTCCAGCCATGCATCCCATGCCGCCAGCGACCCGTAACCCAAATCGCGGAACGGGTTGCCGCCCCAGGGATCGCGGAAGTCCGCCACCCATGGCCGGCGCAGCCGGGCCGCCGCCAGCATTGCAATCAGGTGCGCACTGGGAAAGGGTGACGTGGAGTACACCGCATCCACCCTCCGGCCCCGGGTCGCCGCCAGGCCGGGAAGCACCCAACCGAGCCGCGAATCGGGCGTAAGCAGCAGCCGCGAAAACCAATCTCGCAGGCCGCGGTGAACTCCCGCAGCTTCTCCCGGCCCGGATCGCGCCGGGCCGTTCACGCCGGCGGGTCGGGGCCTGCGGATCCAGCCACACAGTCGCTTGAGTTGCTCCGTAAGCGGCGCCCAGTGCGTGCGGATGACCCGAGTGCGTTCCGGCACGCGGGACAGCAAATCCAGATCCACGGGCTCGCCGTCCGGCTGCACCGTGATGACCGTGCTGTCCCATCCACGGCGATCCAGGTGCCGAACGAAGGCCAGTGTCCGATGCGTCCCGCTGCGCAGAACGGGGGCAAACGCGTATGCGACGCATAGCAGCGACCGACGGCGACCGGTTGAGTCTGCGGGTTTCGTCACCCGGCGTCCTCCCCGGCCATGTACGCCGCCATGCGACCGCGAAAGACGGCCGGCCGTCGCCAGCGCTGAAGTGTCCCGGCCACGTACCCTGACGTCCCCCAGAGCATCACGATCCAGAGAACCAGCATCCCCAGCGCGTACGCCCGCCGGCTCTTGGCGTGTTGCGATATCTTCAGGCAGCGCCGATGGCACCCCCACATGTAGAGATACGCCCACACAACTCCCGCCAGCGCCCAGGCCCACGACTGCCAGAACCCGACCGCAACCAGGCCCGCGAGCAGACCCAGGTTTCGCAGGTGATAGACGTAGTCTTCTGACTCGATCTGCGTGTGGCCCCGGCCCCGGCCATACAGGTAGAACTGCCGCGCAATCGACCGCAGCGACGACCGGGGCCGCCAGCGGACCACGGCCCCCTCTCCCAGCGACCACCGCACGCCCATTCGCCGCAGTTTCAGGTCAAACAGAGTGTCTTCGGAGGTGTACAGCCAGTCCGGAAAGCCGCCCGCCCGCGCCCACACGTCCTTGCGGAACGCCATCGACCGGGCAGACGGGTTGAAAGTGGCAGGGTTCACCGGCTCCATCTGGCCCCGCATGGTGGCCAGCCCCACCACGCGCTCCAGCAGGCCGTGCGCGTCAATCGAATATAGTCCCGCCACCACGTCCACCTGCGAATCGTTTTCAAAGGGCCGAACCAGGTTCTCGAGCCATTGGGCGTCGAGCCGGCAGCCGGCGTCGGTGGTCGCGATAATCGGCCCGGCCGCCTCCGCGATACCCAGGTTGCGTCCCCGGGCGATGTTGCAGCGTGGCGCAACCATCAGCCGGACCCGCGGATGCGCCGCGGTCAGGGACTCGACGTGCTCCCGCGTGCCGTCCTTCGACCCGCCGTCCACCACAACAATCTCGTCCGGCGGGCGAGCCTGGCGCAGCAGCGTGTCCAGCACAGCCGCGCAGCCGGCCCGGTCGTTCAGCACCGTCATGACCACGGAGACATTCATCGGGGCAGGCTATCCTTGTCAGGGTCGCGCTGGCGCAGACCGATCCCGCACAATCCAATTGCTTATCGGCTGTCTGGAAGGTGGAGTTCACCTGCTTATCGGGCGGGCCGGTCACGACGTGCCGCGACACACTTATCGGACGAAGGCAGTCGCCGGTGCGGGCGCAAGAAGAGACGGCGTGCGCGCGGCCCGGGCGGGGTTGCCGCGTTTCGTCACCGCAAAGACGTTCGCATCCACCGGTCCCGGCAGTGCCTCCATGCAGGACTGCCCGCGCACTTCCTCGTTCACGAATCGTCGGACATCCGGAATCGCGTAGTCATGGAAAACGATGAAACCGCCGGGCACGACGTATGGTGACCAGGTCTCAAAATCGGCCTTCACGCCATCGTAGGAATGGTCCGCATCGATAAACAGAAATCGAATGGGCCGATCGCGGTGGCGATCCGCCATCTCGGTGGTGAGCCCGACATGTGTGTGGACACGATGCTCCAGCCCGGACGCCCGCACCGTTTCCTGGAAGCGCGCCAGAGTGCTGCCGCCGTACTTGGCGGCGCTGGCGTACGTCGTGCCCCCCTCCTTGGTCGCGGCGAACGTGTCCACCGCGAATACGTCGCCCCGACCGCGGGCCTGGCACGCGGCCGCAAGATGGACAGTGGTCAAGCCGACCCACGAGCCGAGCTCAACCGTGTCCCCCTCCACTGGGCATTCGTAGGCCAGCCGCACGACCGCCAGCAGCTGCTCCGGCGGCATCATGCCGTCCGTGCCGGCCCAGTGGATGCGCGACCAGAGGCGCAGTAGTTCCGCGCCGAGAGGGTGGTCCAGGGCCAGGGCCTCCAACGGCAGCCGAAACGCACGAAGCAGTCCACACGCCCGCAGACCGGCCAGTCCGGCCCGCAGGGCGATCTGCCCCGGCCGGGTGGCCGCGATTCTGTAGTAACTCCGCCCGATCCAGGACATTCCGCCGACACTCCTGACGCCGCTCGAAGTCCACACGGTCGCCCGTACTATCGGACGTTCGCCGGCGTCGGTTCGCACAATTCCCGGATCGGGATGGAAATGGCCCGGACTAGGGCGATCCCTGCCGGTATCTCAGGACCAGAACACCCAGTCCTCGGCGAGCACCACGTAGGTATACAACACGAAATTCGTTATACCGTGGGTGATGATGAGAAACAGCAGGCTCTTCTTCCAGTAGAACAGCAGGTTGTAGACCACCCAGCAGAGGATGCCCACCTCCCACATGGGGTGCTCCGCCGCGGACAGCAGCGAGCAGAGAATGAACGATCGCCACGTGAAGGCGCCCAGCGGCACGTTTTGAAACGCGTGCCACCGGATGAAGATGCGCAGCACGAACCCGCGCCAGAAAATCTCCTCTATGATCGGCACCACGATGGAGGCGCCGCCGATCCGCACGATCAGGAACAGCCACAACGCCAGGCCCGTGCCCAGCCGCGCGTAGGGGTCGTAAAGGTCGTCCCCTTTGGCGTCTTTGCCCATCAGTTGCGTGGACTCGTACCAGGGCTGCGCCGCGAACCACTTGTGGACGTACACCCACATCGCGGCCACCAGCACCCCGAACACCACCGCCCACACCAGGTGCGGCCGGCCCAGCGGCGGAAAATGGCGCCAGAACAGCAGCGCCACCGCCAGCGCTCCAAATGTCCGTAGGGCGTACGTCCAGGGCAGCCACTCGGGTCCGAACTGCCCGCCGATGAACATCAGGATCAGGAACGCGAAGAAGGGCGCCACGTACGGCAACTCCGGCGCCCGCGCCACGGCGCGGTCCACCCAGTTGCCGGGCGGCCCCGGCGACGGATCGGAATGGCCGGATTGTGGCGTCTCGCTCATGAAGGCAGAAGTACCCTCCGCCGGTCCCGTTTCACACAGACCCGGTCTGGGTATGGTGCCCGATGCATCCGCCCACCGTCAAGCCGCCGGGGTTGCCCAAATCGCTCCCCCGTGGCAGAGTAGGGCTCCCGCGGAAATCCGCTTGCAGGAGACGGACGATGGCAGAAGTGATCAACGTGGTCTGTCCCGGATGTGGCGAAGTCCATGCGTTCGCGGCGGAGCAGGCCCGGCGCCCGCAGTCGTGCCTGCGCTGCGAGACTTTCCTCGGCATCCCGGCGGAGGAAGCCGACGCCGCAACAGAGTCCGAAGACGGCGCCATCGTGCTCATCTGCCCGTTCTGCGACGAACGCGCCGCGTTCCACGCGTCCGCTGCGGGCACGGCCCAACCCTGCCCGCACTGCGGGGAGGAGATTGACGTGCTCGGCTCCATGGTGGAACCGGAACACGCCGGTCAGGGGTTCTTCTTCCGCTGCGACTGGTGTAAGGAGATCATCCGCGCCGACGATTCCGTCCTGACCGCCGGCGGCCAGTGCCCGCTCTGCCATGAAATGAACGAACCGGATGAGATTGCCCGAAACCGCATCACCACCGGACAGGCCGAACGCCTCGGGCTCCTCCCCCCGCCCGACTCCGCCGAGTGACTACGCCTGCGGCACGAGACAAACGTCCTGCACCGACCGACGCGTGAGCCGCGCGACCGGAACCACCGCACTGGGCCGGGCAGGCCGCGAGGGCTGCCAGCAGACCAGCCGATCGCGCACGTCGTTGGTGGCCACGATTACATCCGGCGCCACTTCCACGCGGCGCAGCGTCTGGCCCCCCGCCTCGTACCGGCACGCATAATTGTCGCCCCGCACCCGCGCATACACCGCCAGGGACGTATCCGTGAAGAACAGCCGATCCACGCCGGCCGTCGCAAGCACGTGGATCGATTCCGCCGGGCGATGGTTGCCCGCATGGAGGACCGTCGGCGCGTCTGGCGCCTCGAACGGCCAGTGCAGAATTTCCCCCTCCGCACTCCCCGCAAAGACCCCACCCGCGCCCACCGCCAGCGCCGTCAGAATCGTCCGGCTACCGCGATACAGAACCGGTTCGGCCTTCGGCACGTCCGCCGGCAACGCAACCACGCTCGCATCGATCGCACACCAGACCCGGCCATCGTGAAACGCCACGCCGCGCACCGCCTGGGCCGGGCCGGTCAGGGCCTCCACAGCCGCTTGCGGTGCGTCGGGCCGCTCGCGATGCCAGCACAGCAGGCCCAACTCCGAGTGCGACCCCCACACGTGTTCACCCGCGACGGCCACCGCGTTGAAGCCGCCCCGCACCTCGCGTGATCCGCCCGCTCGGAAAACCGCTTGTGGCTCGGCTCCTTCAACGGAGTATTCGTACACCCCTCGCGACGCGCCCACCATCAGCACACATTGGCCGTCAGACAATCGCGCGAACCGCACGCTCCGCACGCCACCCACCTCGGGGGCGATGGAAACGGTTCGCCGGGGCTCGTCGGGTGCGGACGCCGCGAAGAAGTGCAGTCCTTCGCTGGTGGCCGCCACGATCCACTGCGACGCCGTTCCCGCCGGCTCCGTGGCGAACAGCGCTTCGTACAGTTCGCCCCGCTCCCGCTCAGAGAACGTCCGCATGAGGTCGGGCAGTTCCACGTCCGGCGACGCCTCGGCCAGCCCCTTCAGCCGTGTCAGCATGGATTCCAGGTGCCCCAGGTGTGCCGTCTGCGCCGTTTCCAGCGCCTCTTCCAATTGGCGACGCGCCTGATGCTCCGCCCGGCGCAGCGCCGCCCGGTCTTCCGTAACGCGCACCTGATACAGGGTGGGGGACTCGAAACGCAGCACCGGGGCCCCGCCCAGCGTCATCCCCGCCTGGAAACACACCGGCTGCAACGCCGACATCAGGGCCTGCGCCCAGGCTTCCTGCGCCGCGCCATCGACCAACGCCGCCGCGTCCGATTCTCCCGCCAGGTCAACCAGGGTTTCTCGTACCCGGCCCTGCACGTGCCGCGTCAGCGAATCCAGGCGCACGGCCGACGCACTGCCCACCAGTGCGTTGCGGAACGAGCTCATCTCGCTGCGCTCGGGAATCAAGGTCAGTCGCAGGTCCAGACGGGCACGGCACTGGTACCGATCCTTCGAGAGAAGCCCGTCCTCTGTGATGTGCACGTCCAGCGGTGTGACCCGGACCAGCAGGACCTCATCTGCGCCTTCGCGGCGTAGAACGGCCCCGGGGGCCACCGCCCGCTGCCCGCCATGCTCGTCGCAGGCCAGCGCCGCCCACGCGGATGGCAGGTTGAGGCTCCGCGTCAGAAGGCCGAACACCTCGGACGCCGGCAACACGGCCGCCACCGCCGAGGCGTCGCGAAAGAAGTTCTCAAGGTTCAACTTGCCCGCCATGACTTCCACCCCGCGTTATCATCACCCGATTGTGCGACCCCCTTCGGTATTCGGTACTCGCTATTTGCTATTCCGTTTCATCTTCCCGATTCCATGAACTTCTCGAAGCGGACCAGGTCCGACGGCTTGACGGAGGGCGGGTTTGCCTCGATCACCCTCAGCAGGTCCGCCATCGCAATGGGGCGCGGCTCGGCCCCGCCCACGGACTCCATGAACGGAATGGCCGCCGCCTGCTGGGCGATGCTCTTGATATCGGCCCCGCTGTGGCCCTCCAGGCGATCGCACAGCGTCCCGAAATCCACGTCCGCGGCCAGCGGCCGCCCGCCCAGGTAGATTTCCAGCAGCTTGAAGCGGGCGGGAGCGTCCGGCAGACCGATGTAGACGCGGGTGTCCAGCCGGCCCGGGCGCAGCATGGCCTCGTCCAGCAGCCACGGCTTGTTGGTGGCCCCCATGAATAGTAGGGCGCGGTCGGACGCCCGATCAAACCCCTCCAACTCCTGCAGAATTTGCGGCACCACGCGTTGCATCACCGTGGACCCGTCCGACTGCCGACGCGGGACCAGGGCCTCCACCTCGTCGATGAAGATGATCGATTTCGCGTCAGCCTTGGCGGCGTCAAACAGTTTCTTGATGTTTTGCTCCGCCTCCCCCACCCATTTGCTGAGGATCTGCGCCGGGCTGATCAGGTAGAAGACGGCCTCCAGCTCCTTGGCCACCGCCTTGGCCATCATCGTCTTGCCCGTGCCCGGCGGGCCGTACAGCAGAACGCCGCCGCCCACCGGAATGCCGTACTGCTTCGCCAGCTCCGGATGGGCGAACGGATAGATCATTTTCAGCCGGATTTCCTGCTTCACGTCCTCCAGGCCGGCAATGTCGTCAAAGCCGAAGGTCGGCTTCTCGCGAACGACCCATTCCGACGCGTCGCGGCCGCTGTCGTCGTCCTTCTCGCGGGCGGCCTGCCGGCGCCGCGGCGGGGCGCTCTTGAGCCGGTCGCAGTCGCGGGCCAGGTCAATCAACTCCGCCGCAATCTCCTCCCGCCGGCGGCGCACCTCCGCCGACTCCGCCGACTCCGCCAGCTCCACCATGCACTCCGCAGCCTCGATCAGGTACGACTTGGCGGCCGCGTAGTCGCCGTTCTTGTACGCGCCGACCCCTTTGGTTTTGAGACGGTCGAATGTGGCAAAGGAAACAGGCATGGTTCCGCCGTGCGAAATGTCGAATGTCCAATGTCAAAAGGGAGCGGCTCGGCCGCGGCGCTTCGCCGCTACTTCTGTTTTTCCCCCTCGCCCTTCAGGGAATCAAGTTCGGCTCGCAGGCCGGCGAGTTTGCCCAGCTCCTTCTGGTGCTCGGCCGCCTGTTCGGCCTCGATCATGCGGTCGATCTCGTCGTCCGTGACCAGCTCCGTGGCCGACTCGGCATCCTGGGCGGCGATGTCCTCCACGGTGTCCAGGAACATGGACATTCGCTCCTCCATGGACTGCGACTGCACCATGGCCTTTTCCCACTCCGCCTGGGTCTTGAGCAGGTCCGTCTCGCCGAACAGCCGGCCGATCTCCCGGGCCATCATGCCCATCGCCCCGGCGAAATCGGCGGACGCCTCCGCCTGCCGCTTGATCAGCAGCGCGTTCTTGACCGAGAGCAACTGCCGCTCGAGCACTCGCTTGACCAGGGCGGTCTTCTTCAATGAGTTGCGGATGAAGGCGTACTGGGCCGAGTCGCCGATCTGCCGGGCCCGCTGCGCGTTGCGGATAAACTCGTCCTGAAACTTGTTCTGCTCGCGAATGGCCTTCTCGATGCGCCGGATGCCCTGCCGGATCTTGATGTCCCGCTCGATCCGCCGCTCTTCCGACGATTTGAACAACGCCATAACGCACCTCACCCGCCGCTCAGAAGTCCCCGCGTTCCGGAATCACTAACCAGAGCACGATGTACACCAGCAGACCGGGAAACGCGACGGACAGAATGGACACCAGCACGTACACCACCCGCAGCAGCGTCGGGTCCAGTCCGAAATGCTCGGCCAGGCCGGCGCACACGCCGGCGATCATCCGGTTGTGAGTCGATCGCCGCAGAGGGCCTGCCATCGCATCCCGCCTTTCTACCCTTCGGCCGGAGCGCTATGCTCGCGCACCCGCCGATCGGCTTCCTCGAACGCCTCGCCGCTGTCCTTCAGGGTGCCGGCATCCATCTTTTCCCAGATGGACAGCACCGCCTGCCCCGCCTCGGACAGGCCGGCCGCGCCCTGGTCCACCTCCGCCCCGATGGACAGCACCTCGTCCAACCGCTCCTGGTACGCCTCCGTCCGGATCGAATCGTTCTCGATGAGCCGGCCCAGGCGAAGCATGTCCTTCTCGCTGATCAGGCCCAGCTTGCTGCCCGCGCCCCGGGCCCGGTCCGCGTTCTCGCGCAGCATCCGCAAGCGGGAGACGGTCATCATCTCCTTGCTGCGAATGTTCAACTGGCGGCCCAGCATCAACTGTTCGGTGGTCTTGAGTTCAAACTCCTGGGCCAGCACCCGGCGCACCTCCGGCGAGGCCTCCTTGGCGCCCCGCTCGAAGAGCGTCTGCTTGTCCGCCGCGATCTTCGTGATCTTCTTGAGAAGCTGGTTGCGGTCCTTCTCCAGCAGAAGCTCCTGCCGCCGCAACTCCGTCCGCGACATTTGCGAGAGCGGCTTCCTGCGCTTGGTCAGCCAGTCGAAAAAGTCCATGCCAGGGTTCCAGGAAATAACGGTCCAGGCTCTACGCTTCCGGTTCGGCGCGCCCCTTCTGCTTGTCGGGCGGCGGGGCCGGTTCGTCGAACTCGGCCATGGCCTTGCGAACGTCCTCCGGCTCCTGCGGCTCCGACGCCCCTCGCTCCGCGGCCGCCTCAAACTCCTGCAGGATGGCCAGTTCCTCGGAACTGGTGGCCACGTCCGCCAGGCCGGTCTCCAGGCTGCCCACCAGGTCCGCGTCCGCCCGAAGCGTCTCCAGCATCTCCTCCGCCTTCACGGCGTTCTGGGTCAGCTCCTCCGTGTCCGGCAGCCGGGCCATCTGGCCCTGCTGAATCAGCGTCAGGTTGTGGATGTCGGTGCTCAGGATGTTGATCTGCTGGTTCAGCATGTTCGCGGTGGTGTTTTGCCGCGCGATGTCCTTGCGCAACTGGGCCAGTTGCGCCGCCAGTCTGCGCCGCGTCACCTGGGATTGCGTCGATCGGCCCTGGGCCAGCAACTCGCCTTCCCGCTTCTCCAGCGTGGAGATGTCCTCGTACAACCGGTCGCGCCGCTGCGCGAGCCGGGCCCGGCGCTCCGAGAGCATATTGATTTTCTGGGACTCCTCCCCTTCCCGGGAGAAGAGTTGCCGGATGCGATCAACGACATTCATGGAACCGCTCTCCTGGATTCGCGCGGGCGCACCGCGATACAACAACACCTCGCCCCCCTTGCGGGCCACGCGAAGCTCGCCGTCCTCCGTGGCCACCAGGGCGAACGCCGCGGACACGATGGAATCCGGCAGCCCGGTCCGCTCGGCAATGCTCCGCGCCGACAGTCCGCCGGTCAGCAGGTCCACGCCGGACGCCTCAATCTCCCGCCGGGCCCGGGCGAGTTTCTGACTGACCGCCTCCGGATCAAACAGGTTGCGAAGCTCCTCGCTCAGCGTCCCGCCCGGGGTCGCCAGGCCCCAGCCGCCGCCCGGACGCGGCCACGCCAGCACGAGCGTGACGTTCGGCACGTCCAAACGCGATTGCAGCACCTCGTCGGCAAAGCCGCTGGGCGAGCACACGCCGATCACGTGCGGCACCTTCGCATCCGCGACCAGTTTCCGCACGTGGTCGGTCACGTCGGCCAGCCCCACCGGTCGCGGCTCTCCCGTCGGCGACAACAAGGCGTCAAACGACGCAAGCACACTGCCCACGGCCACGCCGGTCTTGCGGCGCAGAAGCAGCCAGCGCCGCTCGGACCCGTGCAGGGCCACCCGGCGGTTATGCGGCAACTGCTTGAGCATCTCGCGATCATACATGCGCCGGCCGGCCATCGCCGCCCGCAGGGCATCGCCGTCGTCGTCGCGCACGGTCGTCCAACGGTCGCCACGGAGTTGTCGCCCCTTCGCCGCCTCCAGGTTGACCTCCACGCCGGCAAGGAACTCCGTCTCCGCACGCAACGCGGCCGCCGCGCCCGGGTTCAGTCCGCCAAGTTGTCCGCTATTCGATCCTGTCAACGTCACAACCGCTGGCCGCACTGGCCGCAAAACCGGGCACCCGGCCGATTCGGATGCCTGCATTTGGTATTCGAGCAGAACCGTACGACATTCGTCGGCACGGACCGCATGGCCCTCAACGCCCCTCGCGACCGCCCCCCAAACAGACCGGACACGCCCTGGAATATCAGACTAGCCAGCACGACCAGGACAAACAACACCCCGGCAACCACGACGATCGCCAAGAAGATGATCGAGACCGGATGTCCCATGCCCATCGGTCATTCACCTCCGGCCCCCAGTCGGCTGCCACAGAAGATGCAGTACCGGTCGCTCGGGTTGACGAACGCATGGCACGCCCGGCACCGCGGGACGGTATCCACCAGTTGATGCCCGCAGTGGATGCAGAACTGGTCCCGCCCGTCGACCTGCCCGTGACAGGCCGGGCACATCGCCACCGCCGCCTTGTCCGAGCCGCCCGCTCGCCGCCCGGGCTCCCGCAGGGCATCCAGCACGGCCTTCGCGGAAGGGAACCGATGCTCCAGCCGTGTGTAGCACCGGCGAAAGACGTCATCCAGCCGCGGCGGGACGTCCGGCCGGATCTCGCTCGGCATCTCGATTCCGGCCGGCCGGCTGCCCGTCAGCGTCTCGAACAGCACGATCCCGACGGCATAGAGATCACTTCGCGGGTCAATGGCCCGGCCCTCGCGCTGCTCCGGCGACATGTACGCCAGAGTGCCCGCGATGCTCCGCCCCTCGTCCGTTTGCAGGCTGCCCGACTGCATGATCGAAGCGGTGGTCACGGTGCATGCCCGGCCCAGGCCGAAATCCCCCACCTTCACCGCGTGCTCGGGCAACCCGCCGATCTGATCGGCCGGATGGTTCAGCAAGATGTTCGCCGGCTTGATGTCCCGGTGAATCAGCCCGGCCTCGTGGGCCGCGACCAGCGCCTTGCCGATGCCACGCAGCACCGTCTCGCACACTGACACCGGCAGGCCCCGGGGATGGGCGTCGATCACCTGGCGGAGCGACGGGCCGTCGACGAGCTCCATGATGAGGTAGGGCGGATCATCGTATGCGTCGATGTCTTCCACGCGCACGATGTTCGGGTGCCGCAACCCGTGGACTACCACGCCTTCCTGCCGAAACGCTCGAACGTATTGCGGGTCCGTCAGCACCTTGATCGCCACCCGCTTCTCCAGCGTGTGGTGTCGCGCGCTCCAGACCTGCGCAAAGCTGCCCGTGCCCCGCACTTCCTCGAGCAGGTAGTTGTTGATTCGATCCCCGGCTTTCAGAACGGCCATCTCTCGGCCCTCTTTCTTTGTCGCGTCCCCGCCAAGCCGTGACCGCGTCAGAGACCTTCCGACGCCTCCAGGCGGTTGTCGATGGTCTCACAGACCAGGAAATTATAAACCCCTGCTGCAAGGAAACCAAGGATGAGCACGATCCAGCTCAGCGCTCCGCTCACGTGCCAGCCCGCGAGGTAAAGCGCAACAAGCACGTCCAACAGCAGATACGCCACCAGCATGAGGGCCGCGGCCAGATTGCTCTCCTGCTTGCGGACCCAGGGCACCACGAAGAACAGCGCCCAGGGAAGCACAATCACGAAGCCCAGCCAGGCCAGGGCCTTGCGCACCACGCTCCAGATTGTCTCGAGGTGCTCCGGGTGCCGGTAGAACCAGAAGATCGCTCCGGCCGCGGCCACGACGATGATGGCCGTCAGGACTTTGCCGCCCACGTATTTGCCGATGGCCGCCCACATGCGTGCTCACCTCCGCCCCGGCCCGGGGCCTCCCACCCGCGGATCGCGTCCTCATCCATCATAGCACACCGTCCGTCAGCCCGCGATTACAAAGGAAGTCGCCGGGAAGAAGAGGCCCCGAGTGGTTCCGGACAGGCTCCACGGTCCAGGGAAGTGCGACGCGCGCGAGGCGGATTTCCGACAGGCGAGAAGATTCAGGCCGGCGAAGAGGCGATTTCGACCCGGTTCTTGCCGCGCTGCTTGGCGTCGTACAGGGCGCGATCCGCGGCACGGAGCAGGACGTCGGGAGCGATGGAAGACGTATCAGCCAGAGCGGCCACACCGATGCTCAGGCCGCCGGAGACCCGCGGAAGGTTCTCGCGCAGGCGCGTCGTGTACGCATCGGCAATACGGCGGCTGAGGACTTCCGCCTGGCGGCAGTCCGTCTGCGGCAGCAGCACCACGAACTCATCGCCGCCGAACCGCGCCGCCACGTCGGAGGCCCGCAACTGCGTCGCGATCGTCTGGGCGGCCAGGATGAGCGCCCGGTCCCCCACCGGATGCCCGAACCGATCGTTGACTGCCTTGAAATCATCCAGGTCAATCATGAGGCACGAGAGCGGGGTGCCGTACCGTCGGGCTTCGGAAACGCTGCGCGAGAGCACCTCGTCGAAATGCCGCCGATTGTGCAGCCCGGTCAGCGGATCGCGCAGCGCCATCTCACGCAACTGATCCGTGCGGCGCCGTACGCGCTCCTCCAACTCCGCGTTCATCGCCGTAATCCGTGATTCGTGCCGCTCCATGACCTCCGCCATGTGGTTGAACGAGCAGGCCAGGCGGCCGATCTCATCGGTTCGATTGACCGTCGAACGGGCCGAGAGGTTCCCCTGCGCCAGCCGATCGGCCGTGCGGGACAGCTCGTTCAGCGGCAGCACGATCCGGCGCACCACCAGGTAGGCCAGGGGGATGGTGATCAGCACCGCCACCAGCCCGATCCCCATCACGAAATCCATGACGCCGGCGAATTCGCGCAGCATCGTGTGGACGTCGAACCCGACCCGCACATATCCGATCAACCTCGACGGGCAGTCCGTCTGCCCGGCCGGCGCGTTAACCGGATAGCTCACGTCCAGGAAGGTCGGTATTCCCGGCCGGGCCCTGCGCAACGTGGGTTTCCCCAGCGTCTCTCGAAAGCGGGCCGCCTCCTGCAGCGAGAATGACCGCAGGGGAACACCCCCCTTGCTGGCCGACACCAGCGGACGACCCTCCGTATTGCAGATCGCCACAAACACAAGCGGCTCGCCCCGTCCGAACCGGTCCGCGAGGTTCTTCAGACCGGCTTCATCGTTCTGAGCGAGGGGCTGGGCGGCCAGTTCGGCCAGCATCGCCGCGAGGTTCCGGGCGTGCGTCTGCTGAATGCGGGCCGTGGGCCGGCCGGCGAAATGCACGAACAGCCCGCCCACGAGGGCGGACACGCTCAGCGTCAGCGCGACCACCAGCAGGGTGGACTTGCACTGCAAACCGAGCACGGTCGCCCGCATCCGCTGGGCGAGGGGCCGGTGATCCGCTGGCTGGAAGGACGCCTCCCGCATCGTTCAACGTCCGATCTTGGCTGCTTCCTGCCCAACCGTACAATTCGTTCCCAATCCCGGGCAATCTCGGACCCCGTTTTTCACGCGCGGCCCGCCGGGGGCCGGTCGGAGGACACCCGCCTCCTTCCCGGAGACTCGCGCGGGGCGCCTCGGCGCTTATCGGAACCTGATTCGCTCGTGTTGAATTGGCAAACGAAGACGAAGGACGCCGGCGGGAGAAGCCGTGCGCCGTCCTCACCGAAACGGCTGGAAACGGGGCCGGGCTAGTTATCGGACGAGGGGCCGGCGGTCACCTCGACATCGCCGGAAAGGCCCGCGCGCTGCCGCAGAGCACCTTCCATCTGCTGCACCTGCTGGGCCATCTTGGAGTTGGGAAACTCCTCCACGATCTGCAGACCGATCTCCAGCGCCTCGCGCCATCGCTTGTCCTTGCAGGCCAGCTCAAATTGCGTGCCGTACTGCGCCAGCTTGGCCCGGAAGACGCCGCGGGCCGACTCCTCCAGCGCCCGCGCTTCCTCTCGCGTGAGGTAGCCGTCCAGTTCGGCCAGAATCCCGACGGCCTTATCCACGTCAATGTCGTCTTCCAGCCCGGTCTCCTTGACGGCCTCGTGCCACGCCGCCAGCAGCTCCGCCTTTCGGGCCTCCCGCCTTCGGTGGTGCTCTTCCGGCAGGCGCTTGGTGTGCTTGTCGTCCGGAAGGACCCGCATCAATCGTTCGATCTCCTGGCGGGCGCGGTCCCACTCGAAGGCGTTCCAGCACGCTTCGACCTGCTCCAGCGCTTCATTAAGGCGATTCCGCATGTCGGCCGTCCGGGCGTCAATCACCTGTTCCCGCAGGCGCTCCGCCTCATCCCGATAGCCGAACCGGTGCTCCATCTGGTCCACCAGATACAGCGCCGCCTCCCAGTCTTCGCGGGCCATTTCCTCCCGAATCGCGGACCGGACGGCCTCCCGCTCTTCCTCGCGCGACGTGATCGATTTGGTCGCTTCCGACAACCGGCTGCTCTGGGCAATGGAGCCCAGCACGTTCTGCTGCTTACGAATCAGCTCGCAGAGTTCGAGGGCCTGGTTGTACTGGCGGTTGGAGTGAGACTCGATCTTCACCAGCAACACGGTGAAGGCCATCATCACGATCGCGGCGGTGATCAGGGCGACCCCGTGCCCGAGAAAGGGAACCAGCAGGGTCCATGGCAGACCCTCCCGGAGCACGGTATCCGCCCCCTGCCAGATCAGCCCGGCCCCGGCCAGGATCGTCAGGGTCCCGAAGACAAACACCAGTGTCCGGAGTTTGGAGAAGCGAACCGGATGCGAAACCATGGGCTCTCTCCAGAACAAGCACGTCTGGGCGCGAGGGCAAGATTCCGCGGCAACTCTAAGACGGAGACGGAGTTAAGTCAACATTCGGCCGGATCACGGCACCGAGACAGGGCCGGGGCGACCGGCCGTGGTGCGCGCGACGGCGTCAGGCCGCCCGCTGTTCAAATCGCTTCGCCTGAGCACGGCGGGAGCGGTCCTCCACTTCCAGCAGCTTCAACTGCTTCTCAATGGCCAGGATCTCGTTGGAGACCAGGCGGAGGAAGCCCACCACGCCGACCACGATCACACCGAAGCAGGACAGGCATTTCCACTTGAACATCCAGACCACTCCTGTGCGAAACCCCTGCTTCTATCGGCGTGGAACGGGCTTGGGTGAAGAACCGGCCCCAAACGCAACGTCTTGGCCTCCAACGGGATGCCGGACGGGCCACCGCACCCCAACGAGGCGCAGGCCTCTGCCGCGGGGGCTCCCCGCACCCCGACCCGTGCCCGCTCGGCACAGAACCCCACCCGTTGCGGCAACGCGCGTATGCCTATACGATCCGCATGGCCGCGCGGGTTGCCGCGCGGCGAAACCGTTTCGGCCGCCGGCGGAGAGAAGAACGGTACAGGTCTCCGTGCCGGTCTTATCCCCATCCGGGCCGGCGGGGAATTACCAACTCCCGTTCCAGTTCGGAGGGCGCCGTTATGCACAGGTTTGACCTCATCCGGGACATGGGGCACGAACAGGTCGTGCTCTGTAACGACTCCAACGTCAGCCTGCGGGCCATCATCGCCATCCACAACACGCACCTGGGCCCGGCCCTGGGCGGCTCCCGCATGTGGACCTACGAGTCGGAAGACGCTGCGCTGGTCGACGCCCTGCGCCTCTCCAAGGGCATGACCTACAAGGCCGCGGTCTCCGGCCTCAACCTCGGCGGCGGAAAGACCGTCATCCTGGGCGACCCGGAGAAGGACAAGTCCGAAGGGCTTTTCCGGGCCCTGGGCCGCTTCATTGAGGGGCTGAACGGCCGCTACATCACCGCCGAAGACGTCGGCACATGCGTGGATGACATGGAGTACGTCTTCATGGAAACGTCCCACGTGGTCGGAGTGGCCGAGTCTCACGGGGGCAGCGGCGACCCGTCCCCCTTCACCGCGTACGGCACGTTCCGCGGCATCGAGGCATGCGTGGAGCGGCGGTTGCCGGGCAGGAAGCTGAAGGATCTGACCCTGTCCATCCAGGGGCTGGGCCATGTGGGAGCCAACCTGGCCCACCGCCTGGCCGAGGCCGGGGCCACGCTGTACGTGACGGACATCAATGAGGAACGATGCCGCGAGGCGGTCAGCGGCCTGCAAAAAGTCACCGTCGTCAAGCCGGATGAGATTTACGGCATCGCATGTGACGTCTTTTCGCCCTGCGCCTTGGGCGCCGTCCTCAACCCCCAAACGGTGGAGGCGCTCCAGTGCTCCATCGTCGCGGGCGCCGCGAACAACCAGTTGGAGACGCTGGAAATGGCGGAGGTGCTCCGCAAACGCAACATCCTGTACGCACCCGACTACGCCATCAACGCCGGCGGACTGATGAACGTGTTCCTCGAGCTGGAATCCTATTCCAAGGAACGCGCCACACGCATGGTCAGCAAGATCTACAACACGATCCACACCATTTGTGACATCGCGGAGCGCGAAGGGCTCTCGACCGCCCGTGCCGCCGACCTGATGGCCGAACGGCGCCTGGAAACGGTCGGCCGGCTCAAGCGTTCCTACCTCAAACGAGCGCCGGGGCGCCCCCGCATCCGCATGCCCTCCTGAGCCGCCGGGGGGACGATGTCGAGCCGTTGGGCACCCCGGGATAAAGACCCACCGACGGGCCTGCGGGAACCCGAACCGCGGGCCCGTTCCGCTTTTGTGAACGGCGCAGGATTGTGCCGACCCGGCGCCACACCTACGTCTTGATGCGCCCTTCCACCAGCTGCACGCGGCGATGGGCCATGTCCGCCACGCTCGGGTCGTGGGTGACCATGACGATGGTTTGACCTTGTGCATTGAGCGCCTGCAGCACGGCCAGGATGCCCTGGCCGGTCTTGGCGTCCAGGTTCCCCGTCGGCTCGTCGGCCAGCAGCAATTCCGGCTGGTTCACCAGGGCGCGGGCAATGGCCGCCCGCTGCCGCTCGCCGCCGGACAGCTCGTTCGGGCGATGGTGCCCTCGCCGTTCCAGCCCCACCTGCTCGAGAACCGTACGGGCGTACTCGCGAGCCCCCTTTCCTTCACGCATCCATCCCAGCACGGAGTACCGCACCATCGCCGGCAGCAGAATGTTCTCCAGGACGTTTAGTTCGGGGAGCAGATGATAGAACTGGAAGACGAACCCCACGGACCGGTTGCGCATCCGCTCCTGCGCCCGCACCCCCTGGCTGAAGATCTCCTCCCCGTTGAACCGTACCGTGCCCTCGTCCGGCACGTCCAGCGCCCCCAGGATGTGCAGCAACGTGCTCTTGCCCGAGCCGCTTGCGCCCATGACGGCCAGCCACTCGCCCCGCTGCACGGTCACGGAGGCGCCGCGCAGCACGCGCAGCAGCTCCGGCCCCATCTGGTAGGACTTGTGAAGGCCGGTCGCAGTCAGGATCGGCTCATTCATAGCGTAACGCCTTTACAGGCCAGACCCGGCCCGCCTGGATCGCCGGGATCAGGGCGCCGATCATGGAGGCCAGGATGGCCACCACGAAGATGATCGCAGCTTCCACCCCGTCGACGGCCGTCGGAATGCGGTCAAATGCGTACACCTCCGGGTTCCAGACCCGCAGGTTCGGATTGATCCAGGCCAGGGCCTCCTGCAGCTCGTTGATGTGCCGCACGAAAATGACGCCCGTAATCGTCCCGGCGACGCCCCCGAAAAGCCCCACCGCCGCCCCGTACGCCACGAAGATCGCCTCCACACCCCAGGGCGAGGCGCCCACGCTCTTGATGATCCCGATGTCCCGCGTCTTGTGGGACACGATCAGGTAGAACACGCAGAACACCACGACCACCGCCACCAGGCTGATGACCATGAACAGAATCAGGACGAGGATCTTCTCCTTCTCCACGGCCTGAATGTACGTCTGCTGCCGCTGCTGCCACGTCTCGGTCTTGACGCGGCTCATCAGCATCTCGTCTTCCGGTGAAAGCTTCGGCGCGATGCGGTGGAAGAACGCCTTCCAGACGGCGGTCACCCGATCCCGCGCCGCGAACGAGTCCTGCCCGTCCCGGAGCTTGATGAGAATCTGGGAGGCCCGCGCGGGCGTCCAGCCCCCGTCCACCCGTTCCTGCGGCTCCATGTCCAGCAGGTCCTGGAGATACTCAAAATCCACGTACACGCAGAGCCGGTCGATGTCGTACACCCGCGTATACGAGTCGTCCGCGTACCGCATGGGCACCGTCAGCGCCCCGGAGGCCGAAATCACCCCCTGCTGCGTGAGCGGAAGAAGAGTCAGAATCATCTCGCATCCGCGCCGGAACTCGCGCTCGTACGTCCCCTTGTCCGTTCGCCGATTAATGATGTCCGTGCCGACGATAATGCCCCACAGCGGGTCGCCTTCGAATCCCGGTGCCGCGAACCCGGGACGATACCGTCCCACGCCGTGCGGAGACGTCATCTCCGGCGTCAGCTTCGCGGCCTCCGCCCGGTTCCGGTCTCGGAACCCGGCGAACGCCGTTTCGTATTCCTCCGGCAGCAACCACTTCCCGGATTCCGCCAGGCCGGAGACGGGCTGCTGTTGCTTCTGCAGCGTCGTGGTGCCGGGATAGTACCGGTCGTAATAAAGGGCGTTCTCGAAATCGTTCACGCCCTGGAATTCGTCGAGTCGGATGCCCACAACCTGAACGGGTTTCGTGTAGTTGTAGTCCTTCACCCGCAGAATGCCGTAGTTGTAGATCGCGGGCGTGGCCGCCTCGACCAGGTCCGGCAGCTCCATCTTCAATTCGTCGATCAGTTCCTGGTAATACGGAAAGCCCTGCAGGGTCTCGTTGTCGACGATCAGGTCGCTGAGCAGACCGCGCGTGCGCTCCTTGACCATCTCCAGGAACCCGCCCATCACGCTGACCACGATCAGTACCATGGCCACGCACAGCCACACCGCGATGATCGGCAGCAGAATGATCAGCCGGCGCCGCAAATAGCGAAGGATCAGAAAGAGCTTATACATCCGTGCCCTGCTCTTGGAGGGTTTCGTCCGGCCCCGGGCCGTCCTGGCCCCTTCGCGGCCGCTGCAACGGGAACAGAATCACGTCGCGAATGCTCGGCCGGTCCGTCAGCAGCATGACCAGCCGGTCCACGCCCACACCCAGACCGCCCGCCGGCGGCATGCCGTACTCCAGGGCGGTCAGGAAGTCCTCGTCCATCACCGCCATGGTCTCGTCGCCCTCGCCCGCCAGCGTCCGGGCGAAGTTCTCGCGCTGCACCTGCGGGTCGTTCAGCTCCGTGTAGGCGTTGCCGATCTCCATCCGGCAGACGAACGCCTCGAACCGCAGCGCCAGGGACGGATCCTCCGGATGCCGCCGCGTCAGAGCACAGATGTCGGCCGGGTAGTCGCAAACAAACGTCGGCTGCACGAGGTGCGGCTCCACCCGCAGCTCAAACAGCTCATTGACCACAACCGCGTCGGCCATGCCGGCCGGCTCGACCCCCGCCTCCGCGGCCTTCGCCCGAACGGCCGGCACGTCCGTCATGTCCACACCCACGTATTCGCGGAACAGGTCGGCGTATTTGCGCCGTGGCCAGGGCGGCGTGAAATCCAGTTCCTGCCCGTCGAAGGTCCGACGGCAGCCGCCGCCGATCCGCTCGATGGCCGCCGCGGTCATCTGCTCCACCCGCTCCATCATCACGTGGTAATCCGCGTAGGCCTCGTACAACTCCAGCAGCGTGAATTCGGGATTGTGCTGCGTGCTGATGCCCTCGTTTCGGAAATTGCGCGAGAATTCGAAGACCCGCTCCATCCCGCCGACCAGCAGCCGCTTGAGATACAGTTCCGGGCTGATCCGCAGGTACAGCGGCATGTCCAGCGTATGGTGATGCGTCAGAAAGGGCCGGGCCGCCGCCCCGCCGTACATGGGCTGGAGCACCGGCGTCTCCACCTCGATGTAGTCCAGCCCCACCAGGTAGTCCCGGATGGCCTGGATGATGGCGCTTCGCCTGCGGAATACGTCCCGCACGTCCGGGTTGGCGAACAGGTCCACGTAGCGCCGCCGATACCGCAGTTCCACGTCGGTCAGACCGTGCCATTTTTCCGGCGGCGGCAGCAGGGACTTCGTCTGCAGTACAAACCCGTCCGCCCAGACCGTCAATTCACCGGTCTTGGTCAGGCCCAGGCACCCGTCCACGGCGATGATGTCGCCCAGATCCAGCAGCTTGATGACCGGCCAGGACTCCGCCAGCGCCTTCTTCGACAGCCCGACCTGAATCCGCCCGCCCCCGTCCTGGATCGTCAGGAATACCAGACTTCCCATCACCCGCTGGAGCATCACCCGGCCGGCCACGCGGGCACGCTCGCCGTCCGCGGACTGCCCGGGCCCCAGGTCCAGCCGCTCGCCCCGCGCCCGGACCGACGGAATCGCCTCGACGTCCGGCAACCGCCGTCCGTACGGGTCGACATTCAACTCCCGCAGCTTCTCCAGCTTGCGGAGGCGGTCATCTTTCAGTCGGTGATCCAAAGTTGTCCTCACCTGAATCCGGGGGCACGCCGGCGGGCCGGATGGTAGCACGCCCGATAGGTCCGATCAACGCCGCCGGCCGCTGACCGTCGGCAACAGGGAACGGGGATCGCCGATCAGCAACTCTGCCTGTTGCACGAGGGCCGCAAATGCCGCGCGCTCCCCCGGGGCAAAGACGGGGCGGCCGAACGCGCCCAGCGCCCGTTCAACGGCAAAGGCCAGGCCGTCAAACGAGTCGTAGCTGTGCAGCCGGCGGTTGCAGACCCACTGGTCCAGCAGGGCGCGTGTGACGGGCACGTCCACGCCATAGCCGTCACACACGGTGGGCAACACGTCGCTGTCGTGCAGCCGACGAATCGCGTCGTAGCACGCCTGGGCCCCGGCAGGATCGGCCCGGACCAGGAGGCGATCGAGCACCAGTTCCGCCGCCACGTGGGGCAGCAGCCAGCGCGTCCAGTGGTCGGCGAGAAGGGGGATTTCCTGCCGCGTGAACGTGGTCAGGGCCTGCATCAGGGACACGAAGGGGCGGCTTGTGTGGAAAGCCGCATCCGCCTCCAGATGACAACGGACCCCCTCCGCCAGATCGGCCAGGAGATCCCGATGGTGCGGGGCCGCGTCCGCCCCGTTCCACGGCGCGTGCCGGTGCGTCCGCCGCGCCCCGGCGTACCGGATCAGGTCCGGAAGGATGCTCCCCGCCGTCATCAGGGGCCTCCCCATCGGCAGAACCACTGTGGCATGGGCGAAGTAATTCATGGGCGAATCGGGAGGGGCCGGCCGGGCACGATCGCGCCGGCTTCTCGGCCGAGGCCTTCCCTACACATCGAGGTTCTTCACGTAGACCGCGTTGTCTTCAATGAAGCGGCGCCGCTGCTCGACCCCCTCCCCCATGAGCAGGGTGAACATGCGATCCGCCTCCCGGACGTCGATGTCGTACTGCTCGCTGTCGTCCGGATCGTCACTGACGCGGACTCGCAGAAGCGTCCGGTTCTCCGGATTCATCGTGGTTTCCCACAGGTCTTCCGCATCCATCTCGCCGAGACCCTTGAATCGTTTGATGTTCAGCCCGCCGGCCCCCAGGTCTCGAATGGCCTGGCCTACCTGGGACAGGTTGTCCAGCTCCACGTCCGGCTTGTCGCCGTGGCGCAGGATGAACCGGGCCGGCGGCAGCTCCCCGGTGACCAGTTCCTCTCGTTCGAGGAACCAGTCGGCGATATCCAATCCCAGGTCCGCCAGCTCGCGGATGCGCTCCTCCAGGGCGCGGCACTCCCGCAGTTCATACCGAACGATGCGTCGCGCCGGCGCGGCGCCCTCGCCGTTGCCATTGGAGGACTCGTCCACGACGCGGAGGTGCCGCGCCTCGACGATCTCCACCAGGCCCACCTGCTCCGCCAGGTGCTTCCGGAAAGCCATCAGATCCTCCTCGTTGTGGAAGAACCGGCTTTCCACCTCCGGCCGGCCGGGCGTCTGAACCTGGGCCAGAATGGCGGGCACGCCGCGCTGTGGATCGCGCTGGTTGCAGATGAGGTCCTTGAAATCGATGCCGCGGCGGGCCAGGATGCGGGCCTTGCCCGCGATGCGATCCAGCAGGCCGTGCGCCGTGGCCAGGGCCGGCCCTTCAAGCGCCCGTTCGCCCTCTGAATCCCGCACGATCAGCACCGTCCCGTCCCGCCCGAGCTGGGACAGCTTGTCGTGCAGGCGCTGCTCGTTCAGCACGTACTCCACGTGCTTGCCTTTACGAATCTGGTAGAGCGGCGGCTGGGCGATGTACACCTTGCCCGCCTCGATCAGCGGTCGCATGTGCCGGAACAGGAACGTCAGCAGCAGCGTGCGAATGTGGCTTCCGTCCACGTCCGCGTCCGTCATGATGATGAGCTTGTCGTACCGGCGCTTCTGAAGGTCAAAATCATCCTGGCCGATGCCGCATCCCACCGCGTAGATGATGTTCTTGATTTCCTCGTGCGACAGCATCTTGTCGATGCGGGCCCGCTCCACGTTGAGGATCTTCCCCCGCAGGGCCAGGATGGCCTGCGTCATCGAGTCCCGGCCCTGCTTGGCGCTGCCGCCGGCCGAATCCCCCTCCACCAGGTAGAGTTCCGTCTCCTCCATGGTCTTGCTTCGGCAGTCGGACAGTTTGCCGGGCAGCCCTGCGCCGCCCATGGCGCTCTTGCGAGCCAGGTCGCGAGCCTTCCGGGCGGCCTCTCGGGCCTGGGCGGCCTGGATGCCCTTCTGCACGATTCGCTTGGCGTCGGAGGGGTTTTCCTCCAGGAAGTTTCGGAGCTGCTCGTTCACCGTCTGCTGCACGAAGGTCTCCACCTCCGGGTTCAGCAACCGCACTTTCGTCTGCGATTCAAATTGCGGGTCCGGCACCTTGACCGACACGACCGCCGTCAACCCCTCCCGCCAGTCTTCCCCCGTCGGCGTCAGGTCGCCCTTGAGCAGTCCGGCCTTGCGGGCGTAGGCGTTTGCCACGCGCGTCAGCGCGCTGCGAAACGCCGAGAGGTGCATGCCCCCGTCAATGTTCTTGATGTTGTTGGCAAAGCAGACCGTGTTCTCGGTGAAGCTGTCGGTGTACTGCAGGGCGATCTCGCAGCCCAGCCCCTGCTCCTCGTCTGTGGCCGCCAGCCGAATGACGTTCGAGTGCAGCGGCTCGGCGCCCTCGGACAAATGCTGCACGAATTCGCGAATGCCGTCGCGGAAGCAGAAGTCAAACTCCTTGTCCGAGCGCTCATCCACCACCTGGATGCGAAGACCCTCGTTCAGGTACGCCAGCTCGCGGAACCGCGCCACCAGCGGATCCAGCTTGAACGCCGGATCCGGGAAGATCTGCGGGTCCGGCTTGAACTCCACGCGCGTGCCCGACCCCGGCGTGTTCTCGGCCACCACGCGGAGCGGTTTGGCCGTCTCCCCGCGCTCAAACCGCATGGTGTACGTCTTGCCGCCGCGCTTCACCTCCACCTCGAGCCATTCGCTCAGCGCGTTCACCACGCTGACGCCCACCCCATGCAGACCGCCGGACACCCGGTACGCCTTGTGGTCAAACTTCCCGCCGGCATGCAGCACCGTCATCACGATTTCCAGGGCCGGACGCCCGTTGAGCTTCGGGTTTTCCATCTCCTTCGGCTCGACGGGAATGCCTCGCCCGTTGTCGACGACCGCGCACGTGCCCTCCGTGGTGAACTTCACGAGGATCTGGTTGCAGAAACCCGCCATCGCCTCATCGATGGCGTTGTCGATCACCTCATACACCAGATGGTGCAGGCCCGACAGCCCGGTCCCGCCAATGTACATCGCCGGCCGGTGACGCACGGCGCTCAGCCCCTCCAGCACCGTGATGCTGTCGGCGTCATACCCGCCGTCGGCCCCCGTACCGTCCGAATCCCGCTCCACCGGACCCACGTCCCCAGCGCGAACCTCTTCCTCCAGCCGCACGGGCAGATCACTTGTCGATTCCGTACTCACGCTCTGCTCGATCCTTCTTCTTTGTCTACCCTTTCGCCATCCGGTCCGCTGAAACCGTCGTTGCCGTCCCCCACCTCAAAACGGAGGCGCCGAGCCCTGAACGGCCGGCACGTCTGCAACAGATGGCTGCGCAGCTTCGTCAGCCAGCGCAATCGCATCGCCTCACGCGCCGGCGCGCAACGCGCCAGGATCACGATTTCCGATCCCTTGATCTCCCCCAGCGTGCATAGGCGGCGAAATTCCTCATCCACGAACGCCCCAATGGCCTCGCGCACGGCCCGGCGTTCCTCCAACGCCCTCTGACGATCCGGCAGACACGCCCCCACCGGGACCGCCCGGTCTCGCGGCTGCCGGTTCCGCACGATCCAACCCAACGTCCGGCCGTCCGGCTCCATCCCCCACGACTCCCTTCGCCCCACCCGCCTACGACAGGTTCAACGGCATGACCACGTACAGCATGTCCGGGCCGCAGCGAAGAATCCCGGGCCGGTTGGACGCTTTCAGATCCAGCGTGACCCGGTCCGATTCCACCACCTTCAACGCGTCCACCAGGAACACCGGATTGAACCCGATGTCCACCGGCTCTCCCTGAAACGCCGCCAACATGCGGACGACTGCCTCCCCCTCTTCCGGCGCCCGTCCGGTCAGGATGAGTTCATCCCCCTGAAACGACAACTTCACGCTTCGCGATTCATCGTTGGTCAGCAGGGCCGCCCGCCGGATCGCGCTGAGGAACTCCGCCGTGTTCAGGTCCGCCTTCTTGTCACTGTCCGTCGGGATCACGTCCCGATAGTTCGGAAACTGCCCCTCAACCAGGGCGGAGATCACCGTCGCCCGGCTGGAACGGAGCACGACCTGGTTTTCATTTTCCGTCACGCGGATGCCCACGTCCCCTTCCGCCTCCCCCACGATCCGCATGAACAGGTTCAGGGCCTTGATGGGGATGATGGCGCGGATCGAGCGTTCGGTGGCCGTCTTGGGCTTGCCTTCCGCGTGGGACAGACGCCGGCCGTCCGTGGCCGTCAGGGACAGGTGCCCCTTCTGGAGCTCCCACAGCACGCCGTTGATCGCATAGCGGCTTGTTTCCCGAGCCGCGGCGAAGGCCGTCCAGCCCACCAGCCGCCGCAACTCCCCGGTCTCCAGCTCGAAGTCCGCCGGACCGTCCGCCGAAGCGACCGGGGGAAACTCCCGCGCATCCTGTTGATAAATCTGGAAGTGGCTGTCCTGGCCCCGCACGTGACACAGCCCCTCGCCGGTCTCCAGGGACAGGATCTCGTCCCCCGACTCCCGGACGATCTGCGAGAGCTTCTCCGCCGAAACCAGGATGTCCCCTTTCTCCTCCACCTCCACCTGGGTCACGGTGAAGCGAACGCTGATCTCCAGGTCCGTCGCCTTCAGGACGCAGCAGTCGCCCTGTGCCTCCATCAGGACACACTGGAGGATCGGCTTGGGAGTGCGAGACGCCGTCACGCCGCTAACCGCCGCGAGCGCCTCCCCAAGTTCATGACGATTCACACGCAGTTTCATGCGAAACTCTCTGTTGTTGGTTCCCCTTCTGGGGAATTTGAGTAGGAAAAAAACAGTATCCGTCTTATGGCCTGTGAGAAGCGTCACTTCCGCCGGGCACGAATTCGTAAGCCGCTAGTATACCGAGATTTCCACGATCTGCCAGCCTGTTCGCTGCCATGGCAGACCTGTAACGGTCTTCCTGGAACGTCACGGTTTTCTCGGCAGGTCTCATCGTTGGCGGCACGGCGCAACAGCACGAGGGCTGGAGGTTGCGCGAATCTCACTTCACTTGTGAACCGCCGTATGGGCCGTGCCGGCCGGCCGACGCTGCAGGACCCGGGTGATCTCCTGAAGAGCGTCGTCGAGCTTGGTTTCCTCCGCCCGCAACGATCCGATCAGCCGGCTGGCGTGCAGCACGGTGGTGTGGTCACGCCCGCCGAAATACGCCCCGATTTCCTCCAGGCTGTGGGACGTCAGTTCGCGGGCCAGATACATGCACACCTGCCGGGGGCGGGCGATGGACTTGTGTCGCTTGCGCCCCTGGATGTCGCCCAGGCGGACATTGTACCACGCCGTGACGGCCTGCAGGATGTCCTGGACCGTGATCGAGGACGGGGCTTCCCGCTTTCCGAGGGCCTCGTACGCCACGGCCATGTCGATCTGGCCGCCCTTCATCTGGCTCATGGCGTCGATCTTGACCAGCGCCCCCTCCAGCTCCCGTATATTGCGGTCCACCCGCGAGGCGATGAACCGCACCACGTCTTCCGGCACCTCAATGCACCGCACCTTGGCCTTCTTGCGGATGATGGCCATCCGCGTCTCCAGACACGGCGCGTCGATCCGGGCCACCAGCCCGGAGCTGAATCGGCTGACCAGCCGCTCTTCCAGGCTGGGGATTTCCGAGGGCGAGCAGTCGGCCGACAGCACGATCTGCCGCTGGCCCTGGTGCAGCGTGTTAAACGTGTGAAAAAACTCCTCCTGGCTGCGCTCCCGCTCGGCCAGGAACTGGATGTCATCAATCACGAGTGCATCCACGTGGCGGTACCGGTAACGAAACCGGTTCAACGCCCCCCGCTCCACCGCCTCGATGAAGTGATTAGTGAATGTTTCACAGGAGATATATAGGGCCCGCAGTTCCTCCGGGCGCGCCTGCACACCGTGGCAAATCGCCTGCAGCAGGTGCGTTTTGCCCAACCCCACATTCCCGTGGATGAACAGGGGATTGTACGCCCGCCCGGGACTCTCTGCTGCCGCCACAGCCGCCGCATGCGCCAACCGGTTGCACGGGCCGATCACGAAGTTCTCGAAGACGTAGTCCGAGTTCAGGGCCAGACCGCCGTCTTCGCGGACAAACGAGGGGGTCCGCCCATATTCGTCTGCCAGCTCCTCCGTACCGCTGGACTGGAACGCCACGCTGACCAGCCGGCCGGTGGCGGCCTGGGTCGCCTCTGCGAACGGGCGAGCGCAGTGCTGTTCCAGGTATCGCATCTGGGCCGGGTTGCTCGCAGTGATGGTCAACACGCCATTGCTCAACTCGCCCGGCTCCAGGTGGACGAACCAGCCCCGGACCAGGTCCGGGTGGTTCAACCGCACATGAGCCATGATGTCCGTCCAGAGGGACGCACCAATGCTTGACATTGTCTCCACAAACGCCCCGAACAGCCTCGCCCGCGAGCACTGGACCGCGCAGCTCGCCCGCTCTCGGCGAGACCAGTATGTAACACGTTACCACATAGCAAGTTACACAACAGACACGCTCGCCGTAGCGACGTGGCCCGTATTGTACCACGAACCGTTCTTTTCGCCATCCCCAAAAGAAAATCACAGCTTGTACACGGAGGGGAAGGACAAACCAGAGGTCCGCCGCGCGAGCCCTGGCGGGCTGATGCGTTTCCTACCCCTGAGCCGACCTAGAAGTAGCAGGTCGCTTGATCGAACGCGCCGCGCCGCTACGATGGCGGTGAACGGAGGTAAACTGCGCAGCAACTGGCCAGGACGGCAGCTATGAGACAGACCCGAGCGTGGTCCCCGTCGGCCGGGGAGTCCCAACTGACTCTCTCGTTTTCAGACGGCCGGTCGGGGTCGCCCCCAGCAGACACCGTGAAAAGAGCCCCAAAAACCAAATCAGCGGCGGCCAAGGCGCGCCCCAGCCGCACGCGCGGCCTCTCGGCCGAGGACATGGCCAGGCAACAGCGGGAAATCTCCGTTTCGGAGTTCTTCGCGAAGAACCGCCACCTGCTCGGATTCGACAACAAGCGCAAAGCCATGCTGACCACCGTGAAAGAAGCGGTGGACAACAGCCTCGACGCATGCGAAGAGGCCGGCATTCTGCCGGACATTCGCATCGAAGTTGCCCAGCTTACCGAGGACCGATTCCGCGTCTGCGTCCGCGACAACGGCCCGGGGATCGTGAAACAGCAGATTCCGAATATCTTCGGAAAGCTGCTTTATGGTTCGAAATTCCATAGACTTAAGATGGCTCGCGGGCAGCAGGGGATCGGCATCAGCGCCGCG
>Ga0334890_1001390_pt1 | contig 32546 bp, 50 predicted proteins | sample GraSluR1_MG_3_FD_207220 | JGI IMG/M metagenome (GOLD analysis project Ga0334890, IMG submission 207220) | Sludge microbial communities from methane-producing bioreactor in Wageningen University, Netherlands - Granular Sludge_31_08-R1 | ecosystem: Engineered > Bioreactor > Anaerobic >... | reverse complement strand
TTTGGCGACCAGAAGATAATTGCTCATACAATAGCCTCTTTTAAAAACTATATATACCAAAAATTAAAAACAAAACTTAATCGAGTGTTATTTCCTCGTACAGCCACACACCGGGTCCAGGATGGTATCTTACCTTTATCGTGTATCTCTCCCCCGCCCGGACGTCGAAGACCATCACTCCGGTTTTTGGCATACCAGGTTGAAGCTGGTCTGTGCTTAATCGGCCAGGTACGGTTCGTGTATTTGGGTTTTGTTTAAAGCTCCTTTTCTGGCTGTCCATCAGCTGGACGTATTCGCTCGAGAAGTCCCTCGATTCGTCGCCGAGATTTTCCACCGTCAGGTTCACGATGACAAACACCCCCTCGGTGTAAGAGTATTGTAGCACAGGCCATAGTGGTAGAATTTTATATCCTCCTTGATCTCATAGCTGTTTATCGTGTAGGCGAGTTCTCCCACCTCTACCCTGTCACCAATAGTGTAGGTGGTTGGTTCTTCGCTCGTGCATCCGCTCATGAGAATTAATCCCAAAAGCAGGCCCATCACCAGCCCCCCTCTTATGAATTTGTTGTCGGTCATGTGCATATATGAAAAGAAAAGTATATAAAGCTTTTAATCGGCAGATACTATTGCACATCTACAATTAGGGTGTGAGTCTTTTACCGGCATCGGCGAGTAAGCGTCCCCGACCACGTAACGCCTCCGGGCAATCTTCTTGCATATTGGGCAGACGTCCCGGTCCTGCGCCGTAATCCAAATGTAGTATTTTACCCCCATCTCGGTCATTGCCTGTTTGGTCCCCGCAGCCGAGGCCCTTATGACTTCGCTCCTGGCGATCCGGTTTGCCCGGGCTTTTGTCATGTGCTTCACTGAGGCCTGGATATCCTTTCTTATTTCGTCTATGCTTTTTCCGAGCCGAAAACCGGTTACGAGGTCTTTGTGGATTTTGGCCAGAACGTCCCGGGATAACCCGGCCAGATATTTGAGCTGGTTCGCCTGGATGGACGCGAGCGCCGCCTTGTTTACCACCTTGTCGAGCATGATTACGTTCCCCTGCCTGTCGAGAATCCTCCGCCCCCCCTTCTCGTAGCTGTCCTCGAGGATCTCCATAATTTTAAGGATGAGCGCCGCCTTGAACTCGTCTCCGAAAGGGTCGCCTATCTTTTCTTTGAAGTTGCGCATCGTGATGCTCTGTCTCTGCGGATAATAGTCGTTTATGATGTCGTCTATGGCCTCCCCCGAGTAGTGCTCCACTATTAAGTCGACGTATTGCTGAATGTTCACCTTGACGCCGAAGTATTTTCTCCTGTTGATGTCCTTAAGGCTGATCTCTGCGGCCCTTCGCCTGAGAGCCTCCACGGTCTCACGAATCATTATTCCTCCGGGATCCCCATCCCCCCAAAGCCTCCCTGCGGCTTCACTTCGTCGCCATCCGGAATTTCCTCGAGACCAAGCTGCTGCCTGGCTTCGTTGAGAGTGATGATTCCTGCGTTATAGACTTCGACGATTTCCTTTCGCTCGTCCGACTCGGTACCGAGAGAAACCTTTCCGCATTTAAGTTTAACGTTTTTGTCCAGGCCGTGAGCTTCCGCAATCTGACGTAGCAGAGGGTTTATCACGTCCCCTATTTCCTCCCTCCTGTCGCCGACTCTCAGGAAAAGTATTTCTTTCTGATCTCCGGACACCGCGTAGTTCGTAGCGTCAGCGTCGGAGTAGAAGCTTGGAATCGCCGGGTTCGTGACGTTCTTCTCGAGTTTCTCCATCATCGGGACCATGTTGATTTCCCGCCCCCCGTAGCTCATATCGACTGCCTCGACTTTCTTGTTCACGATCGGGTTCTCGAAGTCCTCGAGGTTGGATATAGACCTGAGAGTTTCGTCCCTCTCAATAGAGCTTATCGACGTTCCGTCGCTGTTGAGAAGCGACACGAATTTCTTGGGCACGGCTTTGAACCTTGCCATGACTGCGGCCGCCCTCTTTTGCTCCCGGACCACCTTCTCGTCGTTGATTGCCGATGCGAAAGGAGATCTCCCGTAAGGCCCGCCGCCATAGGCGATGTGCAGAAGTTTCTCCGGAGGTATCTCTACTCCAAATATTGTTTTCATCTCCCCAGTCGGCGTGTACTTGAAAGTGAAGTCCCTCGCCCCTGCAGGCGGTTCCACTCCCCTCTCGACCTCCTTGATGTAGCGGATAATTTTGTTCTGCTCGGGGTTCATCTCCTTGTAGATAAGCTCGGGGTATTCGACCTCGGAAAACTCCCCCACCTCTCCACGTCTCGGCCCGCTTATAAACCGGTTCATCTCGATGTACCCGGGCCCGACTGCGATATAGTTTCTCACGGCGAGCTTGAGCGCCGGCCTGAATTTCGTCTCGTCCATCCACTGGTCGAAAAACTCGACGGTCTTCTCGTCCTCGCTTGACACCGTTATCCGGTCGCCGAGTATGATATCCGCGAGAGTGTCCTTGGCCGATTCCGCCCTCGGGTTCGTAAGCGTTATCCTCCGACACTCGGTCATCTCCGCGTGAGGAGTCAGGAGCTTTTCGCTGTAAATGTCCGTGATGAATTTTTTGCTCTGTGTGGTGTACCCTCTCTGCGTGATTCCGAGAAGCCACTGTCTTCCGCCAAAGCTCATGTCTGCGGATTCCTTGGCTACTTTCGTATGAGTCAGAAATTCACTCGTCCCCCTTCGAGGACTCACAAGGGCCCGTACCCGCTCGAACATAATTTAAGCAATCTCCTCTATTAAATAGCCGACATTTTCCCGGCCCAAGTGGTGGCGTGAAGTTCGAAGATCATCCTCATCATAAGCGTGTCGAGAATGTCCGGAGATCTCCCGATGTTTTCCCTCATGGCGTCCTTCTTTATAATCCTGAGTCTCGATTCGTCGTTGTCTATCCTGTCCCGTCTCAACTGCTCGAGCTCCTGGATAATCTGGTTTCTCAGGGAGATGTCCTCGCAGTCGATGAAAATCTGGCGCTTGTTTACCATTTCCGCGAGCTTGTACATGCACTCGCTTCTGAGGTTCGCGTACATCGAATTCACCGCAGAAGATCCTCCGTGAAAGGCCCTTATGTTCGTGATGAAGCTTTGAAGGTACTGGCCGAGACCGTCCGAGTCGGCGACTGTCCGGCTGCTCGGAGTCTGGTTTTGCTTCATGGCTGCCGTCACGTCGTCTATGATTATTTTTGCCGCCGTCGCTGCAGGAAGTCCCGACTTGATGGTGTGAATCTTCGCGCGCAGTCCGGACCACGTGATTATCACGAACTTGTCCCTGCCCTGCATGGCCAGGTCCGTGCTGACGTATCTTATCCCTTCCGGCACGTTGAAATTCGTGAAGACGTCGCATATCGCATCGTAGTCGCAGAGCTTCGCCGGGTCCTCGCTGTATTCCCAGTTACCTTTAAGAATCCTCTCCCTTGTAACCGCGTCGAGAAGGTTGAGGGTTTCGAGGTAGTCCTTCGGAAGCTTCGGGTTGTCCTGGATGAAGGCCTGCACAAAGGCCATGTGTTTGGGAAGCCTCCCCTCTCTCCAGGGCTTGTAGAACTTGTTATATACCCAGCTCTTGGTCGGGTTCGTACCGTAGATAATCTTGGATATCAGGTTGTACTCGTCGAGCCGGTAGCGAATCCTTGACTTGATGACGCTCGTTGCTTTCTCCCGGATCTGCGGAAGCTCGTCTATTCCGGCCCCGGTGTATTCTGTCGAACCGAGCTCGTCAAAGTCCGGGTCGCTCGGGTTGTAGGCCAGTTGCTTGAGAACTATTTCAGAGCGTTCATACCTTGGAAAGATTATCACGCCCTCCTGCGGCCGGTAAATGAAATGCTCCCCGGCCTTCATGTGAAAGACCCCGTGCTCCCCGCTCCCGAGAACTTCGAACATGGTCTTGAGCGTTGTTTCCTTGAGCGTCTTGAGACGATACCTTCCAAGAAGCCATCTCGTTCCCGGGTACTTTAGACATCCCTCAATCAATAGGTAGCAGATCAGATACGACTTTCCGCCTCCTCCCGCTCCCCCGTAAAGAATCTCCCGCGTGGTCTTGTCGTGCCAAAGCCTCCAGGCCCGGAGTTGCTTTTCGTTCGGGTAAAAATATATCTTCATGTTAGTACCGCCGGGCTTCACTTATCTTGCGCTCGATTAACTCCTCGATTTCGGTCCTGGTCATTGGCTTCTCTATTGAGCCTCCCGTGACCTCCACCATGTCGCCCTCCCGGAAGCCGTCGGATTTCTTCACAGGTACATAGAGGCCGCCGTTCTTGAAGGCCCGAACCTTGACTTGTACCATACCTATAATTCCCCTGAGTTTTTTATAGGTACTGCTGCCGGTAGGTATTTTCCGTCTTGGTTACAGATAATCAATTAAGTGTAACTTGCCCCCTCCCGGGTTACACTTTCTTGGCCGTTCTGGCCCTGTTCAGTAAGGTTAAATTGCGGGTTTATTCCATAGAACTGAATACTCGCGCGTGTAGACCCCACGAGGCCTCACGGATTTTTAAGCTTCCGTTTCCTTTGGTGCTGGTATCTTGACAGTCCTCCTCTCCTGCGCACCTTCGTCTTCGTCATTATCTGCCTTTGGCGGCACTATGGTCAGCTCGAGCCGGTCCGAAGACGAGATCTTTATCTCCTGGGTCTTCAATATGCCCAAATGCTTGAGTATCTCGAGCTCCTTAAGGTGAGTCTTAGAAAGGTTCCCGTTTGCCGACGTCCTGTCGCAAGGCGCAAGGTTTGGGTTCGTAATCGTGGCCAGGGACTGGATTTTCTGAATCTCTCCCTCCCCCAGAGACTTGACGGTCCACTCCTCGAGAATCCTTTTCATCTTCCGTGTAGTAAGCCGTCCGCGTTCCCTTATCAGCCTTTTTCTCCAAGCCCAGGCGGTTGCCCGAGATATCTTGAGCTCATTCGCTATCTCCTGATCGGATTTCCGCTTCAGGTACAAGTCAAGTAGTTTGTCTTTGACGAGTTCGTAGTCGGCCCCAGACTTGGTTCGAGGTGGCATTGTTTAAATAGATCTAACAAATTTCCGCGCTTTTTTCCGCGTGTAGGTCTGCCACCGGTCGATGATTACGGAACAGTATTTTGGCTCTATTTCCGCCATAAAGCACGTTCTGCCCAGTTGCTCGCAAGCGATAAGAGTGCTCCCGGAGCCCCCGAACATGTCGAGGACCGTTCCGGCAGTTTTCGTGCTGTTGAGTATGGCCATCTCTATGATTTCCAACGGTTTCATAGTAGGGTGGAGCTTGCTTATCAGCGGCTTTTTGCACTGCCAGACGGTAGTCTGGAAACCACCGTAAAACTTGTGTTTTCCCTTCCATCCGTAAACGATGAACTCGCACTTGTTCGCATAGTCCTGCCTTCCAAGGACGTGATTATTCTTTACCCATACAAGAACCTGGCCCCATTTTATTCCCTGGTCGTCGAATGCTTCATTAAGTTCTTTCAGCTTATTTCCGCTCATGGTTATGTAGATTGAATTTTCCTGTTTTAAATGCACCCCCCCCGCCCCGAGGAAGTCTGAGAAGAACTTCCGGTAGTCGCTTATGTCGTCGTTTGTGATGTCGTCCTGCCTGCTGTTGCCCTTGTGGATCTTGTTGAGAAATTCGTTCTTCTGGTTGTAGGCCACGCCGTAAGGAGGGTCCGTAAAGATCATGTCCGCCTTCTGGCCGTCCATTAAAATTTCAATCGTCGAGGGATATCTGCTGTCGGCGCATACGAGCCGGTGTCTTCCGAGAATCCAGACGTCCCCAGGCTGCACGTCGAATTTGTTTTCGTCCTTGACCTCGAAGTAATCCTGCTCGGTCATAGTTTCTTGGCCTTCTGCCCGGTCAAAGTTTCCCATCTCTCGATTATCGCGCTGCAAAGCACCGGGTCGAGCTCCATCGTGTAGCAAATCCTCTGCAGCTGCTCGGCCGCAATCAAGGTAGTTCCAGAACCGCCGAAAGGGTCCACCACGAGATCCTTGAGCCCGGTCATAAGGTTTATCCCCCTGGCCGGAAGTCTTACCGGGAAGCACGCCTGGATGATCTCCGACTGGACGTTCCCCACAGGAATCTCCCAGTAATTCGAAAGCCCCTTGTTGGTCTTCTTGTTGAACGCCGCTTTTTCGTTCCTCCCGAGGTAGAACCACTCGATTTCCTCCTTTATCTCGTCGTCCGTCCCGACCACCATTATGTCTTCGTATTGCCTCGTCAGCATTTCCCGGCTCGTTATAGGCATCGCTGTCTTCTTGTTCCACACCACAAGCTCGAGGAATTCGAGATTCGTTTCCGTACGGATCCTGTTGAATATCTCCATGAACTCCCACCGCGCGTTCTTGTTGTAGCTGAGGTTCCAGAAAATAAATCCCTTCAGGTGGCACTCGATTATCTTCACCACGTCGAGGTTGAACCTGATATAGTCTTCGCTTTTCAGGTCGTCCTTGTAGTTCTGGTACATCCCCCCCCCCATGTTGTAAGGCGGAGACGTGAAGCAGATCTTTGCCGTCCTGCCGTCCATGAGCCTCTCGAATTCGTTAGGGTTCGTGGAGTCCCCGCACATCATCCGGTGATCTCCGAGCTTGTAGATCTCCCCCCGGTTGATTTTGTACTTCGGTTTCTTCACGGCCTCCTCCGTATCGAAAGCGTCCTCGGTCGCCTCTCCCGTAGGCCTGAACTGCGCTATCTCGTCCATGGTGAACCCCGTCGATTCTATAAGCGGAGTTTCAGCGAGCTCGCAAAAAATGGAGTTGAGTTTGTCCTGGTCATATTCTCCCATGAGATTCGGGTTATTCAAGGCCACGTTTATGGCTTTTTCCTTTTCTATTGGCACGTCGATTACGGTTACGGTGACCTCCTCGACTCCGAGCCGCTTGAGTTCCCGGGCTCTCTGGTTTCCTCCGACGATGTTGTTCGTACGCTTGTTCCAGATTATGTCATCGAGAATCCCGAATTCCTGCAGTGATTTGTTCAGCCGCTCCCTGGCGTTTTTTGACATGACCCTCGGGTTCCATTCCGGAGAATTCATATCGGACAATTTCTTGGTTTCTTTTGGATAAGTCTGCACCATTATATACTCTCTATTTAAATAGCTTGTTTTTCCCGAGGCGCGCCTTGATTCCGTATTGCCTTCTCAGCTCGTCCCTCAGGAAGATTAAAGCGTCGTAGCCTCGTTTCTTTCCAAGGTAGGAGTTGTCGTCAAGCTTAATCTCCCCCCTCTCCTCGATCTGCTTTTTCCATTTGCTGATATTGATGGGTTTTATAGCCGGTCTATGTAGAGGGGCTATATCACCCTCCATATAGCCGGCCGATATAACCGGTTTATTGGGTTTCTCCCTTTTTATTCCGAGCTCCTTTAGAATCTGTCCGGTAGTCGGGAGGTCAGGTATGGTGAACCTTGGCCGCCTTATCTGAAAAGGCTTTTTGGGCTGCTTCTTCTGGTGATTTTTTTCGTAGTCCTCCCTGGCCTGCCTGTCGAGTTTTTCCCATTTCTGCTTCTGCCGAGTCCACTCCCTTTTCCGGTTCCACTTCAAGAACCTCGGGTAGACATACTCGAAGTATGCAAATTCAAGGGTGAGGATTACGACGACCAGGAGGATATAAGCGGCGTAGGCTTCATCGTTGAACGTGCTTATCTGTGTTACTGCGTAAGCTCCTGAGGTTGCGGCTATCTGGCTCATATCTCGATCCTCATTCCGAGGTTTAGCGGAAAGTTCAGGAATTCGGTTTCTGTCCGAAAATTGATGTACCCTTGTTCGATGATCTCCCTCGGCTCGAAAAGATAAAACTCCTTGCGGTCCTGAAGGTAGAGGAGGAGTTTCTTTTTCTGGTTGAGCGCGGCGTATGCCGCCTGCTTGTGGCAGCTGACCGTGCTCCCGTAAGGCTTGTATTTCCCCACCATTATGAAGCTGTGGGTGACAAGAGCAAACGTCCCGTAATTATCCCTCAAAGTTCCCTTTATGCTTGGCTTGAATTTCTTTCTCAAGAATCCGATAATCCCCCCATCCCCCTTCGCAGTCTTTACGAGATTCAGGCCGTGAATCCTCCTGGCGGGTTCGAAGTCCACCATAGTTTTTTGTGTGTCCATAATTTAAACCTTATTTTCTTCCGGCTCGGTCATGCGGTCTATTCTTTTGAGTATCTCCTTGGTTTCGTCCTCGGTTCTCCGGGTCCCGTCCATCCTGAAATAAGGGCAGGGAAGCTTCTCGACCTCCCCGAATTTGCGGCAGATGTCCGGCCGGTCGTCGTACACGGCGCACCCGATTTCAGGATTCCAGAATGGGCATTTGAGGTTTGGCGTAATGATAACCCATAGCGGTTCTGAGGTTCCCCGGACTTTGTGTTTGAATCTCTGGCTACTGTCCTGCTGCAGCTTGTCCCTGTGCTTGACGAGAAAGCTGTTCGGAAACGGAATAGGCGCGCAACATTTTCCGCAATTCTTAGGGCAGGGTATCATGAGCTCAGTCCCCTCTCCCGAGTGAGATTCCAGTAGCGGTCTTCCATTTCTGCGTATTCGGTCTTCCAGTAGTTTATCTCGGCGTTGAGGTTTTCGATTTCGTAGACCGCATTTTGGTAGTCCTCTTTAGCGCTGGTCAAAGCGCCTCCCGACATTACGGCCCCGACGATAAACCCCATCACAAAAAACGACATGGCCACCGGTAATGCGATATTCCAAAAAACGTCCATCTCAGAATCTTGGGTCATGATTCTATATCGAGCAGGGCTTTAAAGTCTTCGAACTCGTCCTTCCGCATACAGACTTTCTTGGCTGCCAGGGCCCCATTCACAAACAAAGCAAAAACAACGTGAATTCCTCCTCTGTGGTCCACCCTCACCGAGTATCTCATACCTCCAACCTCAGATAATAGAACGTGCCGTCCGAGAGCTTTTCGGCCTGCTGGGAGATCCACCGAAAAATCTGCTCGGGCCCTGCGTAGGAAATATTGACTATATCGTGGCTCTCGACTTCGAACGGAACGCACCATTCTATTTTCCCGGAAACGATCTCCTTGTAGCCTATCGTGAATTTACGAGTTCGTCCGGTCCTATTAACAAATTCCAGGTCCACATGGATTCCATTTTCCAAGGAGTCAGATATGCGGGACGTCTTGTTGCAGTGATTTGTAAACTGCCTGCACCGGTTGGTTTTAGGGTTCCACCAAATACAGGCCCTCACTCCCCCCTTCCATATCCCGCGCGTTTTTGGTTGGTATAAGCTGCATTGGTGAGAAACTGGGAAGATTATAACGTCGATAAAAGTCCGGACTCCCGCGCCCTGGCAAAAAGGGCAGTTCTGCGTGTTTTCTATGTTCCTGGACGTTCCCTTAATCACTGAGATATACTGCGGGTAGTTTATACATTTCGTGCACGTCAGCTGAGCGATCTGGAATCCTCCGGGGTGAATCTTAATTTTCATGGTCCTTTCTCCTTAAACCTCCAAATCTATACCCTTTCGCTGTTCTGGCGGAAGCGATGAAATATTGATTGACTTTGGTGGAATCCTCTGTACCGAAAATTCCTTCTCGTCTATCTGGTCGACGAGGCTTTTTACTTCATCCAAAAGCTCTTTCTCCCTGTCTGTATTCGCTCCCCCTCGCACCTCTTGGATTATTTCAAGAAATCGGTTAATGAGCGCGTCGTATGGTCTCATGGTTTGACCTTCAACAGTTCTGGATTCTCGAACTTGTTCCCAACAACTACGGCTCTTGTGGGGTCTTCTTCAAAAACATAACCTTGACAATAATCTATATCTTGTCCGTCAAAAAAGGTTTCGTCAGACCATTCCACTAACGTCCTCTTTGGATTGTGTTCCATATCCAAGACCCCCTCCCACTCCAAGATGTCCCCCTCATATATCTCTTTTCCGTTCTTGTCACTGAGTCCTGTGAACTGCATCAATTCCCAATCAGCCTCAACAAGTTTGCTTGGTTTTTGAGATATGCTTACTTTTGTTGAGTCTTTGAGCCGCTCTTCGGTTATGAGAACATTATTTGCTTCAACCTTTAAACAAAGTGGCTTTCCATTTTTGAGAACCAAGACCTCGGGATACACCATTCCATCAATATCGTGGACCCATGCCCTGAATTTAATTTCTCTCATAGTTTTTTCCCGCCGAGCGGGTGAGTCACAATGTGGTACAAAACCTCCGGCGGTAGAATCAGCCCGGACATATAATCTCCGAACTCCTCATCGGATGGTCCCGCGTCCCAGAAGATCTTCACGGCCTCGACTATTTCTTTCTTGCGCTCGAACTGGATATCTCCGGGGAGCTGCCTCATGTTAGAAAGCAAGACCTTAGCTTCGAGCAGGTCCATAATCAGTACCCCTTCCAGTCCGGCTCGACATGGAAATGATTGATCAGCGCTGGAAAAAATGTTGCGATATCCCGAATCTTTTTAATTCCAAGACCACATTTTCTTTCAAAGTTTGGGTCACAAGGTGGCAATATCGGAAGTGTTCTCATAAATATCAGAAGCTCTCGGTAGGTAGTCTCTCTTATGACACGCTCTTGGTAATCCCGGTCTATTTTTGCCAGGGCCTCATGTACCTCCCTGGCTTCGGGTGAATCCAATTTTGAGAGATCAATACTGGCGCAGTTGACCATGTTAAGAAAAGAAAATAAAAGTCATTCTTGAACCGCCTCCTCGTTCTCCAAGGCTTTCTCGGCTGCCGTGTTGAGGTCCATCAAAAGCTTTGCGGTTATCTTTCCCTGAAGCCAAAGGTCGAAAATCTCTGCGTTTCTGAGTATCCTCCGTATTTTCTCCTGCTCGTCTTTTACGCTGTCGGCGGTCTGCATGTGAGGCGTTCCCACTTCGAGGTCCACCGCCTTTTTGAACGCGACCTGGCGCAAAATCAGGAGATCCCTCGCGGGATTGTCCGGAGTCTCTTTTTCCTCGGTCGTAGCGTGGCCCTTCTTAAGTATCTCGAATCCGCCTTTGGACACGTTGTTGAATTTTCCGTTTACGACTCCCTTGATGTGCACCGAGTCCCCGTCATAAGGCCTGTTCGCACCCTCTGCGTGATATCCGTAATAGGTCCCGTTTATTTTGAAGGTGAAAAATCCTGACTTCTTTTCGCTTTCCTTGGTGGATTCCACCGTCCCCCAGACTTCAAAGTCGTCGGTCATAGGTGCTCTGAGAATATCCTGACGTCCTCTCCTCGTCGCTCGATTCGCAAGCTTCCGTCAAACATCAAGTCCGCACTTGTAATCTCCCGGTTCATAATGCCTTTCGTCCGAAAAACATCTGGTATCTCATCTGCAAGGCTTCCCGCTCGATAACCATGACGTCGATTTCGTATTGAAGGTTCCGCTTAAGCTCCCTGAGCTCGTTGTACTCGACGTGGAGAATCAGCTTGTCATCGATTGTGGAGTTTCGTTGTGCCTCGTTTTTGAACTCGCCGAAAGCGACCTCCTTTCTGATGTCGTTGTCTATCTTGTGCATCTTGAAAGTGACCTCGTCTACGTTGGTCTTGGCCCGGGCGATAAGCACGTTTAGATCCGCCAAGATTCCAGGTATTGCAGTAACGACTGTCTGGTCTATGATTTCCGACGATATCGGCTTATGTTGAAGTTCCGATTTTTCTGGTTCTTTTTCCTGTCCCGTCCCCGGGTTCTGTTCTGCCATGTACTTCTTACGTTAAAAAGATATATATACTTTCTATTTTAAAGCGTATCCCCATCTGTCCCCCTTAGGATTAGGTTTAATCCGAGTTTACATTGAGAATTTTGTCAGTAAGCGCCTTTTCAAGCTTATCGTGGTCCCGGGGAAGCTTGTCGAGGTCGATAAAAATATAGTCCCGGATGATCCGGTTTCGGGCATACTTTTGTTTTTTCTCCGCCTTTATGGCCTCGGTAAGTCCGCTCTGGAACTCGATAACGATTCCGCGCGTCAGGTCCAGAAGGTCTATCCTCCCGAGCACCCCGCCGTTTATGATCACCTCGGCCGCAAAAAAATATTCCGCCTTGGCCAGAATGTAGGCCCCCATCGCCTTGCAGGTCCAGTGAAAGTTCCCCTCGCTCCCCGTGTTCGGACGGAGGAATCCCATCTTTGGAGGGAACCGGTAATGGTAGAATTCCTCGAGATCCTTCATCGTCCTCCAGGCCTGCGTCTCTGGGCTGTCCTTGGACCGGTGGAACATGCTATTCGGAAAGCCTCTTGATAATCCCGCGCCATTGCCGCAGTTCGGTTTTCCCCTGGGCCGTAATCCACACGAAGTATTTTCTCCCATCCCGGCTCCTCTGTATTGCTCCCTTTTCCTCGAGCGACCGAAGCATCGAAGGCAAATGCGAATAGGTGAGTTCGGTCATGGCCTGGATGTGGTTTATGTCGCAAGGCGGCGAGTTCCGGATGGCCCATAGAATTTCGAGCTCGCACCCGCTCAGATAATGCTCGGGCGGCTGAGTGCGTCCGAGTTTTGAGAGAACCTTGGACTGGTGGTAGGTCCTCTCTCCTTCGTTCTTCCAGACGTTGTACGTGTCCTCCGCAATAGGGCTTATCCTCATAATTTTATTCAAAAACTATATATACCTTACATTTACATGAAGGCCAGCAGCGTAGCCGCCTTTCTTCATCTCCTTCAGGAACTTCTCAAATGTGGCCTCGTTTATCGACTTGGTGCTGCCATCTGGTTCTTTCTTAAATGGGAACGTCTTGCAGAATTTGGTCTTTGTCTCGGTCATTGCATCAAGCCGTTTTAGGTTCCGTGCTGTGCTCTCGAGTTCGGAAACTCCAAAAAACTCATAAGTCGCTCCGCAGTGAAAACAGGCCCATTCCTTGTATGCTACTGCAAAAAGGGACTTCAAGGGCCACCCGCACTTCTCGCACTTTTTCATTCAATCACCCCTCGCCTGACCGCGTAATCTATCACATCTATGCTATCCTTGACCCTGTTTATTGCCTCTTTCTCAGACGAAAATCTCTTAGTTCTCTTTCGGAGGAACCCCCCACCAAAAATAACCTCATAGGCTCGTCGGCGCAGAACTCCTTAAGCAGTTTCTTTCTCCGCTTCGGCGTTGCGTTATGGGACATCTTTAGCCCTCACACGCCACCCCCGCTCGTCGCATTCCTCGCAAGGTCCGAAGTCCTCGTGTCCTCCCGTTCCGTTGCATCCGGGGCACAATTCAATCTTCACGTTCGACTTTTCCTCGTAGCCCCTCAAAAGCATCCGGGATTTTCTCAGTTCCTCCTTTAAGGATTTGAGTTCGTCCTGTAGGTCGATAATCTTTGAAACTGCTTTTGCGATTTTGGATCGTTGCTCGGGGAACTGTCTTAATGCCCATACTGCCGCAGCTGCGGCCTCGGATAAATTCCCCAGGATCTTTGCGGCCTCTTCTTCGTCCATAATATTAAAACCAAAAGTATATATATCTTTTTAATATCCGTTGTTGCAGATTGTAGTATTTTGTTGCAGATTATAACCTTTTGTAACAAGGAATAACAAAAAACAAAAAATTACTATCTGGTTTCGAGTTCCTTAATCTTTTCCTTTGTAGTCTTGATTTGCCTTCGCAAAGACCCCACCTTGGTTTTATAGCAATTCCCCCACGCCTTCCGTCCTTCTTTCTCGTTGGCCCCGGTGATCCCATCAAGCGTACGTTCGCGCTGCCTTAGCTGTCTATTCAATTCCCTGATCTGCTCGGTTTTCTGGTTCTCCTCCCGGGTATTGATTCTATCCTGGTTTTTGTGCTCGAGTTCCTTAATCTCCTCAAGCCGCTTCTTGGCCTTCTGCGCCGCTTCCTCTTGACACGCCGGGCAGAGAAGTTCCCCATCCACGGCCTCGAATTTCCCGCAGCATACGCATTCGTAAAGCCTGGTTGCTTTGTTTCCAATCCGCCCCATCGCCTCGAGTCCCTTTCTGATAACTTCGTTTGCCACACCGGACTCCTCGCGGTTTACCTTTCCGTGCTGCAGCCGGGATTTCTCCTGTGCCATTTTGACGATTTCCGTTTTGAGCTCAAAATCTATGGTCCATGTACAGCTGACCTTCGCCATACACATTCATTACGATTTATCCTTAAATAGCTTCTTATACAATAAGTTCAAATCCTATCTATACAAAAATCCTTCTTATACAATAATATTATACAATAAGTTCGTCCAAAAAGGAAAAGGCGTTTTTTGGGTCTTATACAATAAGACCCTCTGTCTCGAGCCTGCTCCACATATCGTTAAACTGCTTAGGGCGTACAGGAACCTTCATTGCTTTGAATATCTGCTTGACCTGCCTCTTTGAGAATCCCTGCTCATGCAATCCCAACATGTGTTTCAACCTCTCCCTTTCCGTGTCGTCCATAAGTATATAAACCTGTTTATTTAAACTTTCCCTGGCCTATTTTCTGGATCCTGCAGTGCTGCCCGACCCCGACCCATCCGAGCCGGCAGGCCTGGACCGAGCACGACTTTCCGCACACGTGGCACTTGAAGGTCTTGCCGTCGAGCCCCGGGGTCCTCGGGATAAATCCCTGGACGTTCCCGCACGAGTCGCACTTAACCTGGAGCTTGTACGGGTCGGGACTTGTCGAGCGCTTCAAGCTGCCGCTCGGTGTCACTGATCCGGTCCGAATATGTGGTTTTTCCATAAAATTCATAGTCCTTTCGGGAAATTACCCCCTCCAGCACCTCTATTTTGCCTTGTAGCTCAATTATATGGCCTTCTTCAAGCTTAACGTGGAGGCGCAAGCGTCTTATTTCCTGACGCAAGAGGTCTATGTCCTTGCGAATCTGTGCGGCCTTCTCCCCATCAGACGAGCGACTATACCGTCTCTCACACCTTTTGAGCTCCTTAAGGAGTATTCCAAGGCTGTCATAAGACTTTTTCCAGGACTTTAGGGCCTCCTCGAGCTCGAAACCGCTCATAAATTATAAATGATTAGTATATATAGGATTTAAAACAGATATTTTTAGCGGCGTGTTGTAATCAGGTAACATGCGAGGCCCATAATCCGAGGGTGGCGGAGGAGAGCCACGAGGGTAAGCTCATTCCCTCCTCAATTGCGGGTTCGAATCCCGGCCGGATTGGGAGACCTTGCGTTCAGGTTCAAATCCTGCGCCGCTACGACCAGGTGACGCCGGTTAAACTCCGGCCGGACTCGGGGGCTTGATCTCCCCGGGGTTCTTTGGTGTAACGTCAGCATACCTGGAGAGGTGGACCGGTTCAATTCCGGGAAGGGCTCACGCCCCATTGGTGTAACGGTTGCATACCTCAATAATATGGGGTTGTAGTTCAACAAGGTAGAACACCGGCCCGTTAAGCCGGATGTTGGAAGTTCAAGTCTTCCCGACCCCGCTTAAAATTAATCCTCCCGTCATAAGTCGCATGGTATTGTTCATTCCTCTGGGAGGTACCTTAGGGCATTATCAAAAGCGGGAGGAGAACCAGAAAACCCCCCCGCCCGCAAGTCTACTCTGAAATTGGAGTCGTCTCTTCTTTGACCCAAAATTCCAGCGCATCCAGGATTGCCTTTCCGATGAGGGTAAGGCCCATGAACAGAACTGGGTCTGATTGAGACAAGGCACTCATAAACTCAACCATTGCAGCAGAGGATACGAAAACTTTCCCTATTTCCTTAAAGGTCGTCCAGTTGCCAAGAATGAGTTCCTTCCATTTGAAGCCGTCGAAACTGAACCTCGATTTAGTTTCTGCCATAATGGAATGTATCTTAAGTATTTAATAGGAATCAGAAGTGAATTTTGCTCGCAAGCCACATCACAAAGGCCGAAACTACGCAAAGCCCCCCGGTGATGTAGTTCTTCCAGTTCTCAAGGGCCCCGACTTTGTCCTCGGTCTTTTCCATCCTCTCGTTGCTCTCCTTTCTGTAGCAGACACATCCCTTCTGGCAGTTCCCAAGGGACGCCTTAATATTTCCGACCTCGTTCACCAGGACGGCCACGTTGGTGTCGATTGAGTTTACTTTGTTCTCGAGCTCCCGGAATCTTCTGTTGCCAACCTTGATTTCTGTGACCATCCTATTTTAGCATAGTTTTGTAAGTCGTGCTGCTCCTTGTGCTGAAGCATAAATCCCTGCATATTGAAAACCATATCGAGTTCTCACCGCCGTAAATCTTCTGCGTCTTGTAGTCCGGCCGGTTGATGATCTCGGTCGTGGTGTCCTGGTAAAAGCACCAGTCAAGGGCGACCCATTTCTTCGTGGCTTCGCAATAATAGACGGGGTAGGCATGGCCTCCGGCAAGTACCCCGTTCGTGTTGTAGACGTCCCCCGCATTCACCCGGACCTTGTAATAAGGAACCCCGGCCGCAAGAAGAAGGTTTGCCATGAGTATGGCCCCGTCCTCGCAATCCCCCGTTTTTATCCCGAGGGTTTCGTTCGCGTACTGCCAGAACTCCGGAGTCTTCCAGGTGTTGTCGTCCCCGGTGTAAGTGATGTTTTTCTTGACCCACCGCAAGGCGTTGAAGGCTATCTCGTCGTCCGCGAGTCCCTTCCATGACGATGCGATGTTCACGAGCTCCGAGCATACAGGATTAGAGAAAAAGCACCTCGGGTCGATTACGAAGCTCTTTCCGTTTATCTTGCGCGCTGGGTATAGAATTGTCTTCGAGGGGTACTTTGAATTCAGCTCCGCCTCGAGTGCGTTAGGCTTCGTAAGCTTGTCGAGTTCTGTCTGGAGTCCGGCCGCCCTTTCTGCGAGTTTTTCGTCCGATTCCGTCAGGATATCGAAGGCCTTCTGCAGCGCTCCGAGTTCGGTCTTTTTTGTTTCGAGTTCGTTTTTAAGCCTCTGCGCCACCATCTCGAGCGTGTCCGGAAAAGTTGGCTGAAGAATTCTCTCAAGATCCTGCAGCCGTCCGTTCTGGGTTCCGCAGAAAATCTTCGAAAGTATATTATCCATAAGATAACCCTCCCTTTATTTAATAGGAATCACTTGACCCTCATTATCCATACTACCGTCATATACGGAGGAAGGTGGTTCGTAGAGACCATTCCTTTTGTGGAGTTTCCCGTGTCGTTCTGGAAACCACCCGTCGTTGCAAGGCTGGTTACATGTGCGCGATTTCCCCCCGTCTGGTGGCTGTGCGTCTCTGCACCTCCGGTAGATCCCGATGTGGTGTTTCCTCTCAGGAATCTGTTTGCGGAGTTTAGGTTCGGGATAACCTGTCCGTTATATACCGAGTCCGCGTCCGAAAGAGTCTGTCCATTGCACTCGACCCATCCCGCTGGAAGCGCCGGAGTATTCGTGTATGACTTAAGCCAGGCCATTACGGCCCCGATCGGAGGCAATACGCTTACGACTTTATCGAAGGTGTCGTTCAGGTCTGTTGAGGTTACGTTTTCACTCCCCCAGTCCGTACCCCCAAGACCGTCGTTTCGCACTCCCATTATGAATTATCGGTCACCCCAAAATTGTACTCGAATTCTGCCATGGCCTCGATAGAATTCGTCTTTGCGAACCTCTGCGAAACATCCAACAAGGATTCCCCCAGGAGATCGCCGCCAGATTCTTCGTCGAATACCGCCACTTTTGCGATTGTGTTTCCGTTCCCGTCAAGGCTCGAGAGCCATCCTGTGATAGTTTCTTTCGCGCTCCCGGGGGTGTCCGAAATTCTCGCGTCCCTCTTGACCTCCCCCTCAAGAGTCGTGTCGCTGTTTGAAAGTGCCGTCGTTCCGGTTCCCCATGCGACTTGAAGGCAGTTTACGGAAACCCAGGTCATAAGTGCGGCCACAATAGAATCCTGTCCTGTCGTGGGTACAATTTGAGTTTGCGCCATAAATTATCTCTGTCCTTGTTATTAAACAGGCGTCCAGCTCCCACCGTTCCAGTCGAGTTTTTTCCCAGAGTCCAAAAGGCTGTTCGTCGGGTGATCCAGAATAAACGAATCCCCAATAGTCCTGGTGCTCACCGTCACGTTCAAGTCCACGCTTATGTTGAGGTCGAAGACAACGGTCAAGTACTGCTGGATCGTGCTCTCCTTGCTGAAGAAGTCCGTAAACTCGTTGAGCCGTGTCTGCAGTGATTTTGTCCAGCTGAAATAATTGTACCTCTCGGTCCCGACGTGTATATAAGTTGCGTTTTCCGCAAGGTTCCACTCGACCTTCCGGATATACATCGACTCGTCGATTCCGTTGTAGCTGTCCGTAACATTTTTCATGGCCCCGGCCGTATAATCCCAGTCGAGCCCTTTCTTCATGAGCCGGTTAGATTTTGTCGGGGTCCCGTATTGCGCGAGGTAAGTCGTTGCATAAGTCTTTGCGTCCTCTGTCCTGGTTATCCATCCGGCATCTATTTTTTTTCCTCTTATTCCGTAAGCCGTGATGCTCGTCGGGTTGGTCTTGACTATCAGGATCGGAAGAGAGTAGGTGTAGTATATATCGACGTTTGACGCACTCGAGGCAAGAGTCACTTTCTGCGTTTCGCCGTCCACGGAAAAGTCCCCACCCGAGTCCCCCGGGAGCTGTCCCGTGAGCTCATTAGATCCGCTGCTTGTCGTTACCCTCACATTTCCCGTTGGCTTGTACTTGAGGGTAAATTCCGTTCCAGGACCCGCGAAAGTCTCGTGGTATGTGAAGTCCTCGCTTCCACCCTTAACCACGAGGTAGTTCACGATTTTGGAAGGGTCAATCGTCCACTTATCCGTGATTATGCAGTTCCCCCCGGCGTTTTCGTTTCCTACAACGAGATCATCCCCGGAGCATGTGGTCGTTCCCCTATCCTCGAGATATGCGTTCTTCGATGAGTCAGTCCTGAACTGGCAGTTGAAAAGCTCGCATAATTTTGAAATAACGTCGGATCCATACCTGTGCTTTATGACTATTTTCTCGAGGGTCAGTCCGCTCGTCCAGGTCCCGGCATAAGTGAGTCCGGTGTACTTCGTGATTATGTCCTCGACTATGTACTCGGGGCTTTTGTTTTCGTAGACTTTGTTTACAAGCGTCCTCCGAAGCTCCCCCCCGTAGCTCTCGCACGTCGGCTCGAAAAACGTCCCGTGAGAAGGCATACAGATGTACCCACCAAACCGGCGGGTCGTGTCCTCGTAAAGTTGAATCTCCGTCCCCACAGGAAAGACGGAAACAAGATCTCTGCTGAGCCGGGCAGGATTAATCATGTCGACCTCGTCCTCCACGGCGTTCTGGATTAGGAAATTGGCCAGAGGATAACTATTTCCGGTCCCTACGTTTTTTAAGGTGTAGCTCATGATGCCGCGGCCGCCGTTCCGGTTGTCAGATTAAGCGTAGCGGTATATCTCCCAGGCTCCTCCCACGAGGCGCTGATCGGAATCGAGTTCACCGTTACCGGTATCTCCTCTCCTGTTTCGAGAGTGAGCGTCCAGGTGTCCGAAATATTAGGGGTGAAAATGCACACTGAGGTATCTCCCCCCTCACCCCTCAAAAATGTTCTCTGCTCTGCAGCGGTTTTTATGTCGTGTCCGTTGCTTAAGTCCGTGTCCGAGTCGTAGAGTTCGCAAGTTATGGCAAAAGATTGCTCCTGCCCGACCATCCTTAAATTCGTCCTCAACATTGGAGCCCCTTCCGGCCAGTCAATACTCGTTGTGGCCTGTGAAGTGTCCTCCCGATAATCCCGGACTCCCCTCAGAGTAAGCTCGAGATTATTGGTGTTGTTCTTGATTTTGAATTCTCCAGTCATACTCCGAGTTGAGCAAGCCGGCTGCTCATTTCCTGAAATATCTTGTCGTAAAACTGCCTGTCCATCCCGCCCTGAATGTGAATGTGGAATTGCGGGTTTAGAACCTGAATCGACTTTCCTCCCCCAGAGCTTCCGACGCCCTGGCTCCAGTCCTTCTTTCCGATTATAGTGTCCTGCGGGCTCGTCTGGTAAACCTTGCCCCCGGAGATTATGAAGTCCTGCAGGCTTTCCGTTTGACCTCCGGAAAGGAAGGAATAATTATCGAGACGGTCCTTGACCCATCCCCACAATTTTTTACCAAGGTCCAGGGACCAAGTCCATGTCGAGGCTATTTTGCTCCAGATATTTCCCGCAAGGTCGAGGCTCCAAATCCAGATATTGCTGAACATGCTCCATACGCTCTGAGCGATGTCGAGCTCCCACTTCCATATCGAAGCGAAAGTCGACCAGACCTTATCCGCGAGGTCGAGTCCGAAATTCCAGACTTCAAGAACTGCGTCCCATACCTTGGAACCAAAATCGAGCGTCCAAGTCCAGGCCTTCTGCAGAGCCGACCATATCCTCTGGGATAAATTCAGGCCTGCAATCCACTCGGCTATTTTAAGCGCAAGGTCGAGATGAAACAATTTCGAGAATACCGCTATCGCCGACGTTCCGAAGAGGACTCCCAACGAAACCCAGTCGAGTCCTGCGAGCCATTCCACAACATTGAAGACCTTGTCTATGTTGAACATCCGCATGAAGTTAGACACTGCAGCAAGCCCGAATATCGAACCGGCAGTGGTCCAATCTCCACCCGAGACGGCCTCCGAAAGTCCGCCCAGGTTCTCGTTGAAGCTGTTGGTCATAAGTCCCTTGAGTCCGGATACAGGATCCTTCCAAAACTCGAGCCATAGAGGCATGAGCCTGAGCAGGCTTATGAGCACCGGCTGCATCAGTTTCATGGCCATTAAGGCAAACGGCATCAAAAACAAGGTGAGAATGTTCGATATCATGTCGAGAATAGACATAATCGGCTGAAGTCCAGAAATAACGGACGCCACTATCCCGACCACCCCGAGTATTCCCGCGAGCATCCCGAGGCTTTTGAGGGACATAAGATTATTCTGCTGCATAAGCGACTGAACTCCCTCCATCCCGGAAGCGCCTTTCGCGCCTTGTTTGAACTCCATGACGGGGTCGACCATTGTCTTTATGCTGTCCGCAAATGCTTTGAGATTTCGAGGCACCAAGTCCACGAAGAAATTCGCCATAAATTAATACCGCCGCTGGTTCTTAATAGCCATCTCCGATTCGTGCTTGTCCCGGGCCCGAACTTCGTCATCCATCCGGATGATTATGTCCGCTATGTCCGAGTCCTCATCGTCGAGATTTTTTGTGTACCCTATCTGCAGAAGGTTGTAAGTGAACGCAGCCCGGGCTACTCTTGGATCCTCGGTTTTACCAAAGTGGACAACTCTGTGGATTTGGCGATTTCGTTCAAGTTTTTTTTTCCTTCCATGCCAAATATTCCCTGGAAGTGCGCGAAAATCTCGTCGTAGCTCGTGGCCATGAGGTTGTCTATCGGGAAGTCCTTGTCTGCAAGGGCTGCCCTCACGACCATGTCCGACATTCCGCTTGGAGTAGTTCTTGGCAGGAGATCCCCATTCTTTCCAAATTCGAACATGCGATCCCTGATTGCGTTTCGCTCCCTTACCGGCAAATTATCCCTTATCTCGATTTCCTTTTCAGAACCGTCTGCAAGTTTGACTATGAGTTGCATAATATAGTATATCAAGTATTTAAAGGGTTTACGAACCGGTTATTGCCGCGCTCAAGGCCGTGCCGTTCACGATTACGGTCCTCACCTCCCCGTCGTTTTTCTTGTCGAACTTGATATCCTTTACGAGAACCCCGGACAGAACCATGCTCCCACCCGTAGACGGAAGCTCGAGCGTGAGTGTGGTGGCCGTCCGGGTATCAACGAGATCCCAGGCGACGTCGTCCGTGATGTCGATTGTGAGGTTGAAAGTAAAGTTTTTCATTTTCTCAACTATCTGCGAAGGGTTCCTGTCCGACTGGTTTTCGATGCCCCTTTTGGATTCTATGCTTCGGTCGTAGGTGATGTTTCCAGAACTCACGGCCCCAACGTACGTCGAACCGAATTTAGCTTTTGCAGAAGTCCACATCAAAGCCGCAGAAGATGGTTTTGTATATGTTACCGTCGCCGTGGTTGACGCATGGGTAAGCGCTTGGTAATCGAAGGTGGCTTTTATCGCCTCCCCCTCCTTGAAGTCCAGCGACACTTTTCCGAATTTAACTCCCGTCAGAGTCAGGAGTTCTGTCGCGGTTTCGTTCATGGCAAGCGTGAACGCAGGAAGCGTGTCGTCGAGTGTAACTGACCATCCTGCAGAATATGTGCCCATCAACTGCAGGATTTTTAGACTCACGATTTCGGTTTCTATGGAACCCGAGACGAGAACCATGCCATCCTGATGGTACTGGTAAGCCGAACCCTGACCTATGCATCCTGCGGGCTTGCTTTGGTTGTCGATCGAGCAGGAACATGAAATTATGTGATCCATTGAGACTTCTGCAGGGACGCTGTTTGTAAGCTTCACCTGATCGACAATTCCGGTTATCCTCGTGGTCATAATTAAATCCCGTGTTTGTATTTAATAGGTTCAATCCCCCCTCTCCATCAGGGCTACGAGGTCCACGATGTTGTAGTTGAATCCTCCTTCTGCCGTTGCCACCTGATTGTCGGGCATCACGTTCCAGGCGTGGCTCGAAAATGAGCTCTGGTTTCCTGTGATGGCCTTTATGACTTCGTTCGCCAGGTACTCGGCCAGCTCGTCTGGGTTGTAGTCCGTGCCGCTTATGCTGAAGGTCTGGTTTCCCTGGGCGATGACCGTCACCTGAATGCGCGCCCTCTGCCTCTGATGCGTGGTCCCGATGCAAAGACCTGACAGGCTGCCCGAAACGAAATTAACGTAGATAACCGGATAATAGTTTGAGATTTTTGGCGTGTCCGTGAAGATCCAGTCTTGTCCCTGCTCTCTCCTCTCGGGCACCGGGTCCGTGACGTTGGCCTTAAGCACGGTTATGATGTCGTTCACCACGGCAGATACGTTCCCCATAATAAGTGTCCTCCCCTATTAATCAGTTGAGCGGCTTGTTCGCGATGGCTTTGAGTTTCTCCGGCAGCCGGTCGAGTGCAGGCCTGATAAAAGGAAGCGTGTCTGGCCCGGTCCCACCCCTCTTTTCCTTGGCCGGCCACATTTTTACCGGAGGCAACGAATGGACGTATTCGACGTGGATCGCATACTTGACGTTGGTCCCGACCCTGACCCGATCCTTCATCTTCTTTGTCGTCCAGCTTGACCGAAGCCTCCCGGTCTTTACCGGACAGTGCTTTTGGATATCCTCCTGGAGAGCGACGCCCATCTCACGCAATTTCTTCAAAACCGCCTCCTCGAGCTCGTCGTGAAAATCCCCCATAATTACAGCGGTGCGTATTTCCTTGTCTTCTTTTGCTTCTCGCGCTTCGCCTGGTCGATTACGATATTGTCGTCCACGAGCCTCTCCCGCCCCATCGGGCTTATGTCCGTGTTCCAGTCCATCTGGAGCTTGTCGAGAATACCCGAGTCCCGGACCTTTACTGCAAGATTCACTCCCCCCTGGAAGATCCGGTTTGGGTGGCTCTCTATTTTCTTGAGCTCCCTGAACTCGGGTTCGTCCCTTATCAGAACCATCGCCCACTTAAAAGCCGTGAAATATGGGTCGTCCGCATCGGCGATAATCATGGCCGAGTCAAGGCCCTGGCGTGCAAACGAGATCAGGCGGTCCTTGTTGTAGACCTCCTCCGAGCCCGCGACTTCTATCATGGTTTCGTGAGCCATTTCCCATATCTTCTCGCAAATTGGCCGGTTCCAGCTGCCGAAGTCCGCCCGCTTCCAGATGAGGTGCTTTGCGCCTCGGTGCCAGCAGTTTAGTTCCTGGTCGATTGCCCACTGCAAAAGTTTACCGGGTTTAGGTTCCTCGGGTTCGTCCGCAACGGCGCAGGCGATTTCAATCGTACGCCGAAGGTCGAGAAGCGCCGTTTCGTTTCCGCTGTATTCCCTGGTGATGGCCTCGTTTGCCTTGTCGAAACAAACCTGGATTATCCGGTTATTGTAGCCTTTCTTCTTAGACTCGATTATTTTTCCGAAGTACTTATAAGCCATTTTTATGGCCATCCTCATGCTCCACTTGACGCCCGTGTCAAGTATGCCCCGTTCCTCATAAGTCGGCTCTTTGAGTACCATAATTAATGATAAGTTTTATTGATGTCTATTCTGTGGTCCAAAGTCCCGACGATGTCCATCCTCCCGTTTATGGCGTTTATCGTGGATATGATGAGCTCCTTGATACTGTCGATTTTGGCCGTCCTCACTTTCGCGTCCTGTTCGATGTTTCGGTGGATAAGCAGGAAATATTCGGCATAAAGCCTTTCGAGGTCCTGCTGAATCCTCGGGACGTAGTAGACCTTAATCCTGTCCCCGACCGCGAATGTGATGCCCGTAAAATCGACGTCCCCGGTTTCCTGGTTGAGTTCGTAGGACGTGGAATCGAGTAGCGAAAGATTGCGGTAAATCGCGTCGACGCTTATGACGTCGTTGAATTTGAGTTTAAGCGTGTCGCTGTCCGTGGAGCTCACGACGAAGTTGTCTATCTGGTATTTCCCGACCTTTGATATCATAATCCTGTTGGCGCGCTCGAGCTCCTCCTGAATGACCTCATCCCTCAAAACCGCAGAGGATATCTGAAGGGTTTCCCGGAATTCCTTTACCGTTGTAAGAGATGTCATATTGCTTTGACCCTGTGTTTCAGGGTGAAATAGTCCTCCTGGGCGATATATGGCGTGGAGCCTGGGAATTCGACCTCGAGTTCGTACCAGTAATTTCCCGGGCTCAAGTCTTCCGTGTCCGAAGATACAAGGTCCACGTAAATCTCGCCGTCGGTTCCGTCCGTCTTGAATGTCGCTGTTTTTGTGATAAGTGCGCTCTCCCCTATCCTTCTTGCGAGTGTGAAAGTGATTGTGGCCGTTGAAACGTCGACATCCACCCCCCCCTCCTGAATTGTGAAGTGAAGGCGCTTTTTTTCCGCAAGGAACATTGACACCATAATTAAAACAGCCCCTCTATTAAACCGATGTCACACCGTCTCTGATATAGTGCGTTCTATTTCAACCACGTCCGAGTCCTCAGAGCTTATTTCGACGTTTTCGCTTATCTCCCTCGATATCTCCGATGTCAAATCCAAGACCGCTGCCGAAGGCCATATCTGAATATACGCCCCGCATGAAATTGTCTTGGCCTGCGCAAGTATAACTCTTGCCACGGAGTTTTTGGAAACCTCGCACGAAAGAGCCACCGACGACTGAGATGTTTTTGTTTTTGTCCTCTGAATGAGAATCCTCGAGTTCGAGGCGTATTCCTTCGATGCGGCCATGGCCACCCTGGCGACCGACTGCATCGTTTTTTCCTGTGCTATTATAAGTCGGGCTATGGAGTTTTTGGTCGTTTCCTGTGCTATGAGAAGTCTTGCGACGGAGTCCTTGGTTTTATCCTGGGCGATAATCAGGCGAGCCACCGACGTTTCCGATTTAGTCCTTAGAATAGCCACCCGCCCCGACGAAGATTTTTCCTTTGTGAAACTCATGAGCACGGCCCCGACGCTGGTTTTCTCCTTTGTCTGCTGAAATAGCAGCCTTGCAACCGAATTCTTTGATTTGGTCGTAAGAATAACGATATTGGCATTCGAGCCCTTATTCTTCGTGCGACCTAAAAGAATCCTCGCATTGCTCGAGCACTCTTTTGTTTCTGCCAAGAGTATGGCCGCTATGGAGGATTTTGATTTCGTCTGAGCTATGATTACGCGCCCGATTGACGTCTTGGATTTCTCTTGGGCAATTTGAACCCTTCCGACAGAATTTTTTGTCTGAGTTTGTGGAACTGAAATTCTCCCCACGGATCCTTTGTTCTTTTCCTGAGCTATCTGAATCCGGCCTATGCTCGAGACTGGTTTGCTCCGGTGAATGTAGGAGATGGGCATTATGATATTTCTGCCGAGATTAACCAGTACTCGGCAGGCGTATTAAAATTAGTGAAATTCGTCCAGCACCAAAGGTCACAATAGGAGCTGTTTGGAATCGTCCCGCACAAGTCTTGAAGCGACGTGGTGATTGTAGTTGCTCCCGCTGTGGTGTTGTCGTTGTCGCAGAAAAAAGTCTCTCCGGTGACTGTTGTGTTTATCTTGAGTTTTCCCACCCCCTCTGCCGTGCCGTTGTTGGTGAGCCGGTATATGGCTTGGGTTCCTGTCTGGGTGTCTGGCGCAACGTCCGTATCATTACAGGCCGCTCCGGGTGGAATTGACTGGGTTTTTCCGCATCCAAACATTGGGTGGTTTGAGGTTGCGTAGGCCTCCCATCCGGTTCCGTTCCATACCTCAAATTTGGTATCTGGACTTCCCGTGCTTATGGTTATCTCCCTCTCCTCGCTCTTGTTTGTAACCCCCCCTCCTGTGCAGTTTATCCACCATGTATAATCCCCATCGGGTATTGCTGATGAGGTTATTGTGGTTTCGGTGTTGTTCGATACGCTTGAATTAGTTCCATAACTTGTCGAGTTTGCGAATAGTTCGCAAGAGTAGGTACTCTCGCTTCCGATTACTGTGAAGTTGAAGTCGGTTGTGTTGTCGCTTGTTTGCGTTTGGTTTGCAGGCGAGTTTAGTGAGACTGAAAAAACACCTGTTTCTTCATGTCCATATATACTTGCGTTTATTGCGCTGAAATAATATCCAACGTTGTCGGTTTCGGTAAGCGGCTGCCCCACTCTAAACGACAAATTCACCCCGCTTATTCCATAGAATTTCAGATACGGAATTGTGTAGTTCTGCTTCGTGAGGTTCGTGGCATTGAAAATCTGGAAGTCCGTGAGTGTGCTTGTGTCCCCCTCCACCAAGATTTCGGCTGTGGTGTTCGTGAGGTTGTAATAATCGTCGTAGTCGTACACGATAAGGTTCGAGTTCTGCATTGCGTAGGTGTAGTCCTTCGCCGTTTTATCGGTTATTACGTTCATGTCCTTAAGCGTCTGGTTGTTGTTCACCCAGTCTATCACTTCCAGAAGCCTTGCGTATCTCGTTGCGTTCACGGGGTCTTGGAAGTCCTGAACGTGGAAGTAAAGGGTGCAGAATCCTTTCTCCTCAATGCTCGCCATGCAGTCTGCCTGAATGTCCGAGAGGTTCCTGAGTTCACCAGTGTCCGGGTCAAAAAGCATGGCTGTGTTCTCTGGAACCCAAATAACGTCTTCCACCGCCTCCTCCTTCCATTCGTTGTAGTAATCAGTCCAGACATAATTGCACCCCCCAAGTGTGGTTAGGTTGTGGTCTGCGTAAGCCTGCAAAGAGGTAGTGGACATATTGAAGGTGCATCCCGGAGCGACAAAGGATTTGAAGTCATAGGTAGCTCCAAGTCCTGTTTGGAAAACCGACTCTGCGGCATCGAGCTTTGCGTCAAGCTCTGCGTAGGAAAGGTTCATCATTTCGTCCGTGTCGTGCGTAAGCCCGTGAATGGCAATCTCCCAATTCGAGTCCTGATAGTGGGCGTCCACGAAAGCGTCAAGGGTGGAATCGGCGTAGTAGTATGTCCCTGACGTGTTTCCGGGGATTATCGACTGAGTGTACCCTATGCCGGCGTTGAGGATTGTGGTTGTGGTGTTTATCGACGAGCTTACCATGTACCCGTATTGGGTGTCGTCCGACTGGAACCAGATAAAAGGGTTTCCGTAACTTTTATTGTCGTAGTCGAGGATGTCGTATTTTGCCGGAGCGGTTCCCTGAGTCTCACCGCAAAGCATAACCGAATCGACCATGCACCAGTCGTTATCGAGTGTCTCGAAGATAACCCCATTAGTTAGGTACGTTGTTTTCGTGAAGGTCTTGACAAAGGGACAAGAACTATCGAGTCCGCTATGCACCTGAGTCCAAGAGCCGGAATTGTTAAGATATAATCCGTGCGCTGTTTCGTACTCGTCGTAATAGACGGTGATGTTTGTTGCGTAGACAGACTGATTGTAGGTAAGCGTAAGGTTTGCGTTGTTCGCCCAAGAGGTTTTTCCCCAAGCGCAATCTTGCTCCCAGTTCGTGCATTGGTCAGCGCAGTCAGGCGCTCCGGTAGCCCATTCGTCCTGTCGGTCAGCCGCTTCCTCTGTTGCCACCGCAGCTATTGGGTACTGGCAAAGGTCTTCACCTGCGCTCCCTCCGGATTCATTTATGAACGAGGTTTCGTTGGCAATATTGTAGGTATATGGCATCCCATACCACGTCGGGTCGATGTAGAATTTGTCGCCGAGGTTTCCGAAGCTCCACTTCACGTCCTCGTGAGGGTTTTCTTTGACGACCTCGTAGACGAGCGTGTAGGTTTTCCCAGCCCTGAAAGCGTAGGCAAATTTGTTGTCGGTCACTCCGCTCTTGCCGCCGCACCAAGTACCTTTGCAGGTTTCGTTAAGCGGAATCTCCCGGAGTCCGTCCCCCCAGGTCCGGTACATCTTCATAACATTGACCTTTTTATCGGTAGAAATATACCAGGACTGGTTCGGGTAAATGAAAGAGTCCTCGTGAAATGTGGCGGTCAGGGTCAAGTAGCATGCGACGTTATCCGCTCCGCACGGTGTCCGGGTCCAGTCGTAATCGACGACGGTTAGGGCCCCGATGGCCTGCAGGTAAATGATGAAGCCAATAGCCGGAATCGAAGCCACGCCCCCGATCGCCAAGAGGTACTTCTGCGTGGTCGAAAGATAGACTCTCCGGATTCCCTTAAGCACCATAAATAAATCCCGGTTTCAATACTTAATATACATCAAAATTCACTCCTGCGGTTGCTCCCCCTCCTGAGTCGTTCCGGGTTTTTCCGGTTCTTTCCTGAGCGGGCTTATTATTGGGTCGGTTGTCTGAAGAAGAATCTTTGGCTCGAATATTTTCAGCCACCGCGCGATGACCTCCCCCCTCCATTCCACGCTCCAACCGATTCCGTATCCTCCACATCGAGGGTCGCTTACCGCGAGAACGTTTCCCTTTGCGTCAAGGGTAAAGTCTTTCTCCATGCATTTGAAGCACAGGGGGATCTTCTTGCCGCCGCACAAGTTGAAGTCCTTTGGCAGGAAAAGCGCGATTTTCTGGCCGTTGAAAAATATATCGCCTTTCTCGAGCCCGACCCATATTTTCTCGTAACCGTCGAGGGTGTAGTACTTCGCTCCGACGTATTCGACCGCCAGGCCTGCTTTGAGAGCAACGTTTATAAGCTGGTTAAAAGTCGTGAGGTCCGTCGAGTCCGTTCTTTGTCCGTCGACTTTGGCGAACCATTCGATATGAGAATCCATAATATACCAAGTATTTAAATAAAGCGTTTAAGACTCGTTGTATGCGACGGTAATTGTCAATTCCCCGGTGTCGCCCGGTGTCGTTGTGGTGTTAAGGCATTTAAGCTGCAAGACCCCGTAATTCGTTTTCTCCCCCGCCGCGTCTATGCCTCCGGACGGCTGTATGCTTATTGCCTCCCCCACCGAGTCCCAATCCGTGAGTGTGTTCGTGGCCACGCTCGAAACCGTGCTTACCGGTGTCGCTCCGGTGTCCGTGGCTCCCGCGAGAACGTCAAGTCCAGCGTCTGACAGAGTACCCGCAGACTTGTAGAATTTGCAGTCGGTGATGTTGTTGAAAGTGCCCTGGAAGGCTATTCTCCACCAGCGCTCCATCGAGTAAACTGTGGATTCCCCTTTGGTTATCGGGTAAGATTTGTACTGCTCGCCATCCGTGTCCACGGCGTCAGTGCTCATCAAGTTCAAGTTATCCGCATCGGCAGAATCGGAAGTTTCCGTAGCGGCGTTCGTGCTTGTACAAATTACCAAATTCGCTGTGGCTGCCATAATTAATGTCCTCCCGATATTTAATAGGCATTACCGGAAAAGAATATTTGCGCTTAAGGTCCCTCCGGTCTTTGTGACCTTTGCGTAGATTCCTGTCGTGAAATGGACGTCGTCGCCTATCGGGAACTCTATATGGTCCGCCGCAACAGGACAAACGAGCGTCAGTCTTGCGGTCCCTGTCGCCGTGAGGCTGTCTATGAGCTCGACCTTGTCCCCGGCCGTAACTCCGTAAAACTGGATGGCAAAACCCGTAACCTTCCCGCTCCCCGTCTTTATAAGCGCGCTTTCGGTAATCACAGTCCCCGTGGCCATAATTATTCATGTCCTACTATTAAACAGACGAAAGCCTGATCTCCTCGAGAATCTGTTTTCCGATCCGCTCCCCAATACCCGGGAAGTCGATAAGCTCCTGCAGGGTGATTTTCTCTTTGAAGTCTTCGTATGGCCCGAACTTCTCGAACATGGCCCTTGAGAGCTGAGGACCTATCCCTTTTATCGCGAAATACTTTGCGATGTCGTCGAGCTTCTCGTCCCCGTCGTCGCCCTCCACAACCTCAAGCCCCCTGGCGTTTATGATGTTCTGAATAACCGGAGTCACCCGGACCTCCTTGATATCCCCTGGCTCGAATGAAAGAATTCTCCCGTCCGGCTGCTTTCCGAGGCGCAACTGCATTTTCGCCTTTACCCTCAGAATCACCGCGTCCTCGGCCATAAGATTCTTAACTCAGGAACTATTTAAAAGACGATAAAAAATAAAAGCGCTCAGTAGGTGCCCGTACCCGGGTCCGCCTGGTGATCAGCAATCGAAGTCACGGCCTTGGGGTTTATGATACCCACGCCCATGTACTTGACCGCAAGAAGCTCGGTAGCTATGGTGTTGTCGATTCTTCCGTCGAACACCGCAACAGGTCCACCTTCAACGAAGTACCCCAACTTTGTGGAGTCCACCATAAAGGTTCGATAATCCGGGCATTGGCTTGTGACGATTATCCTCATGTTAAGGAAAGTCTCGATCGGGAAGATGTTCTTTCCGTCGTAGCTCGCCTTAATCATGGCCTTTATCTGTGTGTCGTTATAGAAGATTCCGGCGTTCGTTGGGTTCAAGATCAGGAAGTCCGGTTTTGCGTTGTTGGCTTTGGCCTTCGACCAGCACGAAATAAGATCCGCGTAGTCTATGTCCGTGGCCGAACCGCTGAAGACATAGTTGTTGTTGGTCCCAGAGGCGTCGTAGGTCGAATCGTTCTTGTGGCTTGCGAGCTCTATTTCGGTCATGATAAGGTCGTCCGCTTTCTTTGCGAGAGCGTATCCCATATCTCCGAACTTGTCCGCAATCACGTCGATGTTCGCCTGTTGAAGCACCTCGTAGTTCAGGGTTGTCCTCAAACCGTACAAAGCCGGGGTGATGGTCGTGCTGCTGTAGTCATTGTCGTCTGCGGTTACCGCAGAGTTGGTGACTGCAGAAGCCTCAACGTCGGTGCTTTTTGGAATCTTCAAGGCCGTATGACCCTTCATATCCAAAGTGGTGGTTCGTATCACTCCCATGGCAATCAGGTCCGGGCGCAGAGGTTTCTCTACGAAAGACGCAACTGCGGTTGTGGTCAGAGCGGTGTTGTTTCCAAGAGTCAGGGCTTCCTTACTCAATTTCTTGAGTATGGCTTCCTTGAATCCTGAATACCTCTCCGCAACCGGTGCGCCCTCGCGGACTCTCTCCATCAGCAACTGGCCAATCTGGTGAACTGTTTCCTGTTTCCTCCCGACCATGGAAGGATTAACTTTCTCGACAGCCGCCATCATGGTTTCATTATTGCTTCTCTCAGGACTTCGGCATCATTCACGGTTTCCGTGACCGCTCCCGGTGCCCCGCCCTTAGCGAGAGATTCCTCAAGTTTACCTTTTTCTTCGCCGCCTTTCTTCATCTCGGAGATGAAGGTCTCGATTGCCTCGAGCCTTGTCCCGATGTTCTTCAAAGTCTCTGCCACCTGTCCGAGAACCTTCGCGGTTTCTGCCGCGCCCTTGTCCTCGACAGGGTCTTTTGTAGGTTCCTTTTCAGGTTCCTCCTTTGTGGGTGTCTTACCCTCTTGTTCGTCGCTCATACTATTACGTTTAGCAGCAGAGATACTGATAGGCGTTTGTCCCTCCCCCCCGGATTCCTTTTTTGCGTCAGCGATGAATTTCTCCATCGTTGTGATTGTCGTGTCCTTGAATCCCGGAAGCGGCGCCGCCGAAAGCTCGATGAATTCGCTGAGCAGAATTTCGTTCTCGTTTATTACCTTGTCGATAATTCCCTGTATCGAAACCGTGGTTATGTCTTTCCTGCGACATTTGTTAATAAACCGGTCTTCGCTGGGGTCGATATCGACTTCGTAGTATATCCCGTCTTCCTTTACCGGTGCCGCCGTGACGTGTCCGAGTACGTGGTTTTCGTTGTGATTGAAAAGAAACGGCTTTCCAACAAGTGAACCCGATATCTCAACGCTTCGGTCCCGGTTGTAGATTACCCCGTTTCGGCTTTCCTTTCCGAACGGCAACGCCATCCCGCTTATTATGAATCCCTTGTCCGTCGATTCCTTGATGCTGAAGCTCTCCGCTGTTATCCAAACTGGTCTCATTAGATTTCTTATCGTCGGATATACTGATAGGTTTCGCGGACTTCCAGGTGTAAAAACATTCCTTGCCCTGCTCGAACTTCTCGACCTTGCCCTTTTTCGTCATCTTTCCGAGCAGCTTATAAACGCATTCGATGGATAGACTCCGGTTGTGTTTCTTGGCCTCTGAAAAAATCTCCTGCGAGCTGATGGGTCCGCAAGCGGTCTTGAGCGCTTTGGCGACCAGAAGATAATTGCTCATACAATAGCCTCTTTTAAAAACTATATATACCAAAAATTAAAAACAAAACTTAATCGAGTGTTATTTCCGCGTACAGCCACACACCGGGTCCAGGATGGTATCTTACCTTTATCGTGTATCTCTCCCCCGCCCGGACGTCGAAGACCATCACTCCGGTTTTTGGCATACCAGGTTGAAGCTGGTCTGTGCTTAATCG
>Ga0334890_1001389_pt1 | contig 32563 bp, 18 predicted proteins | sample GraSluR1_MG_3_FD_207220 | JGI IMG/M metagenome (GOLD analysis project Ga0334890, IMG submission 207220) | Sludge microbial communities from methane-producing bioreactor in Wageningen University, Netherlands - Granular Sludge_31_08-R1 | ecosystem: Engineered > Bioreactor > Anaerobic >... | reverse complement strand
GGGCCGATCGCGCTGGGGCGGGCTGACGCTGGGCGGTTGCGGGGATATCGTGGGCGGGACCATGGGCTCCTCGATGCGGATGAATTCGATCGTGGGCATGTGCTGTTTGAGATCGGCGATCGTCTGGTCTCGAATCGGCCCGGAGGTCCGCACGGTCAGCGACTGAAGGCCGGCCGGCCCGCTCAGGCCGGACAAGACCGAATCCGAAATCTCTCCGACCAATGTCAGATCCCGGACATTGGCCAGGTTCGCCAGCCGCGACAGGTCGTCGCCCGTGCAACCCGAAAGCCCGCCGATATACAGACGGTTCAATCCGGGCAGGTCGCTGACGTGATGCAGGGATTCTCCGCTCAAAGGAATCGTCGTATGAATCATCAGGTTGCCAAGCGAACGCAGGCTTCTCAGAAACGCAAGGTCGTCATCGTGCAGCGGCAAGCTGAGGTTCAGGTCCTTCAGTTTCTTCAGGCCCGACAGGTCCAGCGTCAGCTCGTCGGCTTGGGCTGCACCGGTCTCGCCAGGCCATGAACCGACCTGGAGGTATTGGAGATTCGACAAACCATTCAAGTGGTTCAGGCTGCTGGGGCCGGAAACACTCACATTCAGACGTTCCAGGTGCTTGAGCCTCCCGATCGCAGCCAGACCGCCTTCGCCCACGTCCGATCCACTGATGCTCAGGTCTTTCAGCTTCGTCAGGGATTCCAGGCTTGCGACATCTGGATCGGCCAACGGATCGCTGGCATAGATCCGCAGTTCCTCTAGCGAACCGAGTTCGGCCAGATGCAACAGACCTGTGGGGCCGTAGTAGCCTTGCCTGCGGGTCTTCAGATTGATGCCCAGGCACGTGAGATTTCGAAGGGTCGCCAGGGACCTGACCCCCTCGTCCGACAGATACGCGAGGCCCAGTACGGATTCGAGCTGAGGCATCAGCGCCAATTGCCGCGCGACCTCATCGCCGTGCTGCACGCCCGTCGGGCCAGCCCATGCGTAGGCGAAGTCCACCTTCTTCAGATTCTCGATACTCTTCAACTGGGCCACGCCGGCCGGCGTAAACGTCGGGCTCGTCCGGATGAAGTGCAACTCCTCAAGGTCCTTGAGCTTGGCGATGGAGGCGAGACTGGCATCGGCGAGGCGGCTGCAGCAGCCCCACAGCGTCAGGCTCTTGATCTGCGTCAAGCCCTCGAGGTGCGCGATGTGGCGGTCGGTGATCTGAACCTCGCCCCAGAGGCACAACCGTTCCAGACGGGGCATTTGGGCCAGTTCCGCCAGGCCCGGACCCCAGAACCCTCCCGTTCGTATCCGCAGCCATCGCAGGTTGGACAACTGTGCGACCTCCTTGAGCCCGGCATCCGTGACCCCGGTATGGAGATCCAGGTACTCCAGGGCAGGCAGGTCCTTCAACACGGCCAGGCCCTGGTTGGCGACGCCCGGTTCTCGAAGCTCCAAGGCCCTCAGCGAGGTCAGTTTCCGCAGGTGCTCCATGCCGTTGTCGTTCACGCCCGTCTGGTGCAGGCAAAGCATCTTGAGCCCCGTAAGGCGGGAGATGGGCCCCATCACGCGCTCATTGGCATCGCTGCTTGGAACGCGGGCCGCCACCGAGAGCCTGTGCAGGTCGTTCGGCGAGAGCCCGGCCAATCCGGACAGGCCGTCTGGATCGGTCCGGACACGGTTGCCCACCAACAACTGGTGTTCCAACGGGTTCTGGGCCGACAGCCGTTTCGCATCCCCCGGTCGCAGTGCAAGGATGATGTGCAGCCAGAGATTGCGCTCGGCAGGCACGACAACATCGCCCTGAGCCAGGCCCAGCGGTTCCCACGACCAGGATAGGTTCACGCACTTGGGATCCCAGCCAGGACCCGATTCCGGCTCCACGGACAGATGCCCCAGACAACTGTCTGCGGGAAACGACAGCGCGCGGGTCGCGCCGAGCGGCAGCTTCGGCGTCAGAAGACTCGTCGCCTGAGCGCCCAGGCCCGCGACCGGGCCGAGAAGAGCGAGCACGCACGCCATTGTCTCACTTCGCAGATGCCTCATGTTCTTCGCCTCCATCGTGGAGTTCCACGAGCTTCCAAAGGCCCTCGACGCGAACCAGGCGAGTGGTGAGCGTGATGATCTCGCCTGGCGACCGGCTCCGACCGTCGAGAGTGAATTCCGTGCAGGCAGCCGCGCTCCAGACGACCGTCGCGGCATCGCCGTCTTCGACCACATCGACCAGTTCGACGGGCGGGCCGAGACGGTGCGGGTACAGGCCCTCGCTCGCCTCGGGGGCCGCGTCGGAAAAGCACTGCGCCAGGGCCTCCATTCTGCCCCGATCCAGCAACGCCAGAACGCTGTGGACCGCCTGCGCCGGGGTGCTCAGGTCCGGGGCCCCATCGGCATCGGGCCGGCCGACCATGAAGATGAGCGGAGGCGGCGCGGCAGCGCGGGCATCGTCCCCGTCGCGCAGCGCGCTGATCAGCGGCGCATCGCCAAGGGAGCGATCCTGCTCAGCCGGCCGGGGCGAGGATGCCGTCTCCGCCGGCACGGAGGGCGGTTCCGCGCGGTACAGGCAGGCAATCGCCCACCCGACGCCTGCGACAGCCGCCGCAGCCAGTACGACCTTGATGGTTCTCGTGTTACACCGTTCCGATATCATTGGCGTTCTCCACAGCCCATCTATAAGTCGTCAGTTTGAGGCGAGCGCGACAAGAAAAACGCCGAGACCGGCGTTTTTCGATCCTACGCGCCGGGGGCATTGCGGCGGCGCTCGAAGCGCCATTCGGTCTCGCTGAGGCGGGTCAGGGTGAAGACGCCCTGGAGCATTGTGCCGTCGAAGACCAGGCCGATCGCGGATTGGCGCCTCGATTCGAATCCGCAGTCCCAAATCGCCAATCCGCAATCGCGGGCCTGCACCCGGCGCCAGGTGCCGCGGTCGACGATGCGAACCCGGCCCGTTCCGTTCTGTACCGGGCCTTCGTACCAGAGGAACCGCAAAGGATGGTCGAAGATCCGCTCGGCGCCAACGCGATGCCGCAGGACCCGTTCGGGCGGCTCGGCCAGCCGGAACGTGGTCAGGACATGCGAAACCTCATTGGTCTCTTCCAGCATGAGATCCCAGTGGACACCTTCGGGTCTCTGATGCTCCTGGATCACGAATCGCTTATCCTTCATACGGCAACCTCCGTGGGTCGTGCCTGCCCGCACAGCCTGCCCCACGATGCCGCATTTCGCCCCCGCGCGTCAAGGCCTCCGCCGGACAAACGGGTCGCGCCCAGCAGGAGGAGGTGTCGATTTCGTTGGAGCGCCGGCGTGACCGAAATGAGCCGTGGCCCCGACGATCTTCGCCGGGGCCACGGTGAATGCCCTGATAGGATCGATGTGCACCAGGCGGTTACGGGGCATAGGCCAGAGGCGTGCCGAACCCGATGTCGTCGAGGAACAGCAGTCCGCTGCCGCCGGCCGCCGGGTTGGCGCGATCGCCGATGCCGATGTACATCGTGTCAACGCGAGCCATGTCGACCCCGTCCAGCTCGCTGTAGGGAATGGTCCAGGCCTGCCAGGCGGCGACCGTCAGCGCGTCGGGATCCGGGTGCGCGACGACCGCGACGTTGCCGGTGCCGTCCTCGATGGCCACGTAAAGCGTGTCGGCCACGTTGGTCTCAGCGCCGTAGAAGTGCAGTCTCAGTGTCTTGGCGTCGTTGACGGTCCAGTCCTGGGGGCTGTCCCAGGTCCGCGAAATCTCCGAATAGAACGGGGCCTCGACGTTGTCATAGCCCAGCGGCATCGACTGCCTGCCGCCGTGGACGATTGTCCTCTCGGCGAACGGCGACTCGGTGTAGCCCGTGATCGAGCCGGTGTCGTTCGTCCAGCCGTCGATCCACGTCTGGAAGATTGCCTCTCCCGCGTCGATATCGTCGGTATAGCCTTCCATGTCATCGATCATCGCGTACTCGGCCGTGGTGAAACTCCAGAGGTCGCCTTCGCGTGCGGCGGGATTGGCCTCGGGATTGCCGGCATCGACCTTCCAGTAGTACATGTTGCCGAACGCAAGATCGTCGGGCGCGAAGCTCGTCTGGTCGGCGGTTGCCGCCAGTGCCAGTGCCTCCGGGTCCGTGCCGAGGTAGACGTCGTGTGAAAGCGCGTCGCGACCGGCCCGCCAGCTCAGGACCGTATCGACGCCCACATCGACGGACCCGACTGCCGGCTCCGGCTGCCGAGCATGAACGGGAGTGAACGTGAATCGGACCTCGCTGAGACCGTACTGTTCTCTCGTCCCATAGGCGCTATTGACGAGCAGACGAACGTACTGGGCTGCCACGCTATCCATCTCGATCGTCGTGTTGTACGTGTATGCGGCCGTGGCCGTGGCTTGGGCCAGTTCAACCTCTCCAAACACGGTCCAGTCGATTCCGTCGAGCGAGTATTCGATGGTGGCGTCCTTGATCCCGAAGCCGAGCATCAACTCGAATTGGGCGTTGTAGTTCCACACGAGCATCTCATGAAGCTGGTAGACTCGGTCAAACTCATACTGAATCCACAGAGGCTCGGATTCAGGCGGTTCGGCCAGCCACATGGCCTCACTGGCCGTCGAGTGCTGATCGTTTTCGTCGAGCCCCGATCTATCGGCCGTGTTCTCCGGTCCGGCGCCCGCTTGAGAGATCCCGTTGCTGGTGGCGATCACGTTGGCAATCGGATAGGCCAGCGGCTCGGTCGTGAAGCTCCAGAGAAGGCCCTTGAAGATGGTGTTGTCGGGGGCCGAGTTCACCTCGTCGATTCGCCAGTAGTAGGTTTGGCCGAACTCGAACGCACCAGCCGGGTCATACGTGGTGTCGGCCTGGCCCTGGCTGACAAGCACGCCTCTCGGATCGCTACGGTCGGCGTCGTTGACGTCGTCCCAGGTCGTGCCCAGATAGACGTCGTGGGCGACGGCGAACTCACCCGGCATCCAGCTCAGCATGGCCTCGAGCGGGACATCCGTTGCTTCGTCGACCGGCTCGGGGCCGTATGCCAGAGCCGGCGAGACGGGACCGTCGGGAAGAAGGAAGTCGTTCTCAGGGTCGAACGTGCCGGTAAACGTCGAGAACGCCACCGATTCGTATTCGCCGACGAGCTGGCGACCGCCGTCGACTGAGCCATGCCGAATGTTGCCCCACGAGATCCAGCGGGTGATCTCTTTGGGCGAGCCGTTGTCGCTCTGGAAGATCGGATTGCCGTCTTTGTAGTAGGTGATGGTTTGGGCGCCGTCGTACACAATGGCGTAATGATGCGTCTGGCCCACAGCCGGGATCGGTTCGATGTTGTTGTTGACCACCTCCGTGCTGCCGTTCCAACAGCCGGCCGAGAGCCCGTCGTGGAAGCGGATGAAGCACTGGCCGCCCAGGTCCATGATCGGGGCCATCGCCCCGCTGGGGCCGGTGGGGGTGAAGATGGCTTCGACAACGAAAGCCGTCCCGGTGAACTCCGTTGCGTTGTTGCTGAACGCCGAGGCGTCAAACTCGAAGCTCTCCTGGCCGCTGCTGTCCGCATCCTGGAGAATCCCCAGTCCTGCCGATACGACTTCCGTCCCGTTGTGCGCTGCGAACGTGCCGGTCGCATCGATCTCGCGTGATCCTAATGTGTAGTCCGTGCCGGAGAGGGTCCCCACGAAGTCCACGAAGATGACCGGTGTGACCTCAGCCGCACCGACCAGGGCCCCACTCAGAAGGACAAAACAGATTGCACTCGCGACTTGCCTTGACATGATGTTCCTCCGTCCAAAAAAAACTCGATCATCTGCCGCTTTGGCGCCGATCCCCGGCCTCCCTTGGGTGGGGGTACACGCTATTCCTCCATCCCTCCGAGGTTCGGACGACGCCGTTGGCGAAAACGCCACAAGATTACCTATACTACCATCGCATGGGCCATCCATGCAAGGCATGGTTGCGTTTTCTTTTCACCATTTTCCGTTCAGCGATCTTCTCGCTCGACGGCGCCGCGCGTGATCCTCAGCCCCTGATGGATGCGGTCCACCCATCGCGGCTCTCCGCGATAAGGTCACTGTGTCACCGCCGGCCGGCCGAAGGCGATGTCGTCGATGTAGACAGCGCCGGTGCCGCCGGCCGTCGGGCTGGTTCGGTCGCCGACACCAATGGTCATCGTCCGCACCCGGCTCAGGTTCACACCGGCAAAGTCACTCAGCGGAATCTGCCACTCGTTCCAGCCGGAACGGCCAATGATGCTCGCATTCGGGTGCGTCACCACCGCCGTCCGACCATTCGCATCTTCCAAGGCCACGTACAGAGGAGCCGGGGCGTTGCCTTCTGGCTGCTCGACGCCGACGTCGGCCACTTGCCAGTTGCCCGTGACGTTGCCCGTCGTCGAGACGCTGTCGAACTCAAAGGTTCGCAACTCGCCGGAGGCGTGCGAGGTGACGGCCAAGCCGATCAGGACCGGGTCCTGCATCGCGATCGTAACAGGATTGTCGCCCTGTTGCTGCCACTGCTCGCCGTCGGCCGACATCTCAACCGTAAAGATGTTGCCCTGCCGCGTCAGGCGGACCCAGTACGGCGGCGCGATGCCCGTTAGCGTGCGGCTCGAGTCCGAATCGCCGTTGGCCTCGCTGCGCCACTGGAACGTCCCGCCGTCGCCGTCACCACCGGTGACCGCGCCCATCACGTTGATCGCGCCGGCATCGAGATTCTGGCGGATCATCACGCCGCCCTTCGCCCAGGCGTTCGTCCCGGTGCCGTTGCTGAGCACCCGGACGGTCATCGAGCCATCGCCGCTGAGGCTCTTGTACGCATAGCGGAACTCATCGCTGTTGTCCCAGATGTCCGTGCCGGCGCCGGTCAGAACGATCGCGCCGTCGTCGGCCTCATAGAACGCCGCACCCACACCGGCGACGAACAGCCGAAGCGTGTCGGCGCCGTTGACGGTCCAGTTCTGGACCGAATCGAACGAGCGCGACGTCTCAGAATAGAACGGCGAATCCGTGTTGTCGTAGAACAGCGGCATCGACTGCCGTCCGCTGCGAACGATTGTCCGCTCGGCAAACGGGGCCTCCAGGTAGCCGACGGTCGAGCCGGTCTCGTTGACCCATCCGTCGAGCCACGTGTCGAAGATGGCCTCACCGGCGTCGATGTCATCGGTGTAGCTCTCGAACCCTTCGATCAACTGATACTCCAATGTCGAGAAGCTCCAGAGATCGCCGGCCCAGACGCCATCACTGACCGCGTCGATCCGCCAGCAGTAGGTGGTGCCAAAGTCGAGGGCATCCGGCGCGAAACTTGCCTGGGCAACCGTACCAACCATCGGCAGGTCATCCGGGTTCGTACCGAAATAGACCTCATGCGAAACAGCCTCGCGGCCGGCACGCCAGCTCAGGGTCGTGTCCGGATCGACGTCGCTGGCCCCATCGGCCGGCTGCGGCTCGCGCGCCTGGGCAGGAATGTATGTGAACCGCACCTCGCTGAGACCGTACTGGCTCATCGTGCCCCATCCGCTGTTGACATTCAGTCGGACGAACCTGGCCGCAACCCCTTCGAGATCGACGACCGTGTTGGCGGCGTAGTCGGCCCGAGCGGTGGCTTGGGCAAACTGCACGTCCGCCAGGACAACCCAGTCGGCGCCGTCGATCGAATACTCGATCGTTACGTCCTTGAGCCCAAAGCCAAGCACCGACTCAAACATCACGTTGTAGTTCCAGACCGCAAGCTCGTGGAGCTTGTACACGCGATCGAACTCATACTGGATCCAGACGGGAAGCTCTGTGTCCCGGGGCGTCAGCCACATGTGAGCGCCGTCGATCGAGTGTTGATCGTTTCCGTTGAGCCCCGCCCCATCGACCGTGTTCTCAGGTCCCGCGTCGACGTCGGAATGGGAAGCGGTCGCCATGACGTCTTGAATCGCATAGGCAACCGGCTCGGTCGTGAAACTCCAGACGTCGCCTCGATAGATCGCCGCATCCGGCGGCGCATTGACTTCGTCCACGCGCCAGTAGTAGGTCGTTTCGAAATCGAGCAGGCCGGCCGGATCGTAACTGCTGTCGTTCTGACGCTGGCTCAGAAGCACACCCATTGGATTGGCTCGGTCGGCCCCTTCGACCTCCTCAAACGAAGCGCCGAAGTACACATCGTGGGTGTCAGCGAATGCCCCCGGCGCCCAGCCAAGCACCACGTCACGAGGCACATCGACCGCCCCATTGGCTGGAGAGGGGCTCTGGGCAGACGTCGGAGGAGCGCCAGGCAATACAGGCGCCGCGTCCGTCGTCCAGGTGGCGCCTTCCACCGTCCCGTGGTTTTGCCGAGGCGAACTGTCATGAACCACTGTTCCCTGCCCCTCATTGAACCTCCAATAGCCGATCAATCCTTCTTCAGACCCTGAGATTTCCTGGCCCATGTTCTCCTGGATTTCCATCTCGGTGCGGGCGCACTCCCAGATGCGGATCTCATCCATGATGCAATGGGAATACTGACCGCTGCTGTGTCGCGTCATACCGATGCGCAACATGTTGCCGTCGTAGCTGGACAACGGAGACCCGGTTGTCGTGGTCGATGCGGTGTGGGCTCCATTGACATAAAGGTCCAGATACCTGGTGGCGCCGTCGCCTCGATAGACCGCCGCCACGTGATGCCATTCTTCGTTGGTGATTCCGGTCATCACGGTCAGCGCGGCACTGCCCCGGGTCCTGAACCGGCTGCGCTGAAAACTGTACCGATAGCCGCAGAGCGAGCGCGTGTCGTCAAACCATCGTGCCCAAGTCTCTATCGTGAACGTATCCCCATCCTCGAATATGTAATCCTCAGTGGGGATCTCCACGTAATCATCGACTCCGTCGAACTCCAGTGCGTATCTGTCTGCGGCATACGCGGCCGGTGCCGCCCATAGCACACAACAGGCAATCGATAGAACTACGGCCGGCATAAATTCGATGCGTCTTCTCGGCATGACAATCCTCCTTTGCTTGGCGCTGTGCCACACAAGAATGCGCGGCTCCGACCTGCCGTGGTCGGCGCCGCGCGTGATCCTCAGCCCCTGATGGATGCGGTCCACCCATCGCGGCTCTCTGCGATAAGGTTACTGTGTCACCGCCGGCCGGCCGAAGGCGATGTCGTCGATGTAGACAGCGCCGGTGCCGCCGGCCGTCGGGCTGGTTCGGCTGCCGACACCGATGGTCATCGTGTCGATCCGGCTCAGGTTCACATCGGCAAAGTCGCTCAGCGGAATCTGCCACTCGTTCCAGCCGGAACGGCCAATGATGCTCGCATTCGGGTGCGTCACCACCGCAGTCCGACCGTTCGCATCTTCCAAGGCCACGTACAGCGGAGCCAGGTCGTTGCCTTCCGGCTGCTCGACGCCGACCTCGGCGATCTGCCAGGTATTGCTGACGTTGCCGGTCAAGGCCACGTTCGAGAACTCAGCACTCGTGGCCTGATCGGCGTTGTGGCTGGTCAGCGCCAGGCCGATCAGGACCGGATCGGTCATCGCCAGCGTCACCGTGTCGCCGCGCTGCGTCCAGTTCTCGCCGTCCGCAGAGGTGTAGCCCAGAAGCGTGTTGCCTTCACGCGTTACCCGGACCCAGTACGGCGGCGCAAACGGCCCGTCTTCGTAGGTGTGCTGCGAGACCGATGCGCCGTCGGCCTCCATGCGTTGCTGGTACGTTGCGCCGCCGCCGTCACCGCCGGTCATCGCCATGAATGTGTTGATGGCGCCGGCCTCGGTGTTCTGGCGGATCATCACACCGGCCTTGCTCCACGGATCGGGGCTGTTGTCGAGGTAATCGACGCGTGCGGTGATCGAGCCGTTGCCGCTGAGCGTCCGGTAGGCGTAGCGGAACTGATCGGCCTCGTTCCAGATGTCGTCGCCGATGGCGTTCATCAGGATCGTGCCGTCGGCCGTCTCGACGAAGGCCGGGGCCTGACCGGCGACGAACAGCCTCAGCGTGTCGGCGCCGTTGACGGTCCAGTTCTGGACCGAATCGAACGAGCGCGACGTCTCAGAATAGAACGGCGATTCCGTGTTGTCGTAGAACAGCGGCATCGACTGGCGTCCGCTGTGGACGACGGTTCGTTCGGCGAACGGCGCGATCATGTGACCGACCGTCGAGCCGGTCTCGTTGACCCATCCGTCGAGCCAGGTGTCGAAGATGGCCTCACCGGCGTCGATGTCATCGGTGTAGCTCTCGAACCCTTCGATCAGAGCGAACTCCTGCGTCGAGAAGCTCCAGAGATCGCTACTCCAGACAGGGGTGCGCACGTGGGCCGGGTTGATCGCGTCGACCACCCAATAGTATGTGCTGCCGAATTCGAGGTTGTCCGGCGCCAGCGCAGTGCTGTCCACCGTTCCGATCAGGGCCAACTCGTTCGGATCTGTGGCCATGTACACGTCATACGAGGCCGCGTCGCGCCCGGCTCTCCAGGCCAGCGTGCTGTCCACACTGACGTTGGCCGCGCCGTCGCCCGGTTGCGGCTCACGCGGCTGGGCGGGGATGTACAGGAAGCGGACTTCACTGAGCCCGAACTGCGCGCCGCCGCCGAAGTTGCTCTTGGCGTTGAGCCGGACGTACCGGGCTGGTATCCCGTCGAACGGGACCGTTGTATTGGCCGCATACGTTCCCCTGGCCGTCGCCCGAGCAAATTCGACGTCGCCGAGCACAATCCAGTCCTCGCCGTTGGTCGAGTACTCCACCGTTACGTCTTTCAACCCGAAGCCCAACAGCAGCTCAAACATGACGTTGTAATTCCAGACGAGCATCTCATGGAGCATGTAGATGCGGTCAAACTCGTACTGGATCCAGAGGGACTCGCCTTCCGGCGGCTCGGCCAGCCACATGTGCTCCGCGGCGGTAGAATGCTGGTCGCTTGCGTTCAGACCTGAGCCATCGACCGTGGTCTCGGGACCCGCCCCGTCCTCGGAGATCCCATTGGTCGTGGCGACAACGTTCGCGACCGGATAGGCAAACGGCTCGGCCGTGAAGCTCCAGACGTCGCCCTTGAAGATCGTGTTGTCCGGGGCGGCGTTGACTTCATCAATACGCCAGTAGTACGTCGTTTCAAAGCCGAGAATGGCTGGCGGATTGTAGCTGACGGCGGTCTGCCCCTGGCTGACCAGAACGCCTCTCGGATCGGCCCGATCGGCGTCATTGATGTTGTCGAAGTCGGTCCCGAAGTACACATCGTGCGTCGCGGCGAATTCACCTGCCTGCCAGCTCAACACCACATCACGAGGCACATCTGTTGCGTTGTCTTCGGGAACGGGCGCCGAGGCCTTCTCGCTGTCGGGTCCGAGGCCGGCCATGGCCTTCTGGATCTCAGCCGGCGGCAATGCGCGATCGTACACGCGGATGTCATCCATCGCACCGAGGAAGAGGCGATCCAACGCTCTCTCGTTGTCCAGGACCCCCACGGCCAGCCCAAAGGAATCGGTCGGATCGAATACGCTCATGTCGGCCGTGGAGCCGACCTGCTCTGCGTTGACATACAAGGTGATCTGGTCGGCCGACTTGACGATCGCGGCATGATACCAGGCGCCGTCGGCATACGAGGCGGTGGTGTAGACGTTCACGCCGCCACCGGTCCCGAGCGGATACCGATGGAGATAGCGCAGTGTGCCGTCGGCCTGGACCTCCAGCAGAATGCCGTGTTGCACGCCGACGGCATAAGCCGACAGGATGTCCCGCTGACCCGCCGAATCCACACGGAACCAGACCGTCATCGTATACTCGGCCAGTTGGAAGTGGCCGTCGATGAAGATGTAGTCATCCACACCATCGAAGAGCAGGCCGCCTCCGTAAACGGCCTCATCCAGCCATTCGGGCTCACCGAACAGCGTTCCATCAACGCTGCGGCCGCTGGAATCGACGGCTGTCGTTCCGGCGCCGTCGTCGAGTTTCCACCAGCCGACGAGACTCGGGTCGGCCGCACGCGCCGCGCTCAGGCCAAACGCTCCCAGCACCATGGCGACGGTCAATACAGGCATGAGTTCTCTACGCATGATCGTCCTCCTTCGAGAAGTTCGACATGGACCCGCTCCCGGTCACAGGCGAAAGCGGGACTCCTCTGTCTGCCCTTTATCTTCGGCGACCCTGCTCGCATTTTGACGGCCGAGTCCGAGCCGCAGAACGCGCCGATGAACCTTCGCCAAATCGCCACTTCCCTGGGGCAGCTTTGCGAATCTGCCGTGCTCCGATCCATACACTTCCGATAGACCATTGTGGCTCCCGGGCCAGGGTCGATACAACCTCATTGGCGCGCAAAAAACCCTCATTTTGTGCACAGCACAGCGCCAACTACCGCCGTCCGTGCAGGTTGCGGTACCTTAGGGGCGTCATACCGGTGGCCCGTTTGAAATAGCGCGCCAGGTTCTTGGCGTCGGCGCAGCCCAGGGCCGAGGCGATCTGCGATACGGACAGGTCCGTGGTGACCAGAAGCCGGGTGAAGCGGTCGACGCGAACGCGCTGGATCTCCTCGTGGGGCGAGCGGCCCAGGGTCCGGGCGAAACGGTCGTACAGGCTGCGCCGAGAGATGGAAACGGCGTCGAGCACGTCGTCCACCTGAAGGGCCTCCTTGCCGGCCCGCCGATGGATGAAACGCAGCGCCGCCAGGACGTGCCGGTCCTCTACGGCGAAGACATCCGTGGACTGCCTCGCCACGACGTGGCTCGGCCGGACGACGATCATCGGGGAGGCTGCGTTTTGGCCCTGCATCCGCTTGTCCAGCACGGCGGCGGCCTCGTAGCCGGCCTTCTGAGCACTGAGGGCGATGCTCGACAGGCGCGGTGTCGCCATGTCGCATACCAGGTCGTCGTTGCCCAGCCCGATGATGGCCACCTGCTCGGGCACGTGAAGCTCGGCGGTTTTGCAGGCCTCCAGGACGCACTGGCTCTGATCGTCGTTGCAGGCCATCAGCCCCACCGGCTGGGGCAGCGATCTGAGCCAGTCTACGAGGGTGCGCTGCTGGCTCTGCCAGGACCGCTCGCCGGCCGGCCTCGACTGGTCGAAGTCGAAGCAATGCGGCTCGAAACCCGCATCTCTGACCCGTCCGCAGAAGCTGCGACCCCGCCGGCGCGACCAGAAGTAGGCGTTGCCGAACCCACAGTAGGCAAAATGCCGGAAGCCGCGACGCAGCAGGTGGTCGGCCGCCAGGGTCCCAATGGCCCGGTCGTCCGTCAGGATGTTGGGGATCCCCGGAAATGGCTCGCTGTAGGGAGCCACCACGACGGGAAGACCGGCTGACAGGAGTTGGTCGGTCCACTCGCGGCGACTCTGCTCGCGGATGATCGCACCATCAAGGTCGAGCCGGAGAAACCGCTCCAGAAATGGCCGTCTGCCCGTGTTGCCCCAGTAGAACGGTGCCGGCCGGTGGAAGATCCAGGGCCCGTGCGCGCGGGCGTACTTGGCCACCCCCCGGAGAATCGACCGCCCGTAGGAACGGGATGTCTCCATCATCAGCAGGATTCTTCGATGTTCGTGCACGGTTCGTCGGCCCTCGTCGTAAGGCTGCCACCGGCCATCTTACCCTGTCACAGGGGCTTTGATCCAACAAAACCAGGGTGATCGGCGCGCCCAATAGGGACGAAGCCTTGCATTTTGGTTGAAAACGGAGGCCTCCTGCCATACCCTGAGATCCGCCAACGGGTGACCACCGCATCACAAGGTCCGTACGATGGGGGTGGTTTCACACTCGATGAACCCGGCGGGCATGGCCCGCCTTGCTTTGGAGGTCAGACGATGAACGGCAGCCCAGCAACAACCCGACTGTACCATGGAAAACAGGCCATCCTGCTCGCAGCGCTCCTCGTCGCATGCATGTGCCTTGCCGCCGGCGCCGAGTGGAAGCCGGCCGACGGTCCCCTCATGACGAAATGGGCCCGAGATGTGAGCCCAGACAACGTCCACGCCGAGTACCCCCGTCCCCAGATGGTCCGCGAGAGGTGGCTGAATCTCAACGGCCTGTGGGATTATGCGATTCGCCCGAAGGACGACGGGCAGCCGAAGGAATTCGACGGCCGGATTCTCGTGCCGTTTCCGGTCGAGTCGGCCCTTTCCGGCGTGATGAAGCCCGTCGGCCCGGACAACCGGCTCTGGTACCGTCGGAATTTCGACGTGCCCGTGGCGTGGGGCGAGGGCATTCGCATCCTGCTGAACTTCGGCGCCGTCGATTGGGACACCACCGTATGGGTCAACGGGATGAGGGTGGGCAACCACCAGGGCGGATACAACCCGTTTACGTTCGACATCACGCACGCCCTGAGGCCCACGGGTCCGCAGGAGATCGTGGTCTCGGTATGGGACCCGACCGACGCGGGCACTCAGCCGCGCGGCAAGCAGGTCCGCCGGCCCCACGGCATCTGGTATACGGCGGTGACCGGTATCTGGCAGACCGTCTGGCTCGAACCCGTCAGCCGGCGCGCGATCGAAGGTCTCAAGCTGACGCCCGACCTCGATGATTCGAAGCTCATCATCGAGATCGGCACGAAGCTGACCCGCAGCGACAACGTGACAGTCAAGGTATCGGCCGATGGTGAGACGGTCGCCGAGGCCAAGGGCCTCAACCGCATCGAGGTGCCGATCCCCAATCCGCGCCTGTGGTCGCCCGACGACCCGTTCCTCTACGACGTCAAGATCACGCTCGGTCACTTCAATCAGCCGGTCGTCCACGACGAAGTGAAATCCTATTTCGGCATGCGGAAGATCTCACTGGAGAAGGACGAAGAGGGGATCAATCGGCTGTTCCTCAACGGAGAGCCGCTGTTCCAATACGGGTTTCTCGACCAGGGCTGGTGGCCCGACGGGCTCTATGCCGCGCCGACCGACGAGGCGCTGCGGTATGACGTCGAGGTCACCCGCCAACTCGGCTTCAACATGGCCCGCAAGCACGTCAAGGTCGAGCCGGCCCGCTGGTATTACTGGTGCGACAAGCTGGGTCTGCTCGTCTGGCAGGATATGCCCAACGGCGACGGCCACATCGGCCCCAACGACCCGGACCTTCAGCGGACGAAGGAATCGGCCGACCAGTTTGAACTCGAGTGGAGCCGGGTCATCGAAGCGTTCTACAACCACCCGTCGATCGTGATGTGGGTGCCGTTCAACGAAGGGTGGGGCCAGTACGACACCGCTCGGATCGTCGAGTTGACGAAAAAGCTCGACCCGACCCGCCTGGTGAACAGCGCCAGCGGCTGGACGGACCGCGGCGTGGGTGACGTCCACGACATCCACAGTTATCCCGGTCCGGCTGCCCCGCCGGTAGAAGACGAACGCGCGATCGTGCTGGGCGAGTTCGGCGGTCTGGGCCTGCCCGTGCGCGGCCACACCTGGCAGGACGAGAAGAACTGGGGCTACCGCAGCTACGAAACCCGTGAGGCACTGACCGACGCCTATCTGGCCCTGATCGGCAACCTGCGACCGCTGATCGCTCGCGGGCTCGCGGCCGCCGTTTACACGCAGACGACCGACGTGGAGATCGAGGTCAACGGCCTGCTGACCTACGACCGGGCGATGATCAAGATGGACGCCGCGAAGGTGCGGGCGGCCAATGAGAAGCTCTACCTGCCGCCCCCGATCGTCAGGACCGTCGTCCCCACCTCGCAGGACGAAGGGCAGGTCTGGCGCTACACGACCAGCAAACCGGCCGATGGCTGGCAGGCCGATGAGTTCGACGACACCGACTGGCAGATCGGCAAGGGTGGCTTTGGCACCAGGGGCACGCCCGGCGCCGTGGTGCGGACGACGTGGAATTCGTCGGACATCTGGCTGCGCCGCAGCTTCGATCTGGGCGGAAGCGTTCCGCCCGAACTGCATCTGTCGATCCATCACGATGAGGACGCCAGGGTCTACATCAACGGGACGCTCGTCGCCGACGTCAAGGGCTACACCACCGGATACATCCAGATCCCGCTCGGCGAAAAGGCCCGAGCCGCATTGCGCCCGAACCTCAACCGCCTCGCTGTCTACTGCCACCAGACCACCGGCGGCCAATACATCGACGTCGGCCTCGTCAGCATCACCGAACGCACGCCGTAGAGGACCAGTGGAACAGAACATGAGGCGGATTTCCTTGACGGTGCTTCTGACGGCGGCGGCGGTGGTGGCGCCGGGGTGTGGGTTGCCGTCGGTGGGACGGCTGGGGTGCATTGACGAGATTGTCGCCGAAGAGATGGCGGCCGGGCATGTTCCCGGCGCGGTGGTGCTTGTGGGCCGGCGGGATCGGGTGCTGTACTGCAAGGCGTTCGGGGCGGCGATGATCGAGCCGACGCGTGAGCCGATGCACAGGGACACGATCTTCGATCTGGCTTCGCTGACCAAGCCCATCGCGACCGCGACGTCGATTCTGATCCTGGCTGACCGTGGGCAACTGAGCGTGGACGACCCCGTCGGCGCCTATCTGCCCGCCTTCGCCAGCGCCGGCAAGGAGGACGTGCGAATCAAGCATCTGTTGACGCACACATCGGGCCTGCCGGCCTATACCACCGCCAAGTCGTTGGCCGACGAACACGGCAGCCCGTGTCCGGAAGCGGTGATCGAGAAGATCTGCCGCATGGAGGCGACGAATGCGCCGGGCGAAGCGTTCCGCTATAGCTGCCTGGGTTACCTCGTGCTGGCCCGCATCGTCGAGACCGTCTCCGGCCAAGACCTCGCGGAATTCAGCCGCGAGAACCTCTTCGAGCCGCTGGGCATGAATCGCACGGCCTTCAACCCGCCCATATCCTGGCAGGACCGGATCGCCGCGACGCAGATCGTTGACGGCGCGCCGTTGCGCGGCACGGTCCACGACCCGCTGGCCCAACTGATGGATGGCGTCGGTGGCAATGCGGGCTTGTTTGCCACCGCTTCGGACCTGTCGACCTTCTGCCGGATGCTCCTGAACGGCGGCGTCTGGCGGGGCCAGCGGATCCTGAGTCCCGACGCCGTGCGGATGCTGACGACGGCGCAGTCCCACGGCCGCGCCTACGGCTTCGATGTCAGCTCCGACTACGCATGGCTCAAAGGTCCGAACGCATCGGAGCGGGCCTTCTGCCACAGCGGTTACACCGGCACCAGCATCGTGTGCGACCCGGCCGTCGATACGTACGTCGTCATCCTGACCAACCGCGCGCACCCGCACGACAAGGGCACTGTCCGGGTGTTGCGGCTCCGGATCGCCGAGGCGGTCTTTCCGCCGTCCGAATCCGCTGTCACGGGTCGTTGATCTTCGCCGAATCCGGCTGGATCAGGTTCTCGTTGCTCGCGACTGCGTAGGAGCAGACCAGGTCGCCCGTGACGTTGTTCATCGTCTCGAACATGTCGAGGATCGGGTTGATCCCCAGCGCCAACGCCACGATCACCGCCACCTGCTCGGCGCCCAGGCCCATGCTTTCGAGGATGATGAACAGCAGCATGAGGCTGCCGCCCGGCACACCGCCGGCGCCGATGGACGACAGGACCGTGGTCATCACCAGCACCACCAGCGCCCCGAGCGTCAGAGGAACATCGAACAGGTTGGCCGCCAGGACTGCGAACATCGGCAGATGAACGCAGACGCCGTCCATGTTGATCGTCGCGCCCAACGGCAGCGAGAAGCTGGCCAGCTCATTGTGGATTCGCAGATCCTCTTCAGCCGTCTTGATCGACACGGGCAACGTCGCGGCGCTGCTGCGCGTGATGAAGGCCATAATCATCGGCTCTTTGATGCGTTTGAGGGCGCCGAACGGATTCTGGCGCGTCACCAGCCAGAGCAGCAGCGGATAGACCCCGACGACCATCACTACGATCCCGAACACAACGCCCAGCGTCACGCTGACATAGGGGCCGACAATAGACGGGCCGTAGAGACCGAAATTGACAATCGACAACGCCAGCACGCCGATGGGCGAGTATTCGAGGATCCAATCGACCAGCTTGAACATCGCGTCCCGGCAGGCTTCGAGCAGATCGACCAGAGACTCCAGGCGCTTGACCCGAAGCGCATCGCCCGCTTCGATCGACACGCGGATCGCCAGGCCGAACAGGATGGCGAAGACGATGATCGGCAGGAAATTGCCCGCCGCCAGCGCCTCGAACGGATTGCGGAACAGGTTCAGCAGGATCTGCGAGAGCACACCCTGGTCGACAACGTCCTCAGCAATCTCGGCGGCCTCCGTCGTCTGGACACCTGCCAGATCCCGCCATGCGTCCAGATCGGCGCCGGCCCCCGGATCCAGCGCCAACGCCAGGGCCGTTCCCAACACGGCCGCCAGCACGCTCGTCAGGAGATACCAGCCGAGGGTCTTGAGCCCGATGCGGCCGAACTTGCGGATCGGCAGGCTGGACGCGCCGACCACCAGCGAGAAGAAGATAATCGGCACGACGATCATCTTGAGCATGTGAACGAAGACCTGTCCGAAGGGCCAGATGTACGGGATCACGGTCTGAGAGATCGTCGGCGCCGCTGAGCGGGACAGGGCCCAGAACAAGACGCCGATTGATGAGCCGCCGATGAAGCCGGCCAGAATCCGCAGGACCAGAGACGTCCGAAAGTACAGCCGCAACAGCCTCTTCATTGGCGCGTTCGTCCTTTCCATGATGGCATGCCGTCGTTGCAGCACGCGGCGTCAGGATTCTACAGCGGCCCATCGTCCCCGACAACCCGCAAGGCGTCAGGCGGTTGACCGCGGCCGCGAATCGTGGTATACAGAGGTTGTCCAGGGGGGGAGTTTGAAGTGTGAAGTGCAATGCGGCGAGCGTGATGCTTTGCCGTACTTGAAAACCTGAAAAGGGGCTTGTCATGGAGCACACCACGCGAAGGGCCGTTCTCAAAGGGACACTCGCCGCCGGATTGTCACTGGCGATGCCGTTTTCGCGCGTCCGGGGCGCCAACGATGCCATCCGCGTCGGCGTCATCGGGCTTCGCGGCCAAGGGAGCAATCACATCAAGTGGTTCAGCGCGATCCCCGGCGTGCGCGTCGTGGCCATCTGCGACGCCGACCGGGCGATTCTCGACCGCGAGGAGAAGAAGTTCCGCGACCGCCAGGAGACGGTGGACACGTACGTCGATATGCGAAAGCTGCTCGACGACAAGAGCATCGACGCGGTGATTACCGCCACGCCCAACCATTGGCACGCCCTCGTCACCGTCTGGGCCTGCCAGGCGGGCAAGGACGTGTTCGTCGAGAAGCCCGTTTCGCACGACCTCTGGGAAGGCCGGCAGATGGTCAAGGCCGCCCGCAAGTACAATCGGATCGTGCAGAGCGGCATGCAACGCCGCTCGGACACCGGGCTGGCCGAGGCGATCGACTACATCAAGCAGGGCCACCTGGGCGCGATCACGTCGGTTCGCGGGATCGTCTACGTCCGTCGCGACAGCATCGGCAAGGTGGACGGGCCCCAGCCGATCCCCGAGAGCGTGGACTACAACCTCTGGTGCGGACCGGCTCCCATGACGCCGCTGACGCGCAAGAGTCTGCACTACGACTGGCACTGGGTCTGGCCGACCGGCAACGGCGATTTCGGCAACAACGGGATTCATTTCATCGACATCTGCCGCTGGGTCCTCGGCGCCAACGAGCTGCCGCGACGCGTGATCTCGGTCGGCGGCCGCTTCGGCTACATCGACGATGGCGAGACGCCCAACACACAGATTCTCTTCTACGACTACAAGCCGGCGCCGATCATCTTCGAGGTTCGTGGTCTGCCGCGAGAGACGGGCAACAAGGCGATGGACTATTACTATAGCACCTCAGCCGGCACGGTGGTCCATTGTGAGAAAGGCTATTTCGTCGGCGGCTGGGCCTACGACAACGACGGCAAGCGGATCAGGCAGTTCATCCGCACCGACGGCGCCGGCCACCACGCCAACTTCATCGACGCCGTCCGCAGCCGCAAGGTCGGCGACCTCAACGCCGACGTGCTCGAAGGCCATCTGTCCAGCGCACTGTGTCACATGGGCAACATCTCCCACCGGCTCGGAGCGACCGCTCCGCGAGAGAAGATCGTCGAGCGGATCGGCGGCGCCGAGGGCATGGCGGAGTGCTTCGAACGCATGCAGGAGCACCTGCTCGTCAACGGCGTGGACGTGCAGCAGACGCCGCGAATCCTCGGACCCTGGCTGACGCTGGACCCGAAGACCGAAACGTTCACGGGAGAATTCGCCTCCGAGGCCAATGCGCTGGTCCGCCGGACCTATCGCGAACCGTTCGTCGTCCCCGAAAACGTCTGAGGTGTGCCGCGCACACGTTCTCTGCAATGAGAGGCGCTCCATGAAGAGCCACGCGTATCGTTTGTCCCTGCTGATCGCATTCGTTCTGGCCAACCTCACCGCGTGCAGCGCCGCAGGGGCGAATCATGATTCGCCCCAACCATCCGATGCCGACCGCAGATTGGCCGATTACTTCCGCACCGAGACCGCCAAGCTCGAGGCCGATTGCCTCGGTGACATCAAGACCCTTGAGCAGTGGGAAGCCAGGCGGCCGGTCTATCGCAGGCAACTTCTCGAGATGCTCGGTCTCGATCCGTTGCCGGAGAAGACCCCGCTGAAGGCCATGACCACCAACACGGTCGAGCACGAGACGTTCACCGTCGAGAACGTGCACTTTCAGTCGCGTCCCGGCCTGTACGTCACCGGCAATCTCTACATCCCCAAAGCCCTTGACGGGCCGGCGCCGGCGGTCCTGTATGTCTGCGGTCATGCTCAGGTCAGGAAGGACGGCGTCGCCTATGGCAGCAAGGCGCACTACCAGCACCACGCGGGGTGGTTCGCCCGGCACGGCTACGTCTGCCTCATCATCGACACGCTCCAGCTCGGCGAGATCGAGGGCATCCACCACGGCACCTACCGCTACGGCATGTGGTGGTGGAACAGCCGGGGTTATACGCCCGCCGGCGTCGAGGCCTGGAACTGCGTTCGGGCGCTGGACTATCTCCAGGAACGCCCGGAGGTGGACCCGCAGCGTCTCGGCGTGACCGGCCGCTCCGGCGGCGGGGCCTATAGCTGGTGGATCGCCGCCCTCGACGACCGCATCAAGGCCGCCGTGCCCGTCGCCGGGATCACCGACCTTCAGAACCACGTCGTCGACGGCTGCGTCGAAGGCCACTGCGATTGCATGTATGTCGTCAATACATACCGTTGGGACTATCCGCTGGTCGCGGCACTCGTGGCCCCGAGACCCCTGCTGATCTCCAACACCGACAAGGACAACATCTTCCCGCTCGACGGCGTTGTTCGCACGCACGAGAAGGTCCGGCGCATCTACCGGCTCTACGGCGTCGACGACAAGCTCGGCCTGCACATCACCGAAGGGCCGCACCGCGACACGCAGGAACTGCGCGTGCATGCTTTCGTGTGGTTCAATCGGTTCCTCAGAGACGCAAATCCCATCATCACCGAGCCGGCCGTGCCCCTCTTTGAGCCCGAAGCACTGAAGGTCTTCACGGAGCTGCCGCTGAGCCAGATCAATGCCACCGTCCACGAGACCTTCGTGCCGACGGCCCCGGATTCTGCCGTACCCCAATCTCAAGACGCATGGACCGCCCAACGCAGCGCGTGGATGACGGTGCTGCGCGAGAAGGTCTTTCGAGGCTGGCCCCGTCACGACGAAGCCGGACCGCTGGATGTTCGTCCTGTTGCGGGTTCGCAATCGACGCCCTCCCAGCCTCTCGAGCGATTCGACTTCACCAGTCAACCTCACGTTCGGCTGAGCCTGCTGGTCGTCCGGCATCCCGATGCACAGAGCCTCAGCCGTGTGAACCTCCACGTGGTCGACGACCCCAACACGGCCGCAATGGACATCGACATTACGGCAGCTCCGAACGAAGTCCACGCGTTCTTCGCTCCGCGCGGGCTCGGGCTCGACGCCGCCAGCGGCGACGAACGAAAGCAGGTGCAGATTCGCAGGCGGTTCATGCTGCTGGGCCAGACGCTCGACGGCATGCGCGTCTGGGACGTCCGTCGGGCCATCCAAACACTTCGAGCGATCGAGACGACGAAGTCTCTGCCCATCCAGCTCACCGCCTCCGGCAGCATGGCAGGCATCGCGCTCTACGCTTCGCTCTTCGAGCCGACCATCGACGGTCTCGATCTATCCGACTTGCCTTCGACGCATCGCGATGGCCCGACGCTGCTGAATGTGCTTCGCTACCTCGACATGCCGCAAGCTGTAGCGATGGCTGCCGAGCACGCACCGGTCACGCTGCATCAATCGGATGCGTCGCCATGGGAATTCCCGCAGGCGGTCGCCGACCGCCTCGAGTGGGGACAAGATCGATTCGGCGTATCCGCTCCGTAGGCGATCAATCCACCGGCGCAATCGGCCCGCGCCAGACGCTGCCGCCGAAGGTGGTGACGTACATCACACCGTCGTCGGATGGGTCAAACGTCAGACGCTGCACGTTCGAGAAGGGCAGCTCGTCGAACGCTTGCCACGTCTGCCCGTCGTCTCGCGAGAGCCACAGGCCGGCGCCGGGCGCGCCTTCGGTGAGCGTCATGTAGATCCATCCGTCGCGCCGGGGGTGGAAGTATCCGCCGAAGGTCTGCCGGCCCTGGCGGCCGATCCGCCGCCACGAGCGGCCGCCGTCGTCGGTGCGATACAGGCCGCCCGACCGGTCGTCCCAATTCGCATCACAGGTGCCGACGAGAATCACGTTGCTGTCGGTCGGATGAACGGAAAAGTCTTTGGGGTACAGGAACAACGCAGAGGCGTTGACTTTCTCCCAGGTTTCAGCGCCGTCACTGGACCGGTACAGTCCCACGCCTTCGCCCATCAGGGGCTGGCCCTGCGCGGGTCGCTTGGCGCAGACCATCGCAAAGAGCGTGCCGTCGGCGTGAAGAAGCACCCGGCTGACGCGCATGTTCTTCGGATCGCCCAGTCCGTTCTTCTTGAGCGTCCACGTCCTGCCGTCGTCGATGGATTTGTAGACGCCCTCGTCGAACACGCCGGCATACAGCGTGCGCCGGCCCTTGGGGCTCTTCGGGTCGAGCACGATCGACGTCACCGGCCTGGGCCCGATGCCCTGCGCCTCCGCCTGCCACGAAGCGCCGAAGTCGCGCGAGATGCACACGCCGCCGGGCCGCTTGTGGCCATGCCGCTCGGAGATGATGTTGTCGTTGGGGATGTCGTGTACGTCGGAGAACGCCCCCCACATCCTGCCCGGCACATCCGGGTCGAATGCGATCTCATAGCAGGTGTTCCGCCACGGGGCCCAGGTGTTCCTGTCCCACCAGATCCAGGTCTTGCCGGCGTCGAGCGAGCGGGCCATGCCGATGTCGGTGTAGGCGATGTAGTGACGGTTCGCCTCGAACGGGTCGATGTAGTAATGCCACGTCGTGGTGACGACCAGGCCCGTGCAGGCCCAGGCGCAGCCGGGCCTGGCCTCGTGGCCGGGCGCGACGTAGGTGTCGCCGTTGAACCACCAGTCGCCGCCGTCGTGCGTGACGTAGGACTGGCTCCACACCAGGATCAGACGATTCGGGTCGCTGTTGCAGATGGCCGCTCCGAACGGCGTGCCGCCTCCCTTGAGCGACTGGCCCGCCGAGACGGTGACGTAATTGGGAGCGACGTTGTATCGCTCGAATCGCGGGTCCTGAAAGTAGGTGGCCCGCCAGGTGCGTCCGGCGTCGTCGCTGCGGTACACCGTCTCGTGGTGAGGTGGATGAAACCCCGTGCTGGTGTTCAATGCGTATACGGTGTGCGGGTCGGCGTCGGTCGTGAGCACCTGCCGATACTGGGCGATGGGACCGTAGGCCCATTGATCGACCTGCTTCGTGCCGGTGTTGATGCCCTCGCCCATGGCCGACTGCCAGGTCTCGCCCCGGTCCGTCGAGCGGAAGACGCCGCCGGTGAAGGCGCCGCCTTCGTCCTTGCTCGGGACGGTGCAATAGAGAATGATGCGGCCGCCGGCCTCGTTCGACCCGCCGGCAAAGCCCTGGATATTCGTCGAAGGCAGACCGTCGGTCTTCGCCGTCCAGGTTTGGCCCCGGTCGTCGGATCGCCAGATCCCTTTGTCCGTCGCGGCAAACAGGATGCGACCGTTGCTCGTGCGGTCGAAATGGAAGCCGAGCACCTGTCCTTCGGGCCCGGCGCACGCCGTCCACGCCCGCCCGCCGTCGCGCGAGATATGGCATCGGCCGTTGCGCGTGCCTACGAGCATGACAAGCGGCTGCGACGGATCGATGGCAATCTCGCCGTACAGCGAGTCGGTCAAGTCGCCGATGGGCGAAAACGCTCGGCCCCGGTCCCGGCTGATGCGCAGCCGGCCGCCCGACGAGGCGTAGATCACGTCGTCATCGTGTGGATGAAAGGCCGGCCGGCAACGCGTATCGCTGCGGAGTTGTGCGTGGTGGATCATCCGCCAATGGTGGCCGCCGTCCTCGGAGATGTAGGCCGCACTCATATCGCAGTTGAGCATCATCAGATTGGGATCAACCGGCGAAATCGCAGGCGAAAACATGCCGCCCCCGCCCGACAGACCCACCGGCTCCCACTGGAGTTCTTCCGCAGAAGCTGAACCGATGAACAATAGTCCCGCACAGGCGAACGACAACCATCGATGAAGAGAGTTCATGCCGGGCTCCCGGTTCTCTGTGTTGATAGGAAACCCCTCTTGCGAACTGCCAGGAACCAAGGCGTCGTTGCGAGCCCGCCCCAGCCGGCCGGATCGTGGCTGGCCAGGAAGATCTCCCGCAGCGTCGTGTCGTAGGGGACCAGTGCCGTCCACAGCACGCCAGGCGAGTTCCTCCATCGCGGATCCGGTTGCCCTCCGTCGATGCGCCGAAACTTCGCACCCGCAACTTGCCGGTCCCACATGAAGTCGCGATTGGTTGCGATGAGCCGGGCGATATCCTCGCGGGTAAAGACCAGGTCGTGCTCGAACGCGGTGACGATGCCTTCGACGTCGATCCCGTAGTAGCCGCCGTTGGGATGGACACCGACCCAGTGTTTGGCCGTTCCATCGCTCCTGTAGTCCCACGGGCCCGCCGGGTCCCAATAGTTCCACACGAGGTACTTGCCGTCCTCGCGCGTTCGCATGCGCGACTTCATCTCTCGCCACCACAGCTCCGCTCGCTCTCGATAGATCGGCTTATCCGTCACATCGTACATCGCGATCAGCCAGCGGGCGATATGGTTCTGCTTGTTGGCCGGATTCGAAAAGCCGTCCGTATCCCGACGCGCATAGCCGTCCGTCCACTGGCCCGTCTGGGGATCGATGCCGAAGGCCGGCACCACCCACACACCGCCGTCCCTGGTCCGGCGCCAGCAGTCACGCATCTCCCATTTCTCGAAGGTGCGTTCGGCCAGTTCCAGATAGGTCTCCGCGCGCGAGCCAAACTTCTCCTTCAGCGTCGTCGTCCTGAGAATCTCATCGGCCATCAGGACGATCGGACGCAAGGCCATGGCCTCGCCCAGCAAGCTGTCGGTATGGAAGGCGGCGGCAAAGGAACCACCTGTTTCGCTCTTCGGCCAGCCAACGAAACCGTCGGGCCCCCGCACCCCTCGCTCGATCCACGAGTCGGCCCAGTCCACCAGGTGCTCGACCCACTTTGCGTCGCCTGTGGCGAGGTAGCCGTAGTAGAAGCCGTTCAGAAACGGGCTGACCAGCCAGCCGATCTCTTCGCCCATCTCCCGGTCGCAGTGGCGCGTGCGCGCACGGCTGAGGATGTTCTTCTCCCACCGGGCCAACCAGTCGCGCGTGGCCTCCGGCGTGGCATTCGGACCGGCGTGCGCAGTTGAATGCCGCAGAGAGGTGCCGGCGCAGATACAGAGGTGGCACCCTGCGTACCTGAGAAAGTCGCGACGCTCCATGATGTGCCCCTTCCTGTCCAGGTGTCGATGCGCGTACACAATCCCGTACAACATACCCGCTTATAGTCGCGATGGACACCGGGATCAACCCATGTGTTGGGGTACAATGGCTCTGGACGGCCGTCAGGGAAGGATCAGTGGTGGCTTCTGGCGGTGATCAGGGCGGCCAGGAGGATGTGACGGAGCCGGTCGATGCCGATCGCGTCGAGATAGTCGTCGGTGAAGTCGAGTTTGAATCGCCCGCGGAAGCTCTTGATCCTGCTCTTGAGCTCGCTGCGGCCCAGCACGGCGATCGATGTGGAAACCTGCTCGAAACGTCCTTGTGAATACACAGTCGTGACCTTTGCGATTCTCGTAGTTGCCGTTCCCGGAAGCACCTCGTGGTGCTCGCCCTGACGCAGTCATATCGCCAAGCCGGGCGGGCCACTTTCCCGCAAATCACAGGACACGCTCACAACCCGCCGATTCGCCCGGCAGGGGGCGGAAAAAGACTCGTACGTCAGTGACCACGTCTGATAACATACGTTGATGAAGACATCGCTGTTCGATTATGAGCTTGGCCCGGAGCTGATCGCCCAGACGCCGTCGCCGTCCCGAAGCGAGTCCCGGCTGCTCGTCCTGGACCGCCAGGGCGATGCATGCATCGTCCCTGCCTTGCTGGACCGCCGCTTCGCGGAGATCGGGCAGTTCCTGCGCGCCGGGGATTGCCTGGTCCTGAACGACACCAAGGTCCTGCCCGCCCGCTTCTTCGCCGAACGAAAGACCGGGGCGTCGATGGAAGGCCTGTTCCTTGCCGAGCAGGCGGGCGTGTGGGAGGTCATGCTCAAAGGCGCTCGCAAGGTCCGCCCCGGCGAACGCATCCGCATCGTCAACCGTTCCCGTAGGGTGGGCATCGCCCACCATCCATCTGCGGAGGAAGAAGGCGGTGTGCAGTGCACACCCTACGAAGCGGAACTGCTCGAGAAGCGGCCCGATGGGGTCTGCCTCCTCAGGATCGACTCCGACCGAATCGCCGAGGACATTCTGGAGGAGGTCGGTTTTCCGCCGCTGCCGCCCTATATTCGCCGTGATGGCGATATCGAGCAGGCGACCGAGGACCGGCAGCGCTACCAGACGGTCTACGCCCGCCGGCCCGGCGCGGTAGCCGCGCCCACGGCCGGGCTGCATTTCACCGAGCCCCTGCTGGCCCAGTTGCAGCAGCAGGGTGTGCATCTGGCCTGGGTGACGCTCCACGTCGGATCCGGAACATTCAAGCCGGTGACGGCCGAAGACCTTGAACGCCATGAGATCCACAGCGAGTGGTACGAAGTGGACGAGGCAAACGCCCGCGCGATCAACGCCGCCAGGCAAACCGGCGGCCGCATCATTGCCGTGGGAACGACCGCGACGCGGGTGTTAGAGACCGTAGCCTCCGGCCCCCGCTTGGTGTCGGGGACAGGGACCACGGACCTGTTCATCACGCCGGGCTATGAGTTCAAGATCGTCGATGCCATGATTACGAACTTCCACCTGCCTCGCAGCACCCTGCTGGCGCTGGTCGCCGCCTTTGCCGGGCTCGACGCGACGCTGGCCGCCTATCGCCACGCCGTCGCGCAGCGCTACCGCTTCTACTCCTATGGCGACGCCATGCTCATCCTCTGACCGACGCCCTCACGATTCGACGTGGCACCGCCGGGCCCAGTCGGCGTACATCGCCTTCATGGCGTTGACCCTCTCGGGGTGCTCCTCTGCCAGGTCGCACATCTCGGTGCGGTCGGCTTCCAGGTCGTAGAGTTCCCAGGGGCCGTTGCGTTCGGCGACGAGCTTCCATTTGCCCTGGCGCATCGCGCGGTTGCCCATGTGTTCCCAATAGAGGGCTTCATGGTCCGGGCGGCGGCGTCCGCGCAGGATGGGGGCCAGCGACCTGCCTTCGAGCGGCGTGATCGTGTGGCCGTTTCGCTCTGTGGGATACTCGGCCCCGGCCACGTCGACGCACGTCGCCATCACGTCGATGATGTGGCCGACCTGATGGTTGATCGTCCCGCCGTTGCGGATGACCGCCGGCCAGTGCGCGATCAGAGGCGTGGCGATCCCGCCCTCGTGGCCCCATTTCTTGTAGCGCTGGAAGGGCGTGTTGCTTGCATTGGCCCAGCCGACGCCATAGGCGGCATAGGTGTCGGGCTCGCCGGGCAGGACGTCGGGCCGTGTGCCGCCGCGAGCGAAGTAGCCGTGCCGCGTCTCGGTGCCCTGAATGATCTCGTCGCAGCCGCCGTTGTCGGAGAGGAACAAAATCAGCGTGTTGTCAAGCCGACCGGTTCGCCGCAGCGACTCGACGATGCGGCCGATCCCCTGGTCCATCCGGTCGATCTGGGCGGCGTAGACCGCCATCCGATGCGTTTCCCAGGCTTTGTGCTCGGCGTTTTCCCAGGCCGGCACGCGCGGATCGCGCGGCGACAGAGGCCAGTCGGCGCGGACCAGTCCCGCCTCGATCATCCGCGCGTGACGCGCGGCGCGCACCTTGTCCCAGCCTGCGTCGTAGACACCCTCGTAGCGGGCGACATCCTCGCCCAGTGCGTGCAGCGGCCAGTGCGGCGCGACGTGTGCGACGTAGAGAAACAGCGGCCTGTCGTCGGCCTCTTCGATATAGCGCACCGCCTGGTCGTTGATCGCATCGGTGTAGTAGAACCCCTCGCCGGGCTCGGTGAATTCGTTGTCCTGCATCAGGCTGACCGGCGTATAGAAGCTGCCGGCCCCTGCCAGCGTTCCAAAGAACCGATCGAAGCCGCGCTGTCGCGGCCAGCTTGCGCGGTGCAGGGTCGGCTCGGGATTGGCGTAGTCGTAGTGGGTCACGTGCCACTTGCCGCTCATGCACGTGTGGTAGCCGGCGCTGCGCAGCACTTCGGCGATCGTCACGCACTGCTCGTTGAGCCGGCCCCGGTAGCCGGGGCGGTCCGAAGGCGAGACCATCGCGCCGACGCCCACCTGGTGGGCATAGAGTCCCGTCAGCAGCGACGCCCGCGTCGGGCAGCAGCGGGCGCCGTTGTAGAACTGCGAGAAGCGTACGCCCCCGGCCGCCAGACGATCCAGGTTGGGCGTGCGGACCTCGCCGCCGTAGCAGCCGATGTCGGAGTACCCCATGTCATCGGCCATAATCAGCACGATGTTGGGTTGGGCCTGCCGGGCGGCCGGCTCCGACGCGTGCAGGCATCCACCCAGGGACACCGCAGCAGCCCCGAGACCGGCCGCCCTCAGGAATTCGCGACGAGTACAGACCGATGATGTCATCGTCTATCCTCGTGACTCAAACGGTTTACTTGTACATCTCGTCGAAGGCGTTCTGCGCCATGACGAGGGCGGCTCGCATCATGTCCTCGGCCTTGGCGGTCTCGCGCTGAGCGAGCATCTTCATCAGCGCCTTGGTATTGAGCTTCCTGGCCGCCTGTTCGCAGGCTTCCCAGCTCAGCACGCTGCGGATCACGCGATCGATCCCCTGCTCGGTGTTGTCGTAGGCGCGGGTCTGCATGTCGTGACCCTTCCATCGCTCGTAGCCGGCCGCCTGGATCAGTCCGGCGATGGCGATGTTCATCCCGTTGACGCGGGTGCCGTGGTCGATATCATACTTGCCCGGACCGCCGTAGATGATTCCGTCGTTGTAGCCCTGGCTGTTGAGATGCATGTGGACGCACATGCCGTTGTCCAGCTCCTCGACGGTGTCGGCGACGTGGTCCAGGCCGATCATCTCGGAATGGCCGAACTCCTTGTTGACACCCTTCCTGGCGATGTTGACGCCGAACTCCTTCTCGACCTTGTACCAGAACAACAGCGCGCTGGCGACCGTCGGGATGAGCATGGCGGGGTGTCCCTCGTTGGGCTTGGGCTCGAAGCCGATGTAGAGCTGGCCGCCTTTCTTGCCCTCGTACTTGCACAGGCCGGCGACGCTCTCCTTGAGATTCTGGTACATCTGCTGAATGCCGACGGTGGCGATGTCGTAGCCGAACGAGCCGTTCCAGATCACAAACGACGGCGCGATGTCGGGGTGCCACGCCTTCTTGAGCGTCCCGTAGGCCAGGTCCACCGTTCGCGTGCCCAGGTCCTCGGCGGCCTTGCGCTCATTGGGGTCGAGCGAAGCGATCCCGCCGTAACCGAAGTGCGAATGCGCGCCGGGCGTGATCATTGCCAGGTGCAGCTTGTTGGCCACCAGCGCATCGGCCACGGCGGCGGCGTTGTTGTCGTCCACCTCGGCGTCGTAGTGCATCTCGATGCCCAGCAGGACGTTCTTGGGCATCCGGGGCCGGATCCGCTTGGCCACCAGCTCGATCATCTCGGGCGTGCCGAAGCTGCCGCCCCATTCCGGCCGCATATCCCCAGGCACGAACCCGCCCTTACCCGGATTGAACGTCCAGCGGCATATGCTGTGTAAAGACTTCTTCGCCATCTCAACCACTCCTTTTATCTGCGTTCATTTGCCTTGTTTCGCGCCTGCGACCCGAAACGTCCGTACTATGCCCGCAGGGGCTCTGCTTGCCCCTGCCGATACGGGCCCCATACTACCGGCGGCGGCCCGCGAAGGCAACCCAACACCGAAAACACCGCCGCCCGAGAGCGCGATGGCCTGCCACGTGCCAACACACACCCCTGTTGTTGGCACGTGGCAGGCCATCGTCAGATCCATGGATCGGCCCTGGTCCAGGCGATGGTGGTCAACAGGATGTGTGGAGGCTCTGCACGGTCAGTCAGTGCCAGTGCCAAGTGCCAACAGACACCCCTGTTGTTGGCGGTGGCACTGGCACTGACCCTCACCGCCCATACGAACGGGCCGGGCGGCGGTCTCAAGTGAGCCGCTTTGCCAAACGTTCCGCCTGCTCCTATTCCATCCGGTTCAGAGCAGTCCCCACTCCTGTAGTTCCTGCTCGTCCGCTTCGTTGAACGGTTCCGGCCATGTCGTTCGCGGTTTCTGGCCGGAAATTAGCTGAATCCACACCCGATGCGTTGCAGGGTGAACCCCGATGCCATAGGGTAGTATGACAAGGCGTGCAGCATGTTGTTGAGCCGTCTGAGGCCAGGGAATCGCAGATCACATGCGACGATGGTCGTTCGGCAGGTACGTCATAAGACAGGACATTTGATGCGAAAGGACGCACGATGATGCAGGCAGAGGTGGGTTCGAAGGTGAAAGTCCATTATACATGTAAATTGGATGATGGGGCTCTGTTGATCGACTCGAGGGAGCAGGAACCCATTGAATTCACAGTCGGGCAGGGCCAGGTGCTGCCGGGGATCGAAGAGGCGGTCAAAGGAATGGAGGCCGGCGAGTCGAAGACGATTCAGATCCCGCCGGACAAGGCGTTTGGTTCCCGTCGCGAGGAGTTGCTGCAGGAGGTGCCACGCGACCAACTCCCCGATGACATCGACCCGCAACCCGGTCAGCGCCTGACCGTGAGCCATGCGGACGGTCAATCCACGACCGTAACCGTTGCCAGTGTGTCGGACTCGACCGTCACGTTGGACGCGAACCATCCGCTGGCGGATACGAATCTCAATTTCGATTTGGAATTGCTCGAAGTCGGCTGAGTTTCCTGCTGCAAACGGCAGGGAACCCAACACAAACAGCCTCCGCCTGAGGACCCAGCCGCATCCCCAAATGGAGGCTGTCGTTGCGATACGAAATCTTCATTCCCCAAAAGGGGAGGGCCGGTAGGCGGCCAGCAGGCGGGTTGGGCCGTCAGGGCTCATGACAGGCTCGGAGGGGCCCGACAGCGCGATGGCGTGCCACGTGCCAACACACACCCCTGTTGGTGGCGGTGGCACTGGCACTGGTCACCTGCGCCGGTGGCCCGATCTGCACGCTCTTGCTTATCTTGCCAGGAGTGCCTGTATTGGCTCATGCACAGCGCGAAGTCCCATGGGCCCGCAGGTCTTGGCCGTTTGTAGTGTGCCCGTCAGGGCATAGTTTCGTATCGGATGATAACGCCTTACGGCGTCACTACGAACGACCATCGCCCCTGCAAGCGACCATCCCCTCCCCCCAGGGCAATCGCATGTACTATTGCTTGAGGATGTGCATGAGATACTGGTGATCCCAGGAACAGGCCTTGGTCTTGGCTTTGAGGCCTATCTTGAGGGTTTTGTCCTGGCGCAACAGGTTCAGGGCGAGTCGACGCAGCCGACTGAAGTTCTCCGCCGCGTTCCCCTGGCGGATGCGGCTGGCGTCCTCATTGAAGCTGACGTCCAAGCACCAGTGCAAGCCGTTCTCAATGCCCCAGTGGCCGCGGATGGTCGCCAGCAGTGACTCCGGCGTGGCGTGACGACAACTGCTGAGGTAGGAACGTCGTGCCGTTGACCGTTTCCCGCCGACCTGACGGATCGCTTCGACACAGATGAAACGTGCCAGTCCTTTCCATTGATCGGCCTGGGCATACCAATCGACCTGCTCGGTCGTCCAAAGTCGGCGGGTCTCGATGCGACCGTGGCCGGCGTCGGTGTCCTCGGTGAACTCGTAGGCGACACCCAGACAATCCTTCCGCATCCCTTCGGCAAAGAGCAGTTGCAGATCTTCGTGCAACGAAGGATGATTGTCCTTGATCTGGAGCAGATAGTCGCCGCCTTGATCGACAATCTTGGCGGCAATGGCCTTCTGACAGCCCATCGCGTCGGTCGTCACGACCGCCCCTTGTAAGTCCAACAGCTCCAGCAATTGCGGAATCGCGGTGATCTCGTTGCTCTTGGCCTCCGTGGCCAATTGCCCCAACACCAACTGATTGGCTTGCGAGAAGGCGCTGATCATGTGAATCGCCGCCTTCTCGCTGGCGTGATCGAAGCTGTGACGCAGGGTCTTGCCATCCAGAGCGATCCAACGCACGTCCGATTGCGCCACAGCGGCCAT
>Ga0334890_1001387_pt1 | contig 32598 bp, 22 predicted proteins | sample GraSluR1_MG_3_FD_207220 | JGI IMG/M metagenome (GOLD analysis project Ga0334890, IMG submission 207220) | Sludge microbial communities from methane-producing bioreactor in Wageningen University, Netherlands - Granular Sludge_31_08-R1 | ecosystem: Engineered > Bioreactor > Anaerobic >... | reverse complement strand
TTGCTGGATCTCAGGTTCTTCAAATCTCTTCGATACGGTTTCCCTCAACTCTTCCAACACATGGCGTGTAATAGTCCGACCTTGCCTTGATTTCGTGCACTGGCCAAAATGCTCACACCTTCGACACTGCATACCCTGGCACAAAGACCCAGAGCCTTCTTGATCGCTCCTTTGTTCTTGCGCCGAAACTCGGCAATGGTCTTATGGTCAGGCTTTAGCTGCCGCATCAGCCAGATAAAGGACAAATTGTTGTGAACCTCCCGCTCCAGCTTCCGTGAACTCCGCACTCCGTAGGAGTAACCGTACAAAAGCAACTTCAACATGCTTCGAGGATCGTATTGGCTGTTGCCAACCTTGCGCTCATCGAGCGATATTCCCAACTCCTTATAACCTTCCGATTTGCCTATTGTTTAATCCTATTAAACCACAAAAATCCACTCCCAGGCCCTACAATTACGACACAGTCTCGAAGGCGGGAATCCAGGAAGGGTAACCGTGGTGCATGGCGAAACACACATCATGACAGGCAGGCTAAACGTTACAAGGTACATCGGAGTAACATCCAATCCGGTGCAGCCGGTATGGCACGAGAAACAGAGCGCGGTCGAGGGATTCACCAGGAAATACGGAGTCAGAATGAGAGATCTTTATGGCGGGATCCGCGCATAGACTGGATTCCCGCCTTTTGCGGGAATGACGTTGTTATTTTCGCGGGAATGATGTTGTAATGCCAAATGATGTTGTGATGGCATCGATCATTTGCGTGAAAAGCACCCGAAGTACTCGTTTATGAGAAAATGCCGGATCTGTTTGGCCCGTTTTCTGAGAGTTCAGCTGGTCGAAAGTTTGTTGTGCGTTCTCATAGTTGGTTGTTGTGAGCCCATGGCTCATGGAGGTTTGCCGGATGAACCTGAACGAAGACAGTTTCCGATAAAGGCTTCGGGACGGAGGATTGGGGAAATCAGTGAAAAAATCAGGGCGTGGGAGAAAAACACTGACAATATGCGGCATAACTGAGCCAGACTAAGGCCAAGCAGGGATGATTCCCTTTCCGAAGTGATCAAGGAAGCGGGTCACAGTTCTACTGAGATCGCGTGCCGAACATCCCGCAAATGGATTCCCAAAGGAAGCCGAACCGATATCGACGAGCTCGACAACCCACAACCGGAAACGCAACCATCCACACCCAGAAATGAAAAAAGGCTTCACGAGAAACCTCGTAAGCCCTTGATTTATCATTGGTAGCGGGGAGTGGATTCGAACCACTGACCTTCGGGTTATGAGCCCGACGAGCTACCTGACTGCTCCACCCCGCGCCAATCTCGGTACTTATACACTTCCGACTCATCCATGTCAAGCGCCATCGAAAGCATTTGCGAAGCCGTGCCACATGCCATTGGCGTTGCTCGTCGATGCGAATCTGCCCCGGCTTTGCCGTTGTCCAGGGCACCTTCCCGCACCGATTGCAGCGGGTTCCCCGAACAGGGAGATCGCTTTGCGACAATGAGAGGAGCACACTTTATTCCGTTCCCGGCGATCGCCTGATCAGCGATGGCGAAGGCTCGCGGCCGGCGGGGGCAGTCGGTTGAAGTTGCCCTGTTTATCGAGTATAGTGCCCGCTATGCCTTTTCGGGCGGCAGTGTCCCGCCGTGTTGAGAAGATATTGGTCGACTGCTCAGGGAGGAATATCCGGATGAAGGGGAGGTTTGTCGTTTCCATTTTTCTTTTGCTGACGATTCTGCTTGCAGCCGGATGGGCAGGGAGTTTTTCCTTCGGTCAACAGTCGAATTCAGCGCAGGAGAAGGCCGAATTGCGCCAAAACCGCTCCGATTCCCGGCAGGGCGGGGGTCTTTCCGAGGAAAAGAGGGATTCCGCCGGGGCGGCCGAGTCCGGGAAGGAGGTTGCTCAGAACGCCGGAAGCCAGGCGGAAGAACAGGGGAACCAGGTCATTCCTTCCCTTGAGGAGACTCCCCTGCTTCCTCGAACGGTGAAAATCGATGAAGCCGGTGAGAAGCTCAGCCGCAAGATCGAGGAAGTAGGCCAGGGGGCGTCACGCAGTGTCGGCAGCTGGATCAATGCCGAAGCGTTTTTCGGGATCACGTGGCTGAAGCTTTTTGTCTGCTTTGGACTTCTTTTCCTGGTACTTGCCGGCGAGCGTATTCTGCGCCACATCGTCCATGTGCGTATCGAGGCCATGAAAGCAAAGGGAGAAGACCGATGGTCCACCCTGCTGGCTACGGCCATCGCCAGGCCTCTTTCTCTTTTCATCCGCATTTATGGAATATACTGGGCGCTCTCTCCCATCTGGGGACATTTCGATCCCCCGGAAGGCCATGGTCTTATCCACCGCGCGGCCGGAAAAACCGCGGATATCGGCGGTATCATCGCCCTGTTCTGGTTCGTGTACCTGTTCGTGAACGTGATCGATCTGCGAATCCGCCGATGGGCTTCGGCCACGGACAGCAGTATCAACCAGATGCTCGTGCCCCTGCTGGGAAAGACCTTCAGGATTTTCATCATCGCCATCGGCAGCCTCATGATCGTCCAGAATATGACCGGCATCGAAATCGGGCCGCTCATCGCATCACTGGGAATCGGAGGCCTTGCCTTCGCTTTGGCTGGGAAGGATTCCATCGCCAACTTCCTGGGGAGCCTCACCATCCTGCTCGATAAGCCCTTTCAGGTGGGGGAGCGCATCGTGATCGACAATCATGACGGGTTCGTGGAAAACGTCGGATTCCGAAGCACGCGCATCAGGACCCTCACCGGTCACCTGGTCTCCATTCCCAACGAAAAGAACATCAATTCAACTCTGGAAAACATCGGCAGGAGGGAATTCATTCGCTGGCATACCAATCTCACCCTGACGTATGATACCGGTCCGGACAAGGTGGAAAGGGCGGTCGAGATCATTCGGGAGGTGCTGGACAACCATGAGGGGATGAGGGTGAGCCATCTGCCGCGGGTGAACTTCAACGGCTTCAACGACTGGAGCCTCAATATTTCAGTCTACGCATGGTATCACCCGGCCGTCTTCTGGGATTTTCAGAACTGGCTTCAGAAAACCTGCCTGACGATCATGAGGCGCTTCCAGGAGGAGGGTATCGAATTCGCATTTCCTACGAGCACCGTACACCTGTTCAACCAGAACATGGCGGGCGAGTTCCAGCCTCGCGAAGAGCAAACTCTGCCTTATCCGGTCGCGGCGGCCGGCAACCCGGAAAGCGGTTGACTGCCGCAGGGAAAGAGTATGGCGGTGTTGCCGGGTGGAGTTCGGACTTTCCTACAGGGCTCCCTTGGATGACGGCACGCCGGCTCGCCTCGGGTCGAGTTGTGTGGCGCCGTCAAGGGCTCGCCCCCAGGCCTTGAAGACGGCCTCGACGATGTGGTGCGTGTTGCTCCCGTAGGGAGAGTCCACATGCAGGGTGACTCCACCATTGAGACAGAAGGCCCTGAAGAATTCCGGGACGAGGTCTGTCTCGAACTGCCCCACGCGGTCGGCGATGGACGGGATGCGATAGACCAGGTATGGCCGGTTGGACAGGTCGAGTGTCACGGCAGCCAGGGCTTCGTCCATCGGGACCACGGAGTGGCCGTAGCGGCGGATTCCTTTTCGGTCGCCCAATGCCTGGGCCAGGGCGCTGCCAAGACAGATGCCGATGTCTTCCACCGTGTGGTGCGCGTCGATTTCCAGGTCCCCTGCGGCGTCGATCTTCAGGTCAAAAAATCCGTGAACGGCGAAAAGGGACAGCATGTGATCCAGGAAAGGAATTCCTGTCCGCAGTTCCGTGTTGCCCTCGCCGTCCAGAAGGAGTTCCAGCCGGATCCGGGTTTCCTTCGTCTGCCTGTCCACAACCCCCCGTCGTGAAAGGGTAGTCATTTTGGGTTTCCTTTGTGTTCTGATGTCTTCTCGATCAACCTCGCGCACCGGGTGAAAGAAGTTCTCCCGCATGGGATGCGGACTCCGGCGAAAGGTGCGGTTTCGCTGTACAAACAGGTGCAACAGGACTTATGCGGATCATCGTGCCGACCCGGTGTACAGTCAGAGACGGGATCGATCCCTGCTGACCATCCGTGGCCGTGGCTTGTACTCCATGGCTTTCCTGCGGGCGATCCTATTCGAATCGGTCTCCGATCCTGCAGCCGGCCTGTGATGCCCACGTTGAGGCGCTTTCCTTGCCCGTCGAGGAACGGACTCTGCCCACAATCAGCCTTCCCCCGGCCACGGCGATGTGCAGGCCGTGCTGGTCTGAGGCAACGATCGTTCCCGGACGTTCAGTAGTTGGCTCATCCTTCAGGGATGCTTCGTAAAACCGGATCCTGTCCTCTTTCCAATCAGTAAAAGCGCCTGGCTGAGGATCGCAGCCGCGAACCAGGTTGTAGATATCCCGGGCGGATTTGTGCCAGTCGACTCGAGCGACCTTGTCGTTGCAGGGAGGTTCGTAGGTGGCCGCCGATTCGTCCTGGGGGATTCGTGGAGCCCTGTCTGCCCTGATGAGTTCGAGGGATTCCAGAATGGCTGCGATGCCCATGGGAAAGAGATGATTGAAGTAGACGCTTCCCGTAGTGTCGTCGGGTCCTATGTCCACTTCCTTCTGGAGCAATATGGGGCCCGTATCGATTCCGCCGTCCGGCCAGAAAATGGTCAGGCCCGTTCGTGTATCGCCCATGATGATCGCCCAGTTGATGGCGCTCGCCCCCCGGTGTCTCGGCAGAAGCGAAGGATGGTAGTTGATGGCTCCGATTGTGGCTGCATCGAAATAACGAGCCGGTATAATGTCCGTCACGAAGGCCATGATTGTCAGGTCCGGTTCGAGGGCGCGGTATTCCGAGAATGCATCGTCGCTTTTGTAGGTCGCGGGCTGAAAGACGGGGATCCCCCTGGACAGAGCCAGTTCCTTTAAGGGATCGAACTTGCCTCCCGGCCTGTCTTTAGGCGTATAAACCGCCACAACGTTTTCCCCCTTTTCGAGAATCGCGTCGAGTGTCCCGGCTCCAAAGGCAGCCTGGCCGATCAATACGATACGCATTCCGACCTCCTGATTTCTGGAATCTCCTGTCTGCGGCTCCCTTGCATTACCGGTCAACTTTCCCATAAGAAACGCTGTGATTCAAGGGCATTCCCGAAGCGATGGAGCAAGCGGCTAGGATTTTTCGTCAGGCGGGCTCCCTTCCTCGCTGTTTTCGGTGTCTTCGGCCGCCTCATCCCGCCGGCCTGTCAAAGGTCCGGAGGTCAAGGTGTCCCGCAGCCAGATGTGTTGTCGATCGACCGGATGGCCGCGCAGATTGCAGGGATCCATGCCGCATATCGGGCATTCGGGTTCGATGCAGGGTTCGGCGTGGATCAGGACGTCCCCCATGCCGTAGATGTGCGACTTGAGTGCCTGCTGGAGTTGAGTGACTTCGTTGTGAGTTTCTTCGAGGCTCAGGTCTCGGGGAAGTATAAGATGGAAGTCGGCATGAATCCGGTTTCCCGAACGCCAGGCTCTGAGGTGATGGACGTCGATCCAGCTTTCCCGGCGATGTTGAGCGATCAGTCTCGATATCTCCTCGAGAAGTGCGGGATCGGATTCGTCCATCAGTCCCGCGAAGGATCTGCGGATAAGTCTTGCGCCCATGAACAGTATATTCAGAGCCATGACACATGCAATGGCGCCGTCCATCCAGTACCAGCCCGTGGAGTTAACCAGGAGCAGTCCGAGCAGGACGCCTGCCGAGGTGTAAACGTCGGTCAGGATATGCTTCCCGTCGGCGACAAGGGCGATCGATCGGGTGCGCCGGCCCACCCGCAAAAGACCGATTGCGAGTACGAGGTTGACCAGGCTTGTAGCCAGCAGAATGAAAAGGCCCTCATCGAGGTTGGGCAGGCCGTGAGGAGTCATGATCTGGGGAATGGCCGCATATACGATGCCGACAGCGGCGATGACGATCAGTGCTCCCTCGAAGCCTGCCGAAAAGTACTCGATCTTGCCATGTCCGTAAGGGTGATCGGGATCAGGAGGCCTCGACGCCACAATGATGCTCCACATGGCGAAAAAACCGGCCACGACGTTGATGATGGATTCCAGGGCATCGGACAGGATGGCAGTGGAACGGGTGAGATAATAGGCGTAAAACTTGACGCCCATGAGGGTTGCCCCCACGGCAAGCGAAAAACCGATGGCGACCAGGCGTTGCCTTCTGAATGTATTCTCCGTCGATTCCGTAAATAGGTCCATGGCCACCGTCTCGCGTATGTTCGGTATCTCCTCCGTCCTTTCCGGGAGAAAAAGGGCAGGTGCTTGTCGAACCACCTGGCAATAGACACCAACTTATTCAATATACTTCAATATGTTATAATTCAGCAACCTGGAACTGCCGGGTTGCCGGATTTCTCTGTTTCAGTGACAGGCGCACACCTGTTCCATCGAGTCCGGCAGCGCGGCGGAAGGCGGCAGGTGAAAGCCGCGGCCTATACTGGATCGAAGCCGGGCGGATCGGATCAGAAAAGTCCGTCTGCAACGCTGCGGACTCGAATGCGTCACCTTGACCGACTACCGGACGCATGTTAAATGTCAGCATCCGTTTCGAGGCAGTTTGACTGGAGAAAGAAGGCTTGCCCCCTGAAAACGAGGATCTGCCGTGCATGAGCTGTCCATAGCTCAAAGTCTGTTCGAAATCGTCCTTGAAGAAGGACGCAGGTATCGGCTGGAGAGGGTGAATACCATCCGGCTGCAGATCGGGGCATTGGCTGCAGTGGTCCCCGAGGCGCTCACCTTTTCTTTCAACATGATCAGCGAAAACAGCATTGCGTCGGGAGCTCTTTTGGAAATAGAAACCGTTCCTGTTGTTGCGCATTGTCCAAAGTGTGATGTCCTCTGTGAAGTGGAAAATCTGGTATTTCTATGTCCTGAATGTGGAGAACCTCTCTTCGATATTGTGAGCGGCAGGGAGTTGTCCATTATCGGCATAGAAGGTGAGACAGGAGAAGAAGATGGCGCAGGTTAAGGTCCCCATTGTACGTAATATTCTGCAGGCCAACGAACGACTGGCCGCCGAGAACCGCAGGCGCTTCGACGAAGCGGGAATCTATGTGTTCAACCTGATGAGTTCGCCGGGTGCGGGAAAGACCTCGCTCCTGGAAAGAACCATCGACCACCTTTCCGGGCGAATCAAGATGGCGGTGATCGAGGGGGACATCCAAACCTCGTATGATGCCGAGCGCATTCAGCAGAAAGGGGTTCAGGCGGTTCAGATCAATACGGACGGGGGATGCCACCTGGACGGAAACATGATTCAGCAGGCGATGGATTCCCTCGACCTCGCTCACGTGGATCTTCTCATCATCGAAAACGTGGGAAACCTGGTGTGCCCGGCTGAATTCAATCTCGGCGAACATGACAAGGTCATGATCTTCAGCGTTACCGAAGGGGACGAAAAGCCTCTCAAGTATCCTTTGATGTTCCAGACCTCGTCGGTTCTGCTCATCAACAAGATCGACCTGCTTCCCTATGTCGACTGCGACCTTTCCAAGGTCCGCGATCGAGCGCGACAGCTCAACGGCGGGCAGGAAGTGTTTGAAATCTCGTGCCGCACCGGCGAGGGGCTAGAACCTTGGTTTGTGTGGCTGGAAGGCAAGGTGAGAGAACGCCAGAGCCGACGTTCCGCCCGGGCATGAGTGTGAAAGAGGTTTTTCGTTCGAATTCGACTGCGGAGCGGGACCCGAACCGGGGTTTCGATTCGCATGTCCGGAATCGGCGCACCGTTGTGCGCATTCGTGGAATCGTGCAGGGGGTCGGCTTCCGGCCGTACATCTTTCAGCTGGCCGGTCGGTACGGGCTTGACGGATGGGTGTGCAACCAGTCCGATGGCGTCGAGATCGAAGTGGCGGGCAGGGCGGAACAGATCGAACAGTTCTTGCAGGACATTCCGGTCGAGGTGCCTCCCCTTGCGCGAATCACGCACATGGAGGTCGAGGAGCGGCCCTACCTGCCCATGGAATCCTTTCGGATCGTCGAGAGCCGTTCGGCCCGATCCCGGTCCACCCTCATTTCTCCCGACATGTGTACTTGCGCGGACTGCCTTGCCGAGCTTTTCGATCCAGCCGACCGTCGCCATCGATATCCGTTCATCAATTGCACCAACTGCGGTCCCCGCTACACCATCATCCAGGACATTCCTTATGACCGGGACAAGACGACCATGGCCCGGTTCGAAATGTGTTCACCCTGTCTTGCCGAATATCATGACCCGGCCAACCGCAGGTTTCATGCTCAGCCCAACGCGTGCAGCCGGTGTGGACCGCGGGTGTGGCTCGAAGATTCCCATGGCGCGAGGATATCCGAGAAAGATGACGCGTTGAGGGGGACCGTACGCAGGTTGGATGAAGGGGCCATCGTTGCGGTTAAAGGCCTGGGGGGATTTCACCTGGCTGTTGCTGCAACGGACGAAAAGGCGGTCGAACGCCTGAGAAGGCGCAAGATACGTGAGGAAAAACCCTTTGCGGTGATGTTTGCGGACGTGGACGGCGTGAAGTGCCACTGCAGAATGAGCGGGCAGGAGGAGGCCCTCCTGACGAGCCCTCAGCGGCCCATCGTTCTCCTCACGCGCCGTGACGACCCCGAGGGAATCCCCATCGCATCCGGTGTCGCGCCCCGCAACCGGTATCTGGGTGCCTTCCTGCCCTATACCCCTCTTCATTACCTGCTCTTTGACGGTGCGCAATACCGTTCGCTTGTCATGACAAGCGGCAATCAGAGCGACGAACCCATCGTGATGGAAAACGAAGAAGCCCGTGTACGCCTCCAGGGCATCGCAGACTTCTTTCTGTTCCACGACCGCGACATCTACATGCGAACGGACGATTCAGTGACACGCATGCTGGCGGGCATGCCTCGCCCCATGAGGAGGGCTCGAGGCTACGTGCCGGTGCCCGTGTTCCTGCGCGAACCTGTACCCGCGGTGCTTGGAACAGGTGCAGAACTGAAGAACACCATCTGCCTTACCAGGGGACGTGAAGCTTTTCTCAGCCAGCATATCGGTGATCTCGAGAACCTGGAGACACTGCGTTCCTTCGAGCTGACCCTGTCGCATCTCGAGCGTATACTCGAGGTGGAGCCTGAATGCATCGTTCACGACCTGCACCCGGATTATCTCAGTACCCAATGGGCTATGGAGCAGAAGGGTATCCTGCGCTTCGCGGTTCAGCATCATCACGCTCACATTGCCTCGGTCATGGCCGAAAGGCAGCTCGAAGGGCCGGTCCTCGGCGTTGCCCTCGACGGCACTGGATTCGGGCCGGACGGCACCATCTGGGGCGGTGAAATCCTGCGGGTGGACGGGGCTCACTTCGAGAGGCTCGGCCATTTCCGGCAGGTTCCTCTCCCCGGCGGAAACGCGGCCGTCAGGGAACCCTGGAGGATGGCTTTGAGCTTTCTCCGGGTGCTCGATCCCGATCCTCGACATGCCTTCAGCGATATCCTTGAAAGATGGCCGTCGCGGAATGTGTCCGTCCTGCTGAGAATGCTGGAACGTGGAGTGAACTCGCCCCTGACCTCCTCGTGCGGAAGGTTGTTCGATGCGGTGTCATCCCTGGCCGGCTTGAGGGACGTTGTGACCTACGAAGGCCAGGCGGCCGTCGAACTCGAACAGGCACTCGTACCCGGATCGGAGGCGTACGAAGGAGAAGTGCGCAGCGAGAACGGTGTATGGATCGTGGATCCTCTGCCCATGATCGCGGGAGTCGTCGAGGATGTAAGGAATCGGTGTTCCCGGGGAATCATTTCTTCCCGTTTCCATAACGGCCTCGTCCATCTGCTGGGGGAGGCGGTTCGGCGGATTGCATCGGAAACGGGGCTCACGCGGGTGGGTTTGAGCGGAGGCGTATTCCAGAATGCGTTCCTCCTGGAGCACATCGAGGAGCACCTGCGGAACATGGGTTTCGATGTTTACAGCCACGTCGAAGTGCCGGCGAACGATGCGTGCATTGCTCTGGGCCAGGCATTCGCGGGTGCCGCGATGCTGGCTTCAGGCAAACCGGGCTGACACCGCTGTAGCTTTTCCCTGCAACGAAGGACAGGTATGATCCCCGGTCTCATGGTCTTCGACCGGTGAGCCTCCAAGGAGATGCGATACATGGAATACCTCGACGAATACCGCGATCCCGAAGCAGCCAAGTCGCTGATCGAGACCCTGCATCGCAGGAGTCCTTTCGACCGCCAGATCCGCCTCATGGAGATCTGCGGGACTCACACCGTGGCCATTTTCCGGTCCGGAATGCGGCAGCTGCTGCCCGACTGGATACGGCTCATCAGCGGCCCGGGCTGCCCCGTTTGCGTAACGGCAAGCGAGGATATCGACAGGTCCATCTGGCTTTCCCGGCAGCCGGGAGTGATCATTACGACCTTCGGGGATTTGGTCCGGGTTCCCGGTTCCTCGTCGTCCCTGCACAGGGAAAGAAGCCGGGGAGCGGATGTGCGCGTTGTCTATGCCACCCTCGATGCGCTCCGGATCGCCGAGGAAAATCCATCAAAACAGGTGGTGTTCCTTGGCATCGGCTTCGAAACGACGGCTCCCACCGTCGCGGCTGCCATCCGGCAGGCGGCGGCGCAAGGGGTAGATAATTTCTCGGTGTTCTCGGCTCACAAGCTCCTGCCTCCCGCCATGCGCGCTCTCCTGGACTCGAAGGACCTGAACCTGGACGGGTTCATCTGCCCCGGCCATGTGAGCACCATCATCGGTGCCGCGGCCTACGAGGAGGTTGTGTCCAGGTACCACATTCCCTGCGTCGTGACCGGGTTCGAGCCCCTGGACATCCTGCACAGTATTCATCTGCTGGTGGATATGGTCTTGAAGCGGGAGGCGAAGGTCATCAACCAGTATCGCAGGGCGGTCAAATGGGAAGGCAATCTCGCGGCGCAGCGGCTCATCGATGAAATCTTCGAACCGGCCGATGCCACCTGGCGCGGCCTGGGGATGATCCCCGGCAGCGGTTTGAAGATCAGGGAGAACTGGAGCACCTTCGATGCGGTAAAGCGCTTCGCCATGCCCGTGATCGAAGTGAAGGAGCACCCCGGGTGCAAGTGTGGAGAAGTCCTCCGGGGTGTCATGACTCCACCCGAGTGCGGCCTCTTCCGGAAGGTGTGCACTCCAGGGGACCCGAAAGGGCCGTGCATGGTATCGAGTGAGGGGACTTGTGGAGCCTATTACAGGTATCAGGGCTGATTCCCGGCGCGGCATCGAAGTGCCTGGAAAGAGTGGAACCGGAGGTGGAAGGGAATGGATGTGGACACGGTGCAGTTGGACCAGGGCAGCGGAGGACGGGCCACTCACGAACTGGTGGAAGGGCTCTTCGTCAGCGCCTTTCGCAATGAATACCTGGAGGAAATGAACGACAGCGCCCTGGTGAGTGTCGGTTCGGGGCGTGTGGCCGTGACAACGGATTCCTACGTGGTGGACCCGATCGTCTTTCCAGGCGGGAACATCGGCAGCCTGGCGGTTCACGGAACGATCAACGACCTGGCCATGAGGGGTGCCACGCCTCTCTATCTTACCGCGGGTTTTATCATCGAAGAGGGGCTGTCCCTGGAAACACTTCGCATGATTGTTCTGTCCATGGCCGAGGCGGCGATCGAGGCCGAAGTCTTCATTGTTGCCGGGGACACCAAGGTGGTGCATCGAGGCAAGGCGGACAAGATCTTCATCAATACGTCGGGTATCGGAATCGTGCCGGACGGTATCGATATCAGTGGACGGAACGCGCGTGCCGGGGATGTTGTGCTCATCAACGGTACCATCGGAGACCACGGCATGGCGGTCTTGTGCAAAAGGGAAGGACTCGCCTTTGAGAATGAAATCAGGAGCGATTCAGCTGCATTGAACCGACTCGTACACAGCATGCTCGAGGTGTTCCCGGGGATCCATGTTCTGCGGGATCCGACTCGAGGAGGCGTGGCGACGACCTTGAATGAAATAGCCTCGCAATCGGCTGCAGGCATTCGGCTGTTCGAGGAGGCGCTTCCTGTCCGCGACGATGTGGCGGGGGCCTGCGAGATCCTGGGCCTGGACCCGCTTTACGTCGCCAACGAAGGCAAACTCCTCGCATGCGTGCCACCAGATGCCGAGGAACCGCTGCTTCGCGTGATGCGGGCTCATCCGCTGGGCAGACAGGCATGCAGGATTGGTGAAGTCGTCGAACATGACGCGGGCCGGGTTTTTCTCAGAACACGGATTGGAGGACACAGGCTGGTGGATATGCTGCGAGGGGAACAGCTTCCGAGAATCTGCTGAAACACATGCGCGGCTTTCACCCGTCCCTGTGCCGGCCAAAGGCTGTCCGAGGGAAGGCGGGTTGACTGTCTGCCGCCCGAAGAGCCGGCCGGGCTTCATGTTTCACCGTAGATATGTGCTCGTCAGGGTATCCACTATTTGTGATCGAGAGGTTATAGTAGTACCGACAGCGGTGTCCCGGAAGTATTCACATGGAATCCCCTGCGGTCCGTCAACTGCCCATGAGTGTGACAAGTCACAAGTGACGCTCCCTGTCGTTTCCCTGGTGGTGAGATGTTCGGCGCCGAAAGGCTGCAGTCCTGCCGATATGAACCGAACGGGGAAGATAGCGGGTTTGTCGAAAGTGTGCGCAACGAGTTTGTTCCTTTCTTTTTTCCCAAGGGGAGCATGAACCGGGAAGCCGGATACGATGCTATTGGCGTAGAGGTAACCGTGCTGATCAAACGACGTGGGCGATTGAGAAGAAGCGAAGCCATCTGCCTGGTCTGCGGCAAAGAGATGAAGGACCTCGGAGGAAGCCTCGAGGTCTGCCCCGAGTGCATTCGTGGGCGCTGGGAGGAGTGTGAAGGGCGAATTCAGGCGATACACTCCGGGTCAAGGGAGATCTTCGAACTTCCTCCTGTTCCTCCCCGGTCGGAAAGCGGCGTCCTGTGCAACCTGTGTTCCAACCGCTGCAGGATGGACGAACAGAGCAAAGGTTACTGCGGAATTCGGGAGGGCAGTGAAGAAAGCCTGCTGAAGGACGGCCGGACTCAGGCCCGTGTTTCCTGCTACTACGATCCGCTTCCGACAAACTGCGTCGCCGACTGGGTTTGCCCGGGAGGGACGGGAGCCGGTTACCCGGAATATGCGAACGACCGGGGAACGGAAGTCGGATACTATAACCTTGCGGTCTTCTTCGAGGCATGCAACTTCAATTGCCTGTACTGCCAGAACTGGCATTTCAAGAAGCGGGGGAGCAGCAGGCAGCTCTGGCATCCGGTGGATATGGTGGCTGGAGCGGTGAATCGGCAGACGAGCTGCATCTGCTATTTCGGCGGCGACCCGACTCCTCAGCTGCCTTATGCTCTTCTTGTTTCTGAACGCGCACGAAGGGAAAACCCCGGCCGGATTCTGCGCATATGCTGGGAAACCAACGGCAGCATGAACCCCGACTGGCTGAAGCGAATGGCTAAAATGTCTCTGGACTCGGGTGGATGTGTGAAAATTGACCTCAAGGCGTGGGATCCGCGCATCCATAAAGCACTGTGCGGATGCGACAACAGGCAGGTGCTGGAGAATTTTGCGCTCCTGGCGAAATGGATTCCGCTTCGGCCCACTCCACCGCTGCTCGTGGCAAGCACCGTCCTCGTTCCAGGTTATGTCGACGAAGAAGAGATCCGAAACATCGCATCTTTTATCGCACGCCTCGACCCGGACATCCCCTATACCCTGCTTGCCTTTGCTCCACAATTCCTGATGGAAGACTTTGCCTGTACGTCGAAAGCGCAGGCCGATGCATGTCTCGAAGCCGCCAGGCGCGCGGGCCTCAGGCGTGTGCGAATCGGCAACCAGCACTTCGTTCAATAGTCGACGGCCGGCGACTTCTCTCCCGCCCGGCTTTGCTCGCATCTCCGCGGACTGTTGAAAATCTTCTGTAAACGCTGCTTCCCTTGAAGCACGGGATGGCAGGCTGCGGGAAGTGCCGCTTCCATCGGGCGCCGATTCCAGCGGTGTGCTAGGGAGTCCGTGGAACCGACACAGCAGGGGACCTCCATGGAGCGAAACGGGGAAGAAGCAGGATGCCGGGAACGGCTCCCAGTATGCTTACGGCATAAAACGTCGCCCATCCCATCGAATGCACCATGAAGCCCGTGGGCACTCCCGCCAGGATGCGGGTTGTGGCCATGAAGCTCGTAAGCAGTGCGTATTGCGTTGCCGTGAAACGCTTGTCGCACAGGCTCATCATGAACGCGATGAACGCCGCGGTGCCCATTCCGCCTGTGATATTCTCCATGCCGATCGCCGCTACCATAACGGGATAGCTCTTGCCTGTCAGTGCCAAAGCCGTGAAAGACAGGTTTGAAAAGGCCTGGAGAAAGGCGAATATCCACAGGGAGCGGTTGATGCCGATTTTTGCTATGATGCTGCCCCCTGCAAGGGTGCCGAAGATGGTGCTGAACAGCCCGAAACCCTTGTTGACCGTGCCGACATCGGTGCGCGTGAAGCCCATGTCCAGCAGGAACGGGGTGGTCATGGCCCCCGCAATGGCGTCTCCGAGCTTGTAGACCATGACGAAGACAAGCATCTCCACCGCCCCCGGGCGCTGAAAATAGGCCGCCAGTGGCCCCAGGACGGCTTCCTTGATGCTTCCTGGAGGGACCACCCGCTCGGCGGGTTCCGGAGCCATGACGGTAAACAGGACATTGCCGAGCATGATCGCTGCCATGAGCGCGTAAACCGTCTGCCAGGGCAGATGATCCGAGAGAATCATTGCCAGGGCTCCGGATACCAGCAGTGCGATGCGGTAGCCGACTACGGTGGTGGCTGCTCCTGCTCCCAGTTCCTTTTCACGCAGCACGTCCGCCCGGTACGCATCCACGACGATGTCCTGGCTCGCGCTGCAAAAGGCGATCATGACCGCCAGAAAGGCGGTCAGCCATGGCAGGGACGAAGGGGAGTTGAGCCCGATGGCCATGATGCCTGCGGCAAGAAGGATTTGCGTGATGACGATCCATCCTCGGCGGCGCCCCATCCAGGGTGGGCTGAAACGGTCCATGAAAGGTGCCCAGAGGACCTTGATGGTGTAGGGAAGACCCACAAGGGAAAAGATCCCGATGATGCGAAGGTCGACATTTTCGGTTGTCATCCAGGCCTGCAGCGTGGAACCCGTGAGTGCGAGAGGGAGGCCGGATGAAAAGCCGAGCCCGAGCATGCTCAGGACCCGCCTGTTGCCGTAAACCCTGATCCAGTTGTTCATGAAAAAGACCCCGGAGTTGGCGGATGTTGACCCCGCAGTATCGGTGTATCGGGATGTGAAATGTAGCCGATAACGGCAAGGCTTACAAATGAAAAGGGCGGGTTTGACCGGCCGGCGGGGGAAACCCACACGGCGGCGGGATGCCTGTACGGGAGGTTATGGAGGAAAACGAGGAACGAACATTGTACAATCCATCAAGGGCGAGTCCGTGCGAAATTGATTTGCAGTGTACTCGAAATACCGGTAATGCTGGACAGGTTTCGGAGGTCGGACGTGATGGCGATAAAGGGAAAGGAGAAGGGCCGGCAGTGGTGCTGAAAAGGATGGAAGAGTTCCTGGACGGAGAAAGGAAAGCTGCGGGTTTTGCGCCTTGGGGGAATCCAGTGGATGAAACGACGGGGCAGGTGTTCACGGGACCTGGCTTCCTCGATCACAAGTGGGAGTGCTCCGGGAAGGAGATTCGAATGGTGGCCCGGAGGTATCCTTTTCGGGTGAGCAGGCATTACGCGGGCCTTATCCGCGATCCTGGAGACCCCATCTGGAGGCAGGTGATGCCTGACCCGGCGGAGCTCGAAGATTCGGACGGCTTCGAGGATCCTCTTGCCGAGGAGAGGCTTTCCCCGGTCCCGAACCTCGTGCACCGCTATCCGAACAGGGTCCTTTGGCTGGTTTCCCATGAATGTGCTCTGCACTGCAGGTTCTGCACGAGGAAGAGGCGATGGGAGAAGCCGAGGCCCATGACGGATGAATCGTTTGAGGCGGGTCTCGCATACATCGAGGGGCATCGCCAGGTCCAGGATGTTCTCCTTTCTGGAGGAGACCCTTTGCTTCTGCCTTTTCACAGGCTGGAAACCATCTTGCGGGAACTGAGAAGGATCCGCCACGTGCAGATCGTACGGATCGGCACTCGGGTTCCCTGCGCGCTTCCCGAACGTATTACAGAAAACCTGGCGGCAATGCTGAAACAATACCACCCCATCTATGTCAATATCCACTTCAATCATCCGCTGGAGATCAACCCGCAGTCGAGTCGGGCATGTGCTCTGCTCGCCGATGCGGGAATTCCCTTGGGCAGCCAGACGGTGCTTCTGAAGGGAGTCAACGACCACAGCGGGGTGCTGGCGAAGTTGTTCCAGGGGCTGCTCGTCTTGAGAGTGCGCCCTTATTACCTGATGCAGATGGATCTGACACGCGGGACGAGTCATTTCCGCACTCCGGTGAGCACCGGAATCCGGTTGCTGCAAAGCCTTCGCAACCGAATCTCGGGTCCGGCCATGCCCCACTTTGTAGTGGACCTCCCCGGGGGCCATGGAAAGATTCCTCTCGTTCCCCAGTACGTGGAGGAGATCCGCCCCGATTCCATGGTCCTTCGTGATTACCTGGGCAGCCTCTGCGTGTACCCGCTTCTCCAGGGGGAGGCGGCAGACTTGAAACAATGGATAAGAATCGCATCCCCTGCACCTTGAACAGGCCGTCGAGAAATCAGGTCCATCCGGCAAACTTCCATGAGCCGTGGGATCACAACCAGCTGGGAAAACGCGCATAAAACGAACATAAAACTCTTGATCAACTGATCTCTCAAGAAAACGCACCAACGGTTCCGGCATTTTCTCATCAACGAGTACCCGGACAGTTGTCGCACAAGGTGGAATGCACCCGCAGCAACGTCAGTCTCACAACATCGCCACCCGCGCAACATTGTCATTCCCACAGCAACGTCATTCCTGTAACATCGTCATTGCCGTAACATCAACAGTCCTTCAACAGTTCTTCAACAACGTCACTGCCTCCATATCTTCATACAAAGGCGGGAATCCAGGAAAAGCAACCGTGCAAACCCTGCACGGCGAAACAGTTACAGGAAACGGGAAAGGGCCTGATAGATAAGATGGACAAAGCCGGGCAAAACCGGGTGGAGACCTTTATCGCGAGATCCGCGCTTAGACTGGATTCCCGCCTTCGCGGAATGACGGTGTATGATTGTTGAGATGACGTTGTGGTAGCGAATGACATGGTGATGTCATCGGTGATGTCATCGATCGTTTGCGCAAAAAGCACCGGAGATGCTCGTCTGCCGGATGAACCTGAAATCACGCCATGTTCGAGACCCCTGGAGGTCAGTCCTCGTCTTCATCGGTGGAATCGGGGAGGCGGGTGAAGGTGAAGAATCCTCCGTAGTCCATTTCTTTCACACGGCCTGCCGGATCGAGCGCAAAGGAAACGAAGAGTTTCCCGTTTCCTCCGAGATCGGGGTTCCATACGCGATAAGAAATTCGGAAGGTATCGAAGTTCCAGTGTTCGAGTTTTCCGAAAAGCTCGGAACTGAAATGGAGGATCAGGCTGCTGCCTTCCTTGTTCACCTTGACTCTGCCGTATGCTTCGTTTTCATAAGTTCCCGCGTAGGCGGAAAGCGGCAGGCTGGGACGGGTTCCCTGTATGCGAGCCTTGACGACGGCCTTCTCCGTTTGCTTCTGCTCCTCCGCCTTTGCCTGGGCTCTCTCCCGATAAAGAGCATTCCATTCCCTGGGCGGCACGCCAAGAAGCGTGTCGACCAGGTGGTAGAAAAGGGGTTCGAGGATCTTCTGCCCGCTGTAGTTTGCCAGGAGGACGATTCCGAGTTCTTCCTCCGGTACCAGGCCGACGTAAGAAAGCATTCCGTTGGTGCTGCCGGAATGCCAGATGACGCGTCTTCCCTGGTAGTCCATGGCGACCCATCCCAGGCAGTAGCTCACGAAATGGGTCGTAGGGGAGATTCCTCCGCCGATATTGTAAGGAATGGGGATATGGGGCTTCCAGGTCTCGACGATGATCTTCTCGTCCACGATCCTGACATCGTTGTATGCTCCGCCGTTCAACAGCAGCCTCACCCATCCGGCCATGTCCGTTGCGCTCGAATAGATCGAAGAGGCAGGAGCGGTGTTGTCCATGTCGATGTGAGGAACGGGGGTAACCCTGTCATCGACGTTCACGTGAGGGACGGCGACGTTGTCGAGTCCATCGAGGGATTTCGTGGCGGTGCAGGTGCGCTTCATATCGAGGGGTTCGAAGATCCGTTCCCTGATGAAATCATCCCAGCTCTTTCCCGTCACCGCGGGGATGATCTGCCCCGCCGCCACAAACGCCGCATTGCGAAAGGCAAATTCAGATCTGAATCCGGATCCGGGCTTCAGGTACCTCAGGCGCCTGACGATTTCGTCCCGGGAGAGGTCTGTCCGGTAGCAAAGCAGTTCGCTTTCGATGCCGAGGCCGCTTCGGTTGGACAACAGGTCTCGTAGGGTGACCTCCCGGGTTACGTACGGATCGTACATCTGGAATCCGGGCAGAAGGTCCGTAACCCGTTCATCCCAGAGAATCTTCTCTTCCTGGACCAGAAGCCCGATGGCCGTGGCGGTCAGAGTCCCGGTGACGGCGCCGATGGAGAAGATCGTGTCCGCGTCGACGGGGGAATCCCCGCCGGCTTCCTTCGTGCCGAAACCCCGGGCCAGGACAACCTCCCCTCCTTTCACCACGGCAAGAGCCAAACCGGGTACCTCCCAATCCTGCATGATGCCCAGCACGTGGGATTCGATTTTTCCGACATCGATCGGGTCGGGTCCAGCCGCCCGGGCTATGCCGGAAAATGTCACGAGTGTCAGTGCAACGCAAGTCACAGTTCTGAAAAATCTGTACATGATCCGGTTCCTGGCTCGAAAATGCTGCGGTTCCATGCAGAAGTGATTCCACTCGATCCGGCGATGACCGCTATCTCGTCAGCTGCCGATACTTGATCCGGTGAGGCTGGTCCGCGTCAATGCCCAGCCGTGCTTTTCTGTCCGCCTCGTATTCCGAATAGTTTCCGTCAAACCAAACCACGCTGCTGTCTCCTTCGAAGGCCAGGATGTGTGTCACGATGCGGTCGAGGAACCAGCGATCATGGCTGATGATGATGGCACATCCCGCGAAGTTTTCGAGGGCGTCTTCAAGCGCCCGCATGGTGTTGACGTCCAGGTCGTTGGTCGGTTCGTCGAGGAGCAAAACATTCGCTCCCTGTTTCAGCATTCTTGCCAGGTGCACCCGGTTGCGTTCTCCACCGGACAGGGCGCCGACCTTCTTCTGCTGATCGTTGCCCGAAAAGCCGAACCGGGCCACGTAAGCTCTTGAATTCACCTGACGGCTGCCGAGCTGGACCGTATCCTCCCCTTCCGTGACTGCCTCCCAGATGCTCTTCCGAGGGTCGAGCACGTCCCGGTCCTGTTCCACGTAAGCCAGGCGAACGGTCTCGCCTGTTCGTATCGAACCCGAATCGGGCTGTTCCATGCCCGTAATCAACTTGAACAGCGTGGTCTTGCCGGCGCCGTTGGGTCCGATGACCCCGATGATGCCTCCGGGCGGAAGGGAAAAGGTCATTCCTTCAAACAGCAGCCTGTTGTCGTATGACTTGCTTACATGGGTCGCTTCAATCACGACATCGCCCAGCCGTGGGCCGGGAGGAATAAAGATTTCGAGATCTTTGGCCCTCTTTTCGGTTTCCTGCTTGAGGAGAGTTTCGTAGGACTGGATGCGGGCCTTGGACTTGGCATGCCGACCCTTCGGGGACATGCGTATCCATTCCAGTTCGCGTTCCAGGGTCTTCTGTCTCGCCGTCTCCGACTTTTCCTCCTGTTTGAGGCGGATGCGCTTCTGTTCGAGCCAGGACGAATAGTTGCCCTGCCAGGGAATGCCCTGGCCCCTGTCCAGTTCAAGTATCCAGCCGGCCACGTTGTCCAGGAAGTAACGGTCGTGGGTGACGGCAATGACGGTGCCCTCGTAGCGCTGCAGGTGGTGTTCGAGCCAGGAGACGGTTTCGGCGTCCAGGTGGTTGGTCGGTTCGTCCAGCAGGAGGATGTCAGGCTTCTGCAGGAGCAGCCTGCAAAGGGCCACTCTCCTTTTTTCACCCCCCGAGAGCACGCTCACGGGAGTATCCCCTGGAGGACACCGCAGGGCATCCATGGCCATTTCGAGCCTCGAATCGAGATCCCAGGCATCGAAGGCATCGAGCTGTTCCTGGATGCCTCCCTGCTTTTCGATCAGGCGATCCATCTCGTCATCGGACAGGGGAGTCCCCATCCGCTCGCTGATGGTATTGTATTCGACAAGGAGATCCACGATCTTCTGTACGCCTTCCTCCACCACTTCCCGGACGGTTCGAGTCTCATCCAGCTTCGGTTCCTGTTCCAGGTACCCGATGGTATGCCCTGGAGCCGGCACGGTCTTTCCGTTGAATTCCCTTTCGACTCCGGCAAGTATCCGGAGCAGTGTACTCTTGCCCGAACCGTTGAGGCCCAGCACACCGATCTTGGCTCCATAGAAATAGGAAAGGTAGATGTCCTTCAGAACGGGTTTCTTATCGTAATATTTGCTTACTCCGACCATGGAGTAGATCACCTTGTTGGGTTCGTTGGTCATTTCCTTCTGTTCCTCCCCCCTCGCTTAAGGGCAATGGATATCGGATGGGTTCCACATCCGCGCCGATGGAGTTCACCTCCAGGTGCGCAGAACGGCGGCGACTGCCGCGGCACGTCGACGGCCCGCCGTGTTGATGTTCGATGCCGGAAACCCTGCGTGATTTTTGACAAGGTTCAATGAGTATAATATTTCATGAGGAGAAGCAAATGGGATCGTTGAAAAAAGGTTCTCCATTCCCGGGTTTTGAAGGGATCTGCGGCAGTGGCCGAAGGCGCGGAGATGCCACGGATCGGAGAGACAGAATAACCTGGCGGACGGCTTCCCGATGACCGGCGGGTGATGGATTGCCGGATGGGTGAGGACAACCGAATCAGGCTGCCGCCGATTCTTCCACCTGGCTGTCGAGGGTCCGGTACACATAGGCCAGTGCGATCATGGTCACCGGGATGCTCACGAACATGCCGATTCCGAGAGCCAGGGCGCCCGCGATATTGGCGCACAGTACGAGAAGTATGAACATGAACAGCTCCAGTTTGGCTCCCGAAGTGATCGTGGAGCTTCTCTTCAGGGACTCGACCGGTCCGAGTTCTCGGTCCACGACGGCGTAGGAGTAAAACATGTACTTTATGGCCAGGATGATACCGGGAACCACCAGGAGCAGCATTCCGAAAAAGACCATCAGGCCGTAAAGAACGGATGCCAGGAAATATGCGGGAAAAAGGCTGGCGCAGGCGAAAAGGTCTGAAAAAGTCGCCTCGCGGCCATCGACAAAAAGCAGGCTCACTCGCACCAGCCCCATCGTCACTACGGACTGAAGGAACACGGAAACAAAGAGAAGCAGAAGCCGTGCAGGCACCGAATCGGCGAACAGAATCCTGCCGAGCACGTCAGGAATACTGCTGATGATCATGGCAAGAAGCAGCACTGCGAGAAGGAAGAGAAAATTGCCCCTGACCACTGTCCAGGCGAATCGAAAGGAACCGCCGAGGGAAAAGCGGATTTCGTCCGGTGGAGGCTTGAGACCTCCCGGTCCACCCATGGATCCGCCGAAGGTTTTTTCTTCTTCCGCGGGCGGAAGTGCGTCCGGAATACTCCCCGCAGCCCCGGGCCGGCCTGTTGCCCCGGAGGGAGTCTCTGCCTGCTCCTCATCCCGCGGCTTGTACTTGTCAAAAACCAGCCCGCAGGTAAGACACGCACTGCCGCCCGCTTGCTTGAATCCGCATGCGGGGCAGGTGATCTGCTCCTCCTGTCCGGGGCGATCGATCCTGAAGCGGGTGCCGCAGGCCTTGCATCTGCCCATGGCTCCCGCAGCCGGAAGGCTGACTTCGTCGAACGAGTATTCTTTCCCGCAGCCGGGGCATATCACGATCATAATTCGTCACCACCTCTTCCGGGGTCGGCAGATTCGAATGCGCTCATGAAGCGGTCCTTGCCTTTCCATTCGTCCATGAATGGCAAACCCAAAACTGCGCCAGGATACCTCATGATCAAATCGGGCCGAAGGTCTGGAGACGGCATCCGACTGTCCCTGTCCTGGGCGAACCGAGACATTATGCCTCAAATCGGCTTTCCGGCAACTGATTTCCGCAGCATTTCACGGTAAACAGCAGTCGCGGCCCGGCACGCCGCGGACAGATTCTGCGCTGAAGTTCCCACGGGAAGAGACAAATCCTGGGCTTTCGAATTGGATGCACGGAGAAGCCATGTCATTGGCGGTTTGCTGAAATCGCCAGGACCGGCAAAGCGGTTATCACTCTCCGGCACAGACCTTCCGCTTCTTCGCTGTTCGGGACGAAGACAAAACCTTCGCCTTCGGAAATGTCGCCAAGGAGGAAATCTCCACGCAAGCGCCATTCTTTTTCCTGCTTCCACCGGCAGCCGGGAGACTCATGCCTCTGGAAACGGAACCGGTCACCAGCTGGGATGCGGCCAAGCAGAGCATCCCTTATGTATATGGACGGCATGGCTCCCTGTTTTCTCAACAGCTTTCTGCTGACCGCGATTCCGTACGGTTCGAAAGTCCATCGCATGAGAGGCCGGTTCCACTGCCGGATGGACGAAAGAAGGACCGGAGATACGGAAGTCCAGGAAACGACAGGCTGAACGCCGCGCACCAGCCTGTGGCTGCCTCGAATTTTTCCTTCCCGGATGATCCTCGCCAAGGTATCCAGAGCGGTATGAGCTGAAAGAGGATCGCCGTTCAACAGACTCAGAAGGTATTCATCGTGCTCCTGACCCGGCCATGCTCCCGGGCAGGATCGAGTGTAATGATAGAGGAATTCGTCCCGGCCTGCGGAACATTCAAGGATGGAAAAGGAGGGCCGGCCGGACAACGCGCTGCGTGGATTTTCGGGGATAATGGATCTGCCTGGTATGAGCGTCGTTGATCGCGGGAATCGATTCAGAAGAAGCTGGTTCCCCCGGGCGGAGTCCCTTCCGTGGCATGGTTCGAGTATCCATTGCACCCGGGGCGACGACTCCTGCTGTGTGCTCAGTATATCGACAAGGCTGCCCCTGGAGCGGATCTCGAGAATCCAGTGAATATCCGTTAAAGATGCCATCAGGCGGTCTCTGCAGGACATCCTCGACCTTTTGCTGCAGCGCATTGCACGAGTGAAGCACGTGAAAACGGAACAGAAATCCGGATTCTGGGGTTTTTCGGCGGAATCCGTGGTTCCTGCAAGTTCCTCGAGGGGGAAAGGTTGAACGAGCAACAGCGGTGCCTGCATCTTCCGGGCGTATGCCGCTACCAGGTCGCAGGTGAGTGTCCCGGTGCTGCTGACGAACATGGGGCGAAGGGCACGGAGAAGGGGAAGAGAAAAGCGGAGAGCTGAAATCCAGGGTTCATCGGGGGAAACAAGCCGGGATTTCCTCGAATTGAAAACTCCGAGCCTGGGCTGGTTTTTCGAGGGCGGACCGACGCCGAACATGCACCGAGGACAGGACGGGCGGCAAGCATCGAAGGGAGGAACACCCTTCCATTCCGCCGCCCAGGCTCCTCTTTCGAGAAGCCGGTCCGTGCCCTCGATGCATCTGTCGACGGCCCTGCGTGAAGGTCTTTGGACAGGAATTCTTACAGAAAGCCATTCGACAAGATCCTCCGTCGAGGTGAAGGAGGCATCCAGGCATTCTCGCATCAGCTGGTGCACAGCCGGTCCGTCCATTGGCGACGCCACGCCCAGCAGCGCGTTCAGAAAGAACAGCACGCGGGCCTGGTTCTCCGGCAGAACGACAGGGTCTTCGTGCGATGGGTGGAAACCTTCGGGGAGCACGAATGGATTATCCATTCGATGTTTACCTCCTGTGCCGTTATGGTCAACCGGCAGACGATTTCGATTCGGGCTGCAGGTTCCCGTCGGTTGTCCGAACGGGAGTCTTCCCGGAAACGCAACACCGTGCCTTCCCATGTCTGGTTAGCAAATTTTGCGCCATGTCCGCGCCTGCTTCTCCTGTGTATCCTGCACGAGGGAGGCAGAGGGTCTTTCGAAAGCATCGAAAATTACCCGCGATGTTGAGCATGGGATCATGTGAAGAGGATTGAAAAGGGGTCGGGAATGAAAGGTTGACCTTTCGGATGCGTTTCAGTATGGTCACCGGGCTTGAAAAGCGGCGCGCAGGGGATGATATTATCTGTGAAATCGATGGGGGATCTCAGTCGAGTGTCTTCATGTCCGGGCCATGAATGCGAGCCGGGACAGGGACAGGATGAACCGATCGGGGGCGGGGGGGCGGGCCGTCCCTTTGCCGGATGGGGTGACTGAACCCGGCCGGGAGTTGTGGCACTTCCGTCGTCGGAATACGGGCTGTGGGGGGAGACAGAGAATGAAGCTGGGTATCATTGGCCTGGGGAGGGCGGGCAAGACAACTGTTTTCAATGCGTTGACCCGGCGCACGGGGGAATCCGTGCCTGCGGGAGGCCGAATGGTTCCGGTTCCGGGAGTGGTTTCCGTACCCGATCCGCGGGTAGACTGGTTGAGCCGGCTTTACAAGCCCAAGAAAACCACCTACGCCCAGGTTACCTACCTGGACCTCCAGGGGCTGCCCGGTGTTGCGGAAAACAAACAGGAATATATGTCTGAACTTCTTGCCCATATGCGTCCCATGGATGCCTTCCTCATGGTTATCCGGAACTTTCATGACCCGGTGCTCGGGAAGCCTGATGTATCGAGGGATTTCCGGGAGTTGCAGGATGAGTTCATCATTGCGGACCTGGCGACCATCGAGAAGCGTCTTGAAAAGCTGGAAATGGAACAGAAGCGAGGCAAGAAGATCATCGGACCCGAGAGGGAGCTTCTTCATGCCTGCGCCGAGATCCTGAACGCGGAAAAGCCGCTGCGCATGAATCCCGAACTGGCGGAGGCTCCGGAACTCAGAGGCTTCACGTTCCTGTCGGGTAAGCCTCTGCTGGTTATCATCAACAATGCCGACGACGACGAAAAACCGCCGGAAGTGTCCTTTGAATGGGCGGAAGCCATGGTCGTGCGCGGGAAGCTGGAAATGGAAATGGCCCAGTTGTCCGATTCCGAAGCGGAGATGTTCAGAACCGATTTCGGCATAAAGGAATCGGCGCTGAACCGGGTGATCCGGCAATCGTTCCGGTTGCTGAGGCGCATCACCTTTCTGACGGTCGGGGAGGATGAAGTCAAGGCATGGACCATCCCCTCGGATCTGCCTGCCCAGGAGGCTGCTGGTGCGGTGCATTCCGATATCCAGCGGGGTTTCATTCGAGCGGAAGTCGTGGCGTTCGAGGACCTGCAGAAAGCGGGGAGCCATGCCGAGGCAAGGAAGATGGGCGTCGTCAGACTCGAAGGCAAAACATACCACGTTCAGGACGGAGACGTCATCAACTTCAGGTTCAACATATGAGAACATGAAGAGGCTGGAGAATCGTATACCTGCCCGTGGGACGCGTCAGGGGCGGTTCATGCGAAGAAGATGGAGCAGCAGCGTGTCGAGATCGTCAAAGATCTGTGCGCACATGCCTCCGTGATTCATCCGGGTGCCGAACAGCCTGGCACGCAGCTCGTCCACCCGCCGGTTCACCTTGCCCAGTTTGGACAATTGCCCGTTCCGGGCCGCCGGTTTTTCCTCCTCGAGCAATTCTCTTGCCATGGAACAGAATTTGCGGACTTCGGCTTCTATTTTCTGCGCTGGTGCCGCCCAGGGATCGTAGGGAGCATCGCCGCCGGATCCAGCGGGCAGGTGATCGAGTGCACAGCGCAGAGCGACCTCGAGAAAGCCGTATTCGAGCCCGCGAATGCCCCTCCGCCAGTTGAGCAACCACGATCCGCGGCGATTCCACAGCAGGTTTTGCTCTCCGAAGGCAACGAGATTCGCGGCATCTCTCCATGCGGCCTCAAGGGCCCGGGCGGCGGCCCTGCCGGGAGGTGCGTCGAAGCAGGGAGGCGGGGGAGGGGCGCTGCTTGGAAGAGCCATGGCCGCTTCGCTGTCGAGGTACCTCAGCATATTGAAAAGAAGCCGGTTGCCCCAGGTATCGCCCGGTGTTTCCAGGTGCGGATAAGAAAGGATGAGCAGACCTCTGCCCGAGCGGACCTCCAGGATGGCCGGGTGGCCGAGGATCCGTTCGGGGTCGAGGTTGATGCCGTATGCCTGTTCCAGGTCCTGCCAACGGAAGTTGCCGCCAATCACGTCCTTCACCGGGATGTCGGCCACCTGGAAATCCGTTCCTGTCTTCCAGTACGATGCCACGCAGGTGGATCCGGGACACTGGCTCGAACCGAACTGGGACGGCCACCACACAGACACCGGAATATCGAGAGGAAGGTTCCTCCAGGCGGGATGATGTTCATTGCCCCGGATCTGGATGGTTCCGCTTGCGCTGGGCAGGCGCCTGGTGAGAGGCATGCGTTCGAGGGGAACGAGACCGAGAGAGGGAGGGCTCGACAGGGCAAGGCCCGCTCCACCGCAAAAGCCGATGTAGCTTCCACCCTGCTCGATGAACGACGCGATCCGTGTCCTTCCCGCATCTCCGAGCACCCGCACCTTGTGAGAGGCCCAGCCGCCGGGCACGAGAAGCACGCGGTACCGTTCCAGGCATCCTGTTCGGATGTCGTCGGCGCCAAGCAGGTGGAAAGGCACTCCCAGGTCGGTGAGAGCTCTCACGCAAAGAATGCCCCAGACCAGCGACTGGTCCCAGAACAGGCCCACGGGATTCCCGCTCCACGCTTCCTGCCCCGAGGCGGTGTTCGAATGTTTACCGGTCTTCACCTTGATCATCCGCATCGAGCAGCCCTGATTTCTTGAGTGCGGCGATGCCCCCTTGAATGTTTACCGCGCTGCAGATGCCTGCATGTTCCAACTGCCGCAGCGCTTCGTAGGATCGCACACCCGAGTTGCAGACCACAAGCAGGCGCTTGTCCGCGGGTACGTCATTTAGCCGCTGCCTGAGTGTCTCCTGGGGAATATTGACCCACCGGTCACCGAAACGCTCCACGAAAGGACCAGCGTTTGCGGGGGCTCTCACATCCAGGCATACCGTGTCGTCCGCCTTTTCTTCCAGAAAACACCTGCGGAACTCATCGGCATCGATGGGCTTGTTGTAGCCGTCCAGGATGTTTTCGGCATTGTTTGCAGCGGCATTGACGATGTCGAGGGCCGATGCAAAGGGCGGTGAATAGGCCACTTCCATATTGGACAGGTCTTCGAGTACAGGCCTGTAGGGCAGCATGGCGGCAATACTGTTGATGCGGCCCACCACGGCGTCTCCGTTATGCCCGATCCCCTGGGATCCCAGTATGCGCCTCGTTTTTCGATCGACGGTCAGTTGAAGGTACATCAGGTCCTGGGTCGGGAAAAAGTGAGCCCTGTCTGCCTGGACGACTAGAGCGTTGACGGCATCGTATCCTTCCATGGCGGCGGTCGCCCGGGGAATGCCCGTGGAGGCTACGGCCAGGTCGAAGATCTTGATGGAAAAGCTCCCCACCACGCCGTTGAAGGATGCATATCCGCCGGCAAGATTGGTCCCGATCACCCTGCCCTGGCGGTTTGCCAGGGAACCCTGCGGAAAGAATACCGGTTTACCTGTGACCAGGTGCATGGTTTCGATGCAGTCCCCCCCTGCATAGATGTGCGGGTCGGAAGTCTGAAGGCGCCGGTTGACGACGATTCCTCCCCGCGGGGATACCAGCAGCCCTGCCTCCGCCGCCAGATGGGAATTGGGGCGCACTCCCACCGAGGCGATCACCAGGTCGGCATCGAGGGTGCGGCGGGATGTGACCACTCGAAGCGCACTGCCATCGTCTTCCGTGGTGATTTCCCGCACGACTTCGTCGAGATACAGGCCGACCCCCTTCTCCTCCATGTGCTGCCCGACCATGCGAGCGAGCCCGGGATCGAGAATGACCGGCAGAACCTGGTCGGCAATTTCGACCACCGATGTCTCGATGCCCCACAGGTCAGTCAACGCCTCGGCCATCTCGCACCCGATAGCCCCCGCTCCGATAATGACCGCCTTCTCCACTTCGCCCCTCGATATCCTCTCCTTGATGGCGACGGCGGACTGCAGATTCGACAGGCTCACCACTCCTGGAAGATCGGATCCCGGGATAGGGAGACGGTTCGGCAGGCTGCCCGTGGCCAGGACCAGCCGGTCGTAGGGAATCTGCTCCTCCAATCCGCCGGAGAGGCTCCGGACCAGCACCGTTCGAGCGTCACGGTCTATGGCCAGCGCGCGCGTGCGGATCATGACACGGACGTCCTTGGCATCTTCGAAAAACTTCGGAGTCCTCTCCATGTGGAAACTGGTGCTCATCAGTTCGCGAACGTCGCTGATGTCCCCCGATATGAAATAGGGCATGCCGCAGCCCCCGTAGGATATGTATTCATCCTGGTCGATCATGAGGACGTCGAAGTCGGGTCTGAGCCTTTTCAGGCGGCAGGCCACCTTGGGGCCGAGTGCCACGGCTCCGATGATGACCACGCGATTTCTTTCCATTACAGTGTTCCTTTCAAGGATTTTCAGTCGTTTCCAAAGCTTCGGATTGCTCCACAGTCCGGGCAGGTCCAGGTGATCCCGTTGCAGGTCATGCCCCAGAAATTCTCTTCCATGCAGTCTGAACAGATCATGAATCCGCACAGGCATGTCCAGCAGAACAGCTGCTCCCGGTCGCATGTCGAACAGACGTATTTCCCGGAACGCTTCCACTTTTTGCTGCGCTCGGAAGAATTCTTTCGTGAATGATCCATGTCTCGATCTTTCTCTCCTGATGTGGCCGATATTCGAAACAAGCCCGCGACACAGACGGGAACCGGCTGAGCGGACACCTCGGGCCGCATTCCAGGGCTTTTTATATCATGCGTGCTGAAAGCTTTCCAGAGCAGCAGGCGTCGGAGCGGGTGGAGTCCGGGCCGAGGGGGGAAGGCATCGCCGGGCGGTGGCGTCGAGCCTTGCGGAAAAGGGATTCAAGAGGGGAAAATCCGGAGGGGAGAATACACCGGGCGGGCTTCCATGCGGCACCCGGTGTTCGGCAGGAATTGTTCGGACTCGATGATACGGCGGGTCACTCTCGACTAGAACAGGCTCAAACCGAGGGATGATCTGCATGGAGGACATTTTTCGGCATGCGAGCCGATCAGCCTCGACTCCCAGTCATGTATGAAGGCGCAGATTTCCTCGAGGATAGGCCTGGCGATCTGGGGGAACTGGTCCAGGATCTTCTGGAACCTGTCTCGTTCAAGGACCAGGCACCGGGTGTCCGTTATGGCCTTGAGCGAGAAGAAGCGCTTGGAAATCCACAGGATGGACAGGCCTCCGAGGAAGTCGTTCTCTGAATATTCCCGAATGACCATCTCGTCTCCCGGCGTCGAGAGGGTGAGCACCGCCTTGCCCTTGATGAAGAAGTAGGCGTGGGGATCCACGTCCCCTTCCTGGAACAGGTAATCTCCAGGCCTGAAGGTTTCCCTGGTGCACAGGAACGCGATGAGCTTCATGGCGTCGATGGGCATCCCCGAGAAAAACGGGATTTGCATGAGGATTTCCAAGTTGCCCTGGTATTCGCTAGGTGCCTGATTTTGGTCCGTGTACGAGTTCATACAGCAACCCCTTCCTGGAGATCAGTTCATCGTAGGGCCCCATTTCCATGATCTTTCCTGCTTTCATCACGGCGACCTTGTCAAAACCCTTAATGATATCGAGGCGATGAACAACGGCTATGAGAGTGCTTTTGCCCTTCCAACGGGTTTCGAGAAGGTTCTGGATGCGCTGCTGGGAGGCATTGTCCAGGGCCGACGTGGCTTCGTCCATGATGAGCATGGGCGGGTTCTTCAGGAAGACCCTGGCAATGGCCAGCTTTTGCCGCTGCCCTCCCGAAAGCCTGTCACCCTTTGTGCCGACGTTGAACTCCATTCCGATTTCAACGATTCGTTCGAGCAGATCTTCTTCGACCAGCAGCTGAATGATGCTCTGGTTGATGCGCTCCTGCGCCTTGGGATGGTCGCTGGTGGGCTTTCCGAACAGAATGTTGTCGAGGATGGTCTGGGAATAGATGTAATCCGTAATGCGGTAAAACGTAATGGCAGTGGGATTGTCCCTGGCGATCTTTTCCTTGAAGAGGAACCGTCCGTCGAGGATGAGGTTCTCGAGAACCGGCGGCAGAGCGGTCAACTTGTGCACGCCGGGAACAAAACGCAACGCCAGCCTCAGCAGCATGTGACGGTCGCCTTCATCGATCTCGTGAACGCGCACATCCTCGATCCGACCGACCAGGGCTTTGTAGTCTTCGAATTCGTCGATGGATATGGGACTTTGCCGGAAAAAGACCTCGTCAGGAGGGAGATTGCCCAACACATCGACGGTCATGGTGGCGAGGTCGCGGCCCAGGTGAATGAGCGGCATCTTGAGCTGGGCTTCATCGAGGAAATCCAGGAAATAGGGGTTTTCCGGAAGGCGGTCCGTGGAAAAATCTTTCTGGCTGGGGCTTCCGAATATGAGGTTGGCGGCCACCGATGAATAGTACAGGTACTTCCTCTCGTCGAAAAACTCGAAGTAATCGGCAAGTTCCCTGCCGAATTCCTTCTGAAAACTCTCTCGCACTCGAATGAGCTTCTGCGTCAACTCCTCGTCCCGGTCCAGTTCCAGGACCGTATTGAGGCCGAACCGCAGGACGTCCACGAAGATGCCCACCTGCTGCAGCACGCGGATCGTTTCGTCGAGATCGGGAAGTTTTTCCCTTTCCTCGGGCTTGTCTTCATCGATGAGCGCCTCGCACGAATAGAGCAGGTTCTCCTTGATCGTTCCATCGAAGATGAAAGGCTTCTGAGAAACGATGCCCATGTTCCTGGCGATGTCCTTCTTGGTCAGCTCCGAAACCTCTTTGCCGTCAAGCTGAATACTGCCGCCCGTGTACTTGTGCAGCTGCCCGATGCAATGAGCGAGCGTGCTCTTCCCGCTCCCGGAAAATCCCACCAGGGCGAGATGTTCACCCGGCTTCAGGTTCATGTTGATCTGCTTGAGAAGCTGTATACCTCCCGCAATGGTGAAAGACACGTCCTTGGCGTCGATGCTCCCGTTGAGGGAATGGGCTTCACGGCCGACCGGCGCCAGGAGATGTTCGGGTTCCACATCGAAGTATTCCATGATCCGGCCATAACTCACACTGGCGTCCTGGTAAACCTGGTAAAAATCCATGAGTTCCTTCCAGGGGTCGTAAAGCTTCTCGTAAGCGGAAAGGAACGCCACCAGAGCACCGAGGTCGAAGCGCCCCTGAATGGCCAGGTAGCCTCCCACGAGAAAGAGGATGAACGGCCCGAGGTTCTGAAAGAAGTTGTTCAGTACCTTGACTCCGTTCTTGTAAAGGATCCAGACGATCCTTATTTTGAACAGCTCATCCACGATCCGGCCGTATTTCCTGTTTTCGATTCCGTGGCTGTTGTTGCCGTGTATCTCATGAATCCCGGATATGGCTTCATCCACCTTGCTGCTCATCCTCCGGGTGATGTCCACCCGGGTCTTGTTGGCCTTGTTGGATCTCGCCTGCAGCTTGGGAACAAGAAAGATGACAATGGGATAAGTAGCCAGGCTCAGAACGGCAAGCAGGGGGTTGAGGTAAAACATGTACGCGCCGAAAGCGAGAAGCGTCAGCAGGTTGGTGACCGGAGTAGAGATCGCCTGGCCGACGAACTCACCGGCTGTCGCCACCTCGGTGACAAGAGACGAAACAACCATCCCGGGAGAAGACTTGTGGAAGAAACTGAGCGGCAGAGTGAGGATGTGTTCATAAAGTTTCTTGCGGATCCTGTTCAGGGCCTCCTGGCCGATGTGTGTCTGGAGGATGGTGATGACGTATTTCAATCCGCTCGCCGTGATAACCGCCACGATGTAAAAGCTGCAGTAAAGAAGGAGAAGGTCGATCTTCTGAAGCCTGATGGCCTGGTTCACGATCTTCTTCTGCATCTCGAGCGGCAGGACTCTGGCACCCACCGTTATGATGATCAGGACCAGAAGAAGGAACTGCAGCTTCATGCTGCTTGTCTTGACCCAGTAGGACAGCGGGAGCTTGGTGATCATTCGTAACTCCTCATGGAGTAAAGAATGTCTCTTGAGAATAACGACGGTTGGAAGACAACAGGTGCCCGGCATCTCAGGGCTTCGCGGGTAATCTGCCGCACTCGAAGCCCGGAAACACAGGTCGCCTGCACTGTTGCCCTTAAGATGCCGCGGACCGGATGGATCTGAAGACGTGCCGCGGCAGCGGACTATTCACAGCTTATACATGTGAAACTCGATACATGGCAAGGAATAAAACGGCAAAATCGAAGACCCCACCGTCCTTGCCGAGAGAATAACACCGTCATTCCCGCCTTCGAGACTGTGTCGTAATTGTAGGGCCTGGGAGTGGATTTTTGTGGTTTAATAGGAATAAAAAATAGACAAATCGGAAGGTTATGTGGTATAGTGTAGCCCTGAGAGCAGGAGGAAAAGGGCTATGGCT
>Ga0334890_1001380_pt1 | contig 32723 bp, 24 predicted proteins | sample GraSluR1_MG_3_FD_207220 | JGI IMG/M metagenome (GOLD analysis project Ga0334890, IMG submission 207220) | Sludge microbial communities from methane-producing bioreactor in Wageningen University, Netherlands - Granular Sludge_31_08-R1 | ecosystem: Engineered > Bioreactor > Anaerobic >... | reverse complement strand
TGGTGTTGGCGGCGGATAAGCCGGCCGTGGTCGATTTTTGGGCCGAATGGTGCCAGCCGTGTACGATAGCGGCGGCCTATATGGGCTTTCTCCGCGAGGAGTTCGGCGGCGATCTGCTGGTTGCCGCGCTGGATGTCGACGAGAACCCGGAGATCCCGGCGCGATACCAGGTCATGGGGTTGCCCACGTTGATCTTTTTCCGAGACGGCGCCGAGGCGGACCGGTATGCGGGTCTGCTCGAATACGATGAACTGCGCCGAAAAGTCGAGCAGTTGCTTGCCGCGCCGCCGGCCTCCTGAGTATTCAGCACTTATCAGCCGTTCATTCGCATTATCAACAGCAGCAGTTTGGAGCGAAGCGCTATGAGAATGTCGAGGTTGTTCTTTCAGACTCTGCGCGAGGCGCCGGCGGACGCAGAGATCGCCAGCCATCAGTTGTTGCTGCGCGCCGGCCTGGTCCTTCCCATTGCCGCGGGCATATTTGACTATCTGCCGCTTGGGCAGCGCGTCAAGACAAAGATCGAAGACATCATGCGCGAGGAGATGGACGCCATCGACGGGCAGGAAGTGACGCTGCCGGTGGTGCATCCCGCGGATCTGTGGCAGCAGACCGGGCGCTGGTACGACATCGGCGATGACATGGCGCGGTTGAAGGACCGGAACAACCGCGATTACTGTCTGGCGATGACGCACGAAGAGGTGATGACCGACCTGGCCAAGGCGGTGGTGAGCAGTTACCGCCAACTGCCTTTTATGCTTTATCAGATCCAGACCAAGTTCCGCGATGAGCCGCGCCCGCGCGGCGGTATGATCCGCGTGCGCGAGTTCACCATGAAGGACGCCTATTCCTTCGACCGGGACTTCGCCGGGCTGGATGCCTTCTACCCGCGCATCTACCAGGCGTATTTCAACATTTTCCGCCGCTGCGGGCTGGACGTGATCGCGGTGGAGAGCGATACGGGCATGATGGGCGGCACGATGGCGCACGAATTCATGGCGCTGACGCCCGTGGGCGAGGACACTTTGCTGCTGTGCGACGGCTGCGGCTACAGCGCCAACCGACAGATCGCGCTGTTCCGCAAGCCGGAGCCGGAGGACGCGGCGGCGCTGCCGCGCGAGGAGGTCCATACGCCGGGCGTGGATACGATCGCCGGGCTGGCCGCGTTCTTGGGCATCCCCGAATCCGCCACGGCCAAGGCTGTCTTTTTGATGGCCGAGATGCAGGACGCGGAGACCGGAGAAGTGCGCGAGCAGTTCGTCTTTGCGGTGGTGCGCGGGGACATGGAACTGAACGAGACCAAGTTGACGAACGCCATCAAGGCGCGGCGGCTGCGCCCGGCAACGGCGGAGGAGATCCGGGCCGTCGGCGCGGAGGCCGGCTACGGCTCGCCCATCGGCATCGACCGCAGCCGGGTCGTGCTGGTGGCGGATGACCTGGTGACGCGCAGCCGGAACCTGGTGGCTGGGGCCAACCGTCCGGACTATCATTTCCGCAACGTCAACTACGGGCGCGACTATACGGCCGACATCGTGACCGACATCGTGGCTGCGGCTGAGGGGCATGCCTGCCCGCACTGCGGTACGGCGCTGCGCGCGGTGCGCGGGGTGGAGGTGGGCAACATCTTCAAACTCGGCACAAAATACAGCGCGGCAATGGGGGCGACCTATCTGGACGAGGAAGGCGTCTCGCGCCCAATTGTGATGGGGTCGTATGGCATCGGCACGGGGCGGCTGCTCGCCAGCGTCATCGAGCATCACCACGACGACTTGGGCATTAAGTGGCCGATCACAATTGCACCCTATACGGTGCTGCTGGTGAGCTTGGCGACGGAGCGTACGCCGGAGGTGGCGGAGGCCGCCGAGCGCATCTATGCCGAGTTGACGCAGGCCGGCATTGAGGTGCTGTACGACGACCGCAACGAGCGCGCCGGCGTCAAGTTCAACGACGCCGACCTGTTGGGGATTCCGATCCGCCTGACGCTGGGCGCCAAGGGTTTGGCCGCGGGCGTAGCCGAGATGAAACTGCGCCGCAACGGCGAGTCGGGCGAACTGCCCCTGTCGCGCTTGGCGGATGAGGTGCAAGGCATCATCGACGCCGAGACCGCGTTGATCCGGGCGACGTTGAAGCCGGAGGCGTTGAGTTAAGCTCGTGGAACAACCGGATTTTCCATACTACAACACCGTCGATCAGATCTACCACGCCGAATGGTCGACGGCCAAGTTGGCGCGCCTGGAGTTGCTGCGCGAGTCTATCGCCGCCCTGTGGCCAAACGGGCATCCCACCCGCCTGATCCATGTGGCGGGGACCGGCGGCAAGGGCTCCACTTGCCGCTTCTTGGAGGTCGGCTTCGGCTGTGCGGGCAAGGCCGGGTCGTTCATGAGCCCGCACCTGTTCGATTATCGCGAGCGCTTCAGCGTGGGCGCGGAGTTCGTCTCGCGCGCCGACGTCAACGAATTATGGAGCCGGCGCATCCAGCCGTTCTGCGTGCGGCGTGCGCTGCGCGGCAATCACTATGTTCACACCTTCCACGAGGTTTCGATCCTGCTGGCTTTGGCCCTCTTCGAGCGGCACGAAGTGGAATGGGCGGCGATGGAGACGGGCGTTGGCGGGCGCTATGACCAGACGCGTGCGCTGGATGTGGTTGCGACGGCGCTGACCAATGTCGGCGGCGATCACGCGCACATCTTGGGCCGCGAGCAGTGGCAGCGCGCGCTGGACAAGGCCGGCATCGCGCGGCGCGATACGCCGTTCTTCACCAGCGAAACGGACCCCGACACGCTCGCCATCATCGAGGCGGTGTGTGACGATGCCGGCGCGCCGCTGACGGTGGTCGGCGAGGCGGACGTGCGGCGCCTGGAAGGGCTGTTGGGCGGCGTGGACGAACTGCCGCCGGACGAAGACGCGCTGCTGGGCGCGCCCTATCAGAAGTGGAATGCAGCCTTGAGCATGGCGGTGGTGCAGCGCTTTTTGCCGGAGCTGGAGCTGGGGCGGCTGGTGCGGGTGCTGGCCCACGCCAAACTGCCAGGCCGGTTCTGGCGGGTCGAGGAGGGCGTTTACGCCGACATTGCCCATAACGTGGAGAAGATGCGCGCGCTGGCCGGCGAGGTGGATGCGCGCTTCGGCAATCGAGGCAAGATTCTGATCCTGGGCATTTCGGGCAAGCGCGCCCCCGCCGAGGTGTTTCGCGATCTGGCGCGGGTGGCAAAGGCCATTATCGTCACAGGATCGTCGTATAAGGGGCAGGACCCCAGCGCGGTGCGCGACGAACTGAACGCGCTGACCGGCGATACGCCGGTGCTGGTGATCTACGAGGCGCGCCAGGCGTTGCAAGTCGCCAAGAGCATGCGCAGCGGCGATGATGTGGTGCTGTTGACCGGCTCGACGTATATGATCGAGCAGGCGCTGAACCCGGACCCCTATCTGCGCACGTTGAGCGCCACGTTCGGCTGGCGCATGCAGACCGAGACGGAAGCCACGGGCACGGTCAGCCTGACGTTGCCCAAGCCGCCTTCGCCCTATCGCTAGCGAGGTGAAGCTTGCAGGAACTTGAACCGTTCGAGACATTGCAGCCCGAAGAACTGCCCCCGGACCACCGCAGCGGCTTCATCGCGGTAGTCGGGCGGCCCAACGTGGGCAAGTCGACGCTGCTCAACCGGCTGCTCGGCCAGAAGATCGCCATTACCAGCCCCAAGCCGCAGACGACGCGCGACCAATTGCTTGGCATCCTCACGCGCGAGGACGCGCAGTTGCTCTTTATGGATACGCCGGGCATCCACCAGCCCAAGCACAAGCTGGGCGAGTATATGGTGGCGGTGGCTGAAGAGACGATTGAAGACGCCGATGTGGCGCTGTGGCTGGTAGACGTGAACACGCCGCCGACCGAGGAAGACCGGCGCATCGCCGATTTGCTGCGCTCGCTGGCCCAACGCAAGAAACTGCCGAGCCGGTTTGTGCTGGGCATGAACAAGGTAGACGCGGCGCCGATGGACGAAGACGTGCTGGAGGCGCGCCGCCAGGAGTATCTGGCGTTGTTGTCTTGGCTGGAGGGAGGCTGTAGTACGGCCGTTTTCAGCGCGCTGCACGGCGCGGGGACGGCGGAACTGGTCGCGCTGTTGCGCGATCTGCTGCCGGTCGGGCCGCGCTACTATCCGGCGGAGCAGGTGACTGACGTGCAGACGCGCTTCATCGTGGCCGAATTGATCCGCGAGAAGGCGCTCATGCTGCTGGAGCAGGAAGTGCCGCACAGCCTGGCTGTGGCGGTGGACGAGTTCACGCCGCGCAGCGAGAATATGACCTACATCTCGGCGGTGATTTATGTGGAGCGCCAGAGCCAGAAGGGCATCGTGCTGGGCCAGGGCGGGCGCATGATCAAGCGGATCGGCCAGGCGGCGCGGCCCGAGATCGAGGAACTGGCGGGAACGCGCGTCTACCTGGAGTTGTGGGTGAAGGTGTACGAGAAATGGCGTCGCCGCGAAGGGCTATTGCGGCGACTGGGCTACGCTACGGGCTGAGGCGGCGGCGACCTTGGGGCATCGCTGCGGCGTATGATAAGATCAGGCGGCCCGGTGATTGACCGGCAGGACGGGCATGAAGCCCGGCACAGGAGAAAGGCGAAGACGGCGCGGCTAGACGGGCGCGCTTATAGGCGATGAATCCGCGCACGCTGAGGGTATTGGAATACGCCAAGGTATTGGAGCGCGTTGCCGCGTACTGCTCGTTCAGCGGCGGCGAGGAATTGGCGCGCGCCTTGCTGCCCAGCGACGACCTGGAGACGGTGCGCGACCGGCTGGCCGAGACCGCGGAGGCGTCCAAACTGCTGGAACAGCGCACAGAGGTCAGCTTCGGCGGCGTGCGCGATGTGCGGCCGTTCTTGGAAAAGGCCGAGCGCGGCGCGATGTTGTTCGCCCAGGATTTGCTGGAGATCCGCAGCACGTTGATGCGGGCGCGCACTTTACAGAACATGTTCCTGCGGCTGGAGCAGTCCTTCCCCCGCTTGGCGGGCATTGCCATTAATATCCAGCCGTGCAGCCACGTCATCGACGAGATCGGGCGCTGCATCAACGATCGTGCTGAGGTGGCGGACGGGGCAAGCGATGCGTTGGGGCGCGTGCGCCAGGAACTGCGCGTGGCGCAAGAGCGTCTGCTCAGTACGCTCGACCGTATCGTCCACAGCGCCGACATCAAACCCCATCTGCAAGAGGCGCTGGTGACACAGCGCCAGGGGCGCTATGTCATCCCGATCCGCGCCGATGCCAAGGGCCAGGTGGACGGCATCATCCACGACCAGTCGGCCAGCGGCGCTACGCTGTTTGTGGAACCGCTCAAGGTCGTGCAGCAGAACAACGCCGTGCGCGAGTTGGAACTGCAGGAAGAGCGAGAGATCCGCCGCATCCTCACCGAGTTGAGCCAACTCGTGGGCGAGGAAGCGGTCTACATTGCCCAAAACACCCAGATATTGGCGGAACTGGATTTCACCTTTGCCAAGGCCAAGTACGGGTATGCAGTGGGCGGGACGATACCGGAGGCGGTTCCCTTCGAGAAAGCGCGGCCTATCGGCCAGGCCGGCGTCGCGGCCAACGGCGCCAACGGGGCCGGGGATGGCGAAACCGTCGCGCTCCATCCTGGTTCCGTGCTGGACCTGCGACGGGCGCGGCATCCGCTGTTGAACCCCGATGCCGTGGTGCCGGTGGACGTGTACCTGGACGAGGACACGTACATTATCGTGATCACAGGGCCGAACACGGGCGGCAAGACGGTGACGCTGAAGACAGTGGGTCTGCTCACGCTGATGGCGCAGTCCGGCCTGATGATCCCGGCGGAGCCGAACAGCCGGCTGTGCGTGTTCGACGGCATCTACGCCGATATCGGAGACGAGCAGAGCATCGAACAGAATCTCAGCACGTTCAGCAGCCACATGACGCACATCATCGAGATTCTGGAGGAGGCGGACCCGGCAAGCCTGGTGCTGTTGGACGAATTGGGCGCAGGCACCGACCCGGACGAGGGCTCGGCGCTGGCGATGGCGCTGCTGGACAATCTGCGCGACCGGGGCGTTACCGTGTTCGCTACGACGCACTTTAGCGACCTGAAGCTGTATGCGCACAATACGCCGGGCGTGCGCAACGCCTCGGTCGAGTTCGATGTGGAGACGTTAAGCCCGACATATGAACTAAGCATTGGCCTGCCGGGGCGCTCGAACGCGCTGGTCATCGCCAAGCGGCTGGGGCTGAACCCGGTCATCGTGGAGCAGGCGGAGAGCATTGTTCGCCCCGGCTCGTTGCAGGTCGACGCCATGCTCGACGACATCCGCCGCGCCAAGCAGGAGGCGCTGCACACGCTGGAGCAGGCCAAGGAGCGCGAGCGCCAGGCTCAATTGATAGAAACCGATCTGCGCTACCGGCTCGCCAATGTTGAAGAGGCGCGCCGCGCGGTGATCGCAGAGACGCGCAGCCTGATGCAGTCCGAGCTGGAGACGGCGCGCCGCGAGATCGAACAGGCGCGGCGGCAGATCGCGCAGGCGACCCAGTTCGGCGGCGGCGCCGGCGCGCATGAGGACTTCCTGGCCCGCGCCGAACAGGAACTGGGCCGGCGGCAGCAGGATGCCGAGGAAGTTAACCTGGATGTAATCGTGCCGGGCGACAGCGAGCAGCGCTTGGCCGGCCCCATCGAGGTCGGCGATCGCGTGTGGGTGGCGAACCTGCAGGCATCCGGCGAGGTGTTGGCGCTGAACGAGCGGGCGCAGGATGCGGATGTGCAGATCGGCAATTTTCGCCTGAAACTGCCGTTGAAACGGCTGGAACTGCGCCAGAAAGCCGTGCGCGAGGAGCAGCCCGGCGCGGTGCGCGTCCTCGCCCGCCCGGTGCATCAAAGCCCCGGCATGGAATTGGACATGCGCGGCGAGCGGGTGGAAGAAGGGCTGGAAAAGCTGGAGCGGTATCTTGACAATGCCTATTTGGCTCGGCTGCCGTGGGTGCGCATCATTCACGGCAAAGGGACGGGCGCGCTGCGCGACGCCGTGCGTGACCTGCTGCGCCATCACCCGGCGGTGAGCGAGTTCCGCGCCGGGGATGCGGGAGAAGGCGGCGACGGCGTCACCGTCGCCAAGCTGGTCGGCAGCGACTAAAGGGAATGGTTTTGGGACTAGAGAGCGCATGGTAAGCACAAGCGACGAGAAGATCGTTTGCAGCGTCGGCGTCACGGCGTACAACGAAGAAGAGAATATCGGCCATCTGCTGGAGGCGCTGATCGACCAGCATCTCCACGACACGGAGATCGCGGAGATTATCGTCGTCGCCAGCGCCTGCACGGACCGCACCGTGTCTATTGTGCGCGAGTATATGGCGCGCGATCCGCGCGTCAGGCTGATCGAGCAGGAAGAACGCCTGGGTAAGACCAGCGCAGTCAATCTGTTTCTCGCTGCAACACGGACCGATATTTGCGTCTTGGAGAGCGGCGATACGCTGCCGCATGAATACGCGGTCGAACACCTGGTGCGCATGTTTGCGGACCCGACCGTGGGCATGGTCGGCGCGCAGAAGATCGCAGTGGATACGCCCGATCACATCGTGGGGCTGTTGAGCCACCTGCGTCTGCGCATGGAGCACGAGCTGTGTCTGGAGATCCCGCGGCTGGGCGAGATGATCGCCTTCCGCAAGGTCTTCGATCAGATTCCGGCGGACGTCGCCATGGACGAGGCGTTTGTCGAGGCTATCGTCGTGAAGCATGGCATGCAGGTGCGCTATGCGCCCGATGCGATCGTCTATAACACCGGGCCGACGACCATCCCCGACTTTGTGCGCCAACGCCGCCGCAACCATGCCGGCCATCTTTACCTCAAGCACAAGTACGGCTATGCGGTGAGCAGCATCCAGAACCAGCGCGTGATGCGCGTGGCGTTCAAGGAAGTCATCGGCGTGATCAAGCTGCTGTGGGTGCTCTTCTTGCTGGCGGCGATCGAGGGCTACAGCCGGCTGCTGGGCTGGTATGATTTTGCCGTCAAGCGCGACCGGCATGTGGTCTGGGACATGGCCTGGACGCAGAAGCAGGACGTGCAGCATGTGCGTCATGAGGCGCAGCAAACCGCGGCCTCGAACGGTAGCAAGCGCACATCGTATGCCGTCTCCTCGGCTTCGCGCGCGGGAACCGAAGTGCGCGTGGGGGCCGAAATGGTCGACAAGGGCCGGCCATCCGCCGGCGCATGAGCGCCCGGCAAGACCGGCCTGTGGCAGAATGGCCGGCAACCCGCCCATGAACAGGCAAACGCTGCTTAACTTCCTCAAGCTGGCCGCCGGCATTGGCCTGCTTTATTTCCTCTATACCCGGCTGGAAGACCCGCAGGAACTGTGGCGGCAGATGGCGAATGCCGACAAGCTGCTGCTGTTGGCCGGCGCTTGCCTCTACGCCTCGGCGGTGGCCCTGAACGGGGTCAAGTGGGGCGTGTTGCTGCGTGCCGCAGGCATTCGCGTCACCTTTGTACGGCTGATGGCCTATCAGTGGGTGGCGGAGTTCTTCAACAACTTCCTGCCGGCGCAGGTGGGCGGCGACGTGATGCGCGGCTACCGGCTGGCGACCGATACGCGGCGCACCGCGGACGCGGCGGCGAGCGTGCTGATCGACCGTTTTATCGGGCTGCTGGTTTTCATGCTCGCCGCGGCGCTGGCTTCCTGGGCTATGCTCCTGTACGGCAGACCGGACGGAACAGACTTTCCGCCGGAGCAGTTGGTTACGGTGCGGGTAATCGCCCTGGGCAGCGGCATCGTGACATTGGGCTTGGGCGCGGCGCTGCTGGCGTTGCTCAGCCGGCGGCTCAAGCTGTTGGTGGAGCGCATCCTGGCGCGCCTGCCGCTGGCGCATCGCACCGTGCCGATCTGGCACAAAATGGGCGATGCGTTCAACGTCTATCGCTACTCCTACAGCGCTCTGTTGTGGACCGCAGCGGGCAGCGCGGCGATCGTGGCGCTGACCAGTGTCAACATCTGGCTGATCGCACGGGCCATCCAGCCAGACGGCATTTCGCTGCTGGAGGTGTTCGCTATTAACCCGATCATCGTCTTTGTCTCGCTGGCGCTGCCGCTGTCGCCGGGCGGGCTGGGCGTGCGCCAGGGGGCGTTTGCGGCGACTTTCCTGCTCATGGGGTCGGGGACGGAGCTTGGCTTTGCCGTGGGGCTGCTGCAGCAGTTCATCGGCTATCTGGTGAGCGTGCCCGGCGGCATTCTGTGGATGCGCGGCGGCAAGAAAGCGACGGCCGCGCAGGCTTCCGTAAGCGACGGCTAATTGCGGTTCGGTACGGGAGAAGGAGGAGGCGAGCCGGCGAACTCGCCTTTTTTGTTGCCTGTTGCCGGCGAATGTTTGCCCGAAAGCGCGCAGCCTTTACACAGGCGGCGGCGTATATACCCGAAGAAGGTAAAGATCAGTGCGAATGGACGAGTTCTTGAGCGAAGAAGCGGCCTGCCGCCTGTATGACGAGGGGGATGCGGCGCACGATTTTGACCATGTGCTGCGCGTGATGCGGCTGGCGGTGCGCATAGCCGAGGCGGAGGGCGCTGACGTGACGGTGGTGCGGCTGGCGGCGCTGCTGCACGATGTGCCCGTAGAGGACCAAGGCCGCGCTGCGCATCATCTCGCCGCGGCGCGCTTTGCCGGCGAGTTGCTGGCGGCGCGCGGCTTGGGAACTGAGCGGACGGCCAATGTCGTTCACTCTATCGAGGCGCACCGCTTTCGCGACCGCTCGATCCAGCCGCAGACGCTGGAGGCCAAGTGCCTCTACGATGCGGACAAGCTGGACAGCATCGGCGCTATCGGCGTCGGGCGGGCATTCGCCTATGCGGGCAGCCACGGCAGCCGCCTGTGGCGCGAGACGAGCGAGCAGGCTGCCGCTGCTGTGCAGGCGCCGGCGAGCGCCGAGTATACGCCGGTGCATGAATATGTACATAAACTGCGCCGCGTGCTGGAGACGCTGCACACGGAGACGGCGCGGGAGATCGGGCGCGAACGGCACGCTTTTATGCAGCGGTTCTATGCCCGGCTGGACGCGGAGATGTTGGGGCTGGCCTAGAAGGGCAAGCGAGGGCGGTCTGCATGACAATGCTCTGTGGACGAGTACGCCAATTTAGATCGGCGGGGGGGCGAAGAATCCGGCTCGTGCGCAGATGCCGGATTCTTTTCGCGATCGTAGCGGCGTTGGCGGTGAGCCTGTGGGCGACGACAAGCGGGCAGGCGCAGAGCGTCGAGCCTGATGACAGCCCGCGCCTGCCGGCGGTGTTGGCGCAGACCGAGGCGGTTAGCGCGGAGTCGGGCGCGGCGTTCGTGCCCGGCGAAATCCTCGTGGGCATGCGCGGGGATGCGCTGGGCGCGGCCGCGGCCCTGGAGCAGTTCGGCGCTGAGACAATTGCCACGTTCGGCGCGGCTGATGCGGGCGTGGCGGGCTACGTGCTGCGCGTGGAACCGGGCACGGAGTTGGCGGCCGCGGCGGCGCTGACGCAGCATCCGGCCGTGGCCTATGCCGAGCCGAACTGGATCGTGCGCGCAGCGGACGCAGAGGCCAATGCCGCCGCTGAAGCGGTCGCAGCAGAGACGCCCGTCCGCGTCAACGACCCGCTCTACCGCACGTGGCAATGGCACCTGCCGCGCGTCCACGCCAGCCGCGGCTGGGCGTTGAGCGGCGCGGTCTTTGCGCAGGAGGAGGCCGCGGCAGGCATCCGCGTGGCGGTGATCGACAGCGGCGTGGACATGAACCACCCGGACTTGACGAAGAACGTCGACGTCTACGCCGGCAAGAGTTATGTGGACGACAGCCCGACGCTGGATGATAGTTGCGGTCACGGTACGCACGTCATCGGCCTGATCGCGGCGACGACCAACAACGGCAGGGGCGTCGCCGGCACGGCGCTGAACGCGACAGCGGTTCCGTTCAAGACGCTGCGCTGGGTTGCGGACTCCGGTTGTATTGGCGATCTCTTCGACGTAGTCCAGGCGGTTTACGACGCAGCCGGAGCAAGCTATGACATCATCAACCTCAGCCTGGAATTGACCGTTTCGTCTCCCGCGCTGGAGGCTGCGGTCAATTATGCCCAAAGCAGGGGCGCGCTGCTGATCGCAGCGGCGGGCAACTCCTCGCCGGTCAAGTACCCGGCGGCCTACCCCGCGGTCATGGCGATCGCGGCGACGGGTTATCTCGACACGCGCGCCTACTACAGCGCAGTCGGGTCGCAGATCGAACTGGCTGCGCCGGGCGGTGACGGGATACGCGGGCTGTACAGCACATGGCCGCAGGCCGCGGCGTTTAACTGCGTCAGTTCCTACCAAAACATTGACGGCGGCGCGTACTGTGAGGCGTTCGGCACCAGCATGGCGGCGGGCGTGGCGACCGGCGCGGCTGCGCTGCTTTGGTCGGCGCGGCCGGACTTTACTGCGGCGCAGGTGCGCTACATCCTAACGGAGTCGGCGCGACCGATCCCCGGCTCTGCGGCGGAGGTGGGGCGCGGCTTGCTCGACGTCGAACGGGCGCTGCGCTATGCCGTACGCAGCCGCTTGGGTGTGTCGCCTGCTGCCCTGAGTTACCGTCTGTTCTCTGGGGCGGCCCCATTTACGCAGGAGTTGGCGCTGACCAACCCCAGCCTGGAGCCGATGCGGTGGAGCATCACGCGCACACAGCAGATCGAGTGGCTGTCACCCAACCAGCCGATTTCGGGGACTGTGCGCTACGGGCAGCCCGTGCGCGCCGGGCTGACGATCTCGCCGACGCACCTGATGAGCGGGACGGTTGCCGGTTCGTTTTGGGTGGAAGGTGAGCGACTGGACGGCAGTCGCGTCCTGATCCCGGTGGATGCGCGCCTGTCGATCTACGCGCCGGCGGCGGGCAACGACGTGTACCTGCCTTCGGTCGCCAACGCCGCGCAGCAGGGATCGGGTTGGCCGTTGGTCGATTTCCGGTGGGAATGGCCCGATGCCGGGGGCCGGAAGGTGCATTTTCTGACGGACAACAGCAGCATCGGCATCACCCTGCCGCTGACCATTACCGTGGGGGGCGCGTCCTATGTCGACGCGCACGTCTATTCGGACGGGTATGTGGCGCTGCCGGCGGCTGCGCGCATCGAAAGGTCAAACAACGAGTGCCTGCCGCTAGTGGCCGCGTCGGGGCCGGTGGTGTATGGCTGGTGGGCTAACCTAAACGCGGGGGCGTCGGGCGCACGCGTTTCGAGCTTTCAGGCTGGACCGGACCGTTTTGTGGTGGAATATCTGAACGTGCCCAGCGCGCCGGGCCAGCCTGCCTACACGGTCAGCTTTCAGATCGTGCTGTACGCCGATGGCCGGATTGGGTTAAACTATCTGCACGCTCCGGACGGCGCGCCGCCGCGGATGACGGCGGGCATTCAGACGCAGGACGGGCGCTACTTCAATCAACTGGCGTGCGTGACTTCATCTACAGAGATCGGCAGTGTCCCGCGCGCCTACCAATCCATGCTTTTCACAGAGGGAGATCTGTTCTGATGGGCGCTGAAGAACATCGCAAGGAAGCCGAGGGCCAGGGAAGCGTGACGCTGGCGATTGTCACGGTGAGCGACACGCGCACGCCGGAGACGGACGGCAGCGGCAAGCTGATCCGCGAGTTGGCGGAGGCGGACGGCCATACTGTGGCCGGTTATCGCATTGTCAAAGACGAGCCGGGCGAAGTGGCCCAGGCGCTGGAGGATTTCGCCGCAGGGCCGGCGCAGGCGATCCTGTTCAACGGCGGAACCGGCATCAGCCGCCGCGACCGCACCTACGATGTGATCAGCCGCGCCCTGGAAAAGGAACTGAGCGGCTTCGGCGAGATCTTTCGCATGCTCAGTTACCAAGAAGTGGGCGCGGCCGCCATGCTCAGCCGGGCGACGGCAGGCATCTATCGCGGCAAGGTGGTGATCAGCATGCCGGGATCGACCAACGCGGTGCGGCTGGGGATGGATAAGCTGGTGCTGCCCGAGATCCGGCATCTCGTTTGGGAACTTGTGCGTTAGGCCGTTCTTCATTATGCTTGTGAAACCCCTGAGCCAAGGGTGAGTTTAGTCGCGCTAGCCACTGCGAGGAGCTTTCAACATGCAAATATACAGCGCTTATCCCCACAGCCAGATCGGCCTCGAGACGCATGGGCTGAGTAATCTGAAGACGGTCTATTGGAATCTGCCGACGCCCGCACTCTACGAAGAGGCGCTCAAGAGCGGCGAGGGCATCATGGCCCATTTGGGGCCGCTGGTCGTCCGTACAGGCCAATTCACCGGCCGTTCGCCCAATGACAAGTTTATCGTGGACGAGCCGAGCACGCACGATACCATCTGGTGGGGGAATGTGAACCGGCCCTACCCGCGTGACCGCTTCAGCGAGATTCAGCGCCGTATGGCTTCGTATCTACAGGGCAAGGACGTGTTCGTACAGGACTGCTGGTGCGGCGCCGACCCGGAGTATCGCATGCCGGTGCGCATCATCACGCAATATGCCTGGCACAGCCTCTTTGCGCGCAATATGTTCATTCAGGCGACGCCGGACGAATTGGCCATACATAAGCCTGAACTGGTCGTTATCGACTGCCCCGGATTCCACGCTTTCCCGGATATAGACCGCACGAATTCGGATGTGTTTATTCTGGTGGATTTCGCCAAGGGCCTGGTGCTGATCGGCGGCACGGAATATGCCGGCGAGATAAAAAAGTCGGTCTTTACGGCGATGAATTACCGCCTGCCGTTCGCCGATGTGCTGCCCATGCACTGTTCCGCCAATTACGGCAAGGAAGGTGATGTCGCGCTCTTCTTCGGCTTGAGCGGCACGGGCAAGACGACGCTGTCGGCAGATACGAACCGCACGCTGATCGGCGATGACGAGCACGGTTGGAGCGACAGCGGCATTTTCAACTTCGAGGGCGGCTGTTACGCCAAGGTGATCCGTCTCTCGCCGGAAGCCGAACCGGAGATCTACGAGACGACGCGGCGTTTCGGCACGATCTTGGAGAACGTCGGCATCAACGCCAGCACGCGACGCGTGAACCTGGACGACGCCTCGCTGACGCAGAACACGCGGGCGGCCTACCCCATCTCGCACATCGCCAATGCCACGCGCAGCGGCCGCGGCGACCATCCCAAGAACATCATCTTTCTGACGGCGGATGCATTTGGCGTGCTGCCGCCGATCGCGCGGCTGACGCCGGAACAGACCCAGTACCATTTCTTGTCCGGTTATACGGCCAAGGTGGCGGGCACTGAGCGCGGCGTTACCGAGCCGCAGGCCACGTTCAGCGCCTGCTTTGGGGCGCCCTTTATGGCGCAGCATCCGCGTGTCTACGCCCAACTGCTGGGCAAGCGCATCAAGCAGCACGACGTACACTGCTGGCTGATCAACACGGGCTGGACCGGCGGGCCGTATGGCACGGGCAGCCGCATCAGCATTGCGCACACGCGTGCGATGGTGACGGCTGCGCTTACGGGTGCGCTGGATGATGTGGAGTTCGTGAAGGATCCGGTGTTCGGCGTGGAGGCGCCTAAGCGCTGCCCAGGCGTGCCCAGCGAGGCGCTGCGCCCGCGCGATACTTGGGCGGACCCGGCGGCCTATGACGAGCAGGCGCGGCGGCTGGCGGAGATGTTCGCCAACAACTTCGTCCAGTTCGAGGACAGCGTCACCGCGCAGGTGAAGGCAGCCGGCCCCGTCGTGCGCTGAGCGGTTTCCCCTCTTTGACACAAGACCTTCCAGGAGGCTCGTCCCCTGGAAGGTCTTCTTTTTTAATCGCTAAACCGATATTCGAGCGAACCATCCGGCTGGGGGGCGTAGTGTCCGAAGAAGATCGGCCCCTCGTCCAGCGCGCGCGGGATAATCTCCGGCAGATCGTCGACCAGGGGGTAATCCGCCAGGGCGTCGACGGGCAGCCATTCGGGCGTTCCTTCGGCGGTCGCGCTGACCGTCCGCTGCGCGCTCTCGGCGTGGAAGACGAAGACGAGCACGCCGGGTCGCGGCCCCTGCGCATCGGCGCCGGTGTGGATGTTGACGATGCCGCGCAGGGTGAGCGCGGCAGGCGTGATACCCGCTTCCTCCGCCAGTTCACGGCGCGCGGCGGAGAGAACGTCTTCGCCGGCTTCTACATGGCCGCCCAGCCCGTTATAGCGGTTGGGCCACAGCCGCTTGGTGGGCGCGCCCTTGAGCAGCAGCACGTCGCGCCCGCCGCTCTGCGGGTTGAGGCTGGTGACGAAGATGAGCGTGCGCGGTATGGCTCGATAGCGTCGGGCGCCCGCTTCGTTTACGCCCTGCTCGGAAGCCTTCATGCTGCGCCTTAAGCCCGCAGTTCCCAGCGCTCGACCGTGACTTCCTCCAGGCGCGCTTCATCCACCACTGCGCCGCAGCCGGGCGCAGTGGGCACGGTGAGCGTACTGTCGGCGTTGAGCGTAAAGGGGTTGGTCACGATGTCACGGGCGAAGTAGCGGTCGTTGGCGCTGATGTCGCCGGGCAGGCTGAAGTTAGGCAGGCTCGCCAGGGCGACGTTGCCGGCGCGGCCGATGCCGGTCTCCAGCATGCCGCCATGCCACACGGGGATGCCCGCCTCTTGGGCCATGTCGTGGATGCGCCGAGCGTCGGCGTAGCCGCCGATGCGGCTGGGCTTGATGTTGATGATGTCGCATGCCTGCATCTCGATGGCCCAGCGCGCGTGGTCAGGCGAGACAATGCTTTCGTCCAGGCAGAGCGGCGTGCGCAACTGCGGCTTGAGCTTGGCGTGGTCGAAGATGTCGTCGTGGGCGAGCGGCTGCTCGACCAGAAGCAGGTCGAAGGCGTCCAATTCGGCCAGGTGAGCGGCGTCGGAGAGGCGGTAGATGCTGTTGGCGTCGACTTGCAACTTGAGATTGGGCCAGGCGTTGCGGACGGCGCGCACCGGCTCGATGTCCCAGTCGGGCCGAATTTTGAGCTTGATGCGACCGTAGCCGTCCTCCAGATAGCCGTTGACAGTGGCGAGCAGCGCGTCGATGTCGGGCTGGATGCCGACGCTAACGCCTACGGCGACGCGGTCGCGCGTGCCGCCCAGCATTTCGGCCAGGCTCTTGCCCCACAGCTTGCCGAAGAGATCCCACACGGCGAATTCGAGGCCGGCCTTTGCCATGCGGTTGCCGCGCACGCGGGCGAAGGCGGGGGTGACGTCCTCCGGCTTGGCGAGGTCGGCTTGCAGAAGCATAGGCGCCAGAAAGTCTTGGGCGATGGCCCAGACGGTCTTGGTGTTCTCTTCGTTGTAGAAGGGACTGCCGCCCACGGGGGACTCGCCCCAGGCGGTGATGCCCGCGGCGTCAATGCGGACGATGACGGCATAGCTGCCTTCCTCGCGCCAGCCGCTGGTCACGAAGGGGGCGACGTAGGGCAACATGACTTTGCGTAATTCAATTCGTTCGATCTGCATGGGCGTAGGCTCCTGGGGCGAGTGCGGTCCTTGACGAGTGATGAGTGACGAGTAAACCTCATTCCGCCGGCTGCAAGATATAGCGCCAGCCGTGCTGCGGCCAATGCACGCAGTCGGTCATAACATAGCCGGCGGCGAAGGCGGTTTCGAGGGCATGGCGCAGGTAGAGCCGCCAGGCGAGCGCCAGTTCCACATCGGCGCGGCGGATGGCGGCGATGTCGTCGGGCAAGGGGACGGCGATGGGGCGTCCGTCGAGGACGATCTCCTGGTCGACGGGCCGGGCGAAGCCGGAAGGGGCGTTCGTGATTGGCGGCACGATCAGGGCTGCGGGGTCCCAGCCGGGCGTGGGGCGAGGGCGCGTCGCGTCCTGGAGGATGGCGGGGCTGCGCAGCCGCCAGTCTACGGTGCAGCGGTCGCTGGGCAGGCCGGCGTTGAGCGCGTCCTGCATGGCCCCGTATACGTTGCGGTCGTAGGTGCGGCAGGTGGCGCCGAGGCGATGAATGTTGAAGACGGCGTTGGGCCGGTAGAGGGGGTCGTAGGTCCAGGTCATCCAGTCGGTCAAGCCCTGGGCGAGGATGGCGTCGCGCTGGGCGAGTTTGAGGCGCAGGCCGATGCCGCGTCCCTGCCAGGCGGGCAGCACGCCGACCGAGTGGCTGCACGCTTTGAGGCGCAGGGGGCTGCCGGGCGGATCGGCGGGGTCATGCGCTGCGCCCAGCCACCAGAAGGCGAGGCCGACCATCCCGCCCGTCTCGGCGGGGCCGTCATCGGCGTAGGCGCCGAGGATCATGCCGCCGTTCTTGATGACGGTGATGGCGATGTGGGTGGGCACGTAGTCGACGAGCGGCGCGCCCCAGATGATGCCTTCCAGTTTTTGGAAGTGTTCGCAGCCTGTGATTTCGGTGACAGGGCGAATGGCGATGTCCATGCGTGTCTCTGCGCTCTTCTGGTTGGGCGAGGCTTGTTGCAAGCTTAGGCCCAAAGTTTCGTGATCTCGTCGGCGGTGAAGTGCGGGAACGGCACGGGTTTGCCGTCACGCCGCGCCGAGTAAATGCCGGCGTGCGGCGTGATATGGCCGATGACCGCGCCGGGCCAGCCGCATTCCCGCCACGCGGCCAGGACGGTGTGCGCGTGCTGCGGCGCGACCGTGGCGAGCAGCGCGCCCGACGCGATCACGCCGAGCGGATCGAGGCCGAAGGCGGCGCACAGGCGGCGTGAGAGATCGGCGATGGGCAGCGCGTCCAGGTCGATGTCGAGACCTGCATCGGCGGCGAGGGCCATTTCGACGAGGCCGGAGGCGACGCCGCCCTCGGTGGGGTCGTGCATGGCGGTAACGAGGCCGGTACGGGCTGCGGCGTGGGCCGGGGCCAGCACGCTGATGCCGGGGTCGAAAAGAAACTGCGCGGCCCGGTCAAGTTCCTCGGCGGGCCAGCCCTGTTGCAGCAGGACGGCGCGCCGTTCGCGGGCGATGATGCTGGCGCCTTCCACCGGGATGGCGCCGGCTAGGAGAATGGCGTCGCCGGGGCGGGCGCCGCGCGTAGAGACGAAGCGGTCGCGCGGGACTTCGCCGAGCATGGCGCCGGCGACGACGGGCCGGCAGACGGTGTGCGTGATCTCGCTGTGACCGCCGGCGACGACGATGCCGAGCTTGGCGCAGGCGGCGCCGATCTGGTCGAAGATGAGGCGCGCCCGGTCCGTGTCCGCGCCGTCTGCGGGCAGGAGGATAGCGGGCATGTAGAAGCGCGGCGTTGCGCCGGTGACGGCTAGGTCGTTGGCGCAGACGTTGACCGCATAGTAGCCGATCTCGTCGGATGCGAAGGTGATGGGGTCGATCTTGGCGACGAGCAGGTTTTCGCTGCCGGCGGCAAAGTCGATGATGGCCGCGTCTTCGCCCACTGCAGGGCCGAGCACCAGTTGCGGATCGGTGGAGGGCAGGGCGGAGAGCAATTCCGCCAGCAGCGGCGCGGGCAGCTTGCCGGGCGGGAGTGGGCGGTTCTCTTGGCGGTTGGCAGGGTCGGCAGAGCGCGTCATAGGGCAGGCGATCTAGGCGGGCCGCCGGACAGGTGCGGCGCGGGCGGCAGATTCAGGGCACAATATACACCGGCATGCCCAGATATGCCAGATCAAAGAGCGTGGCGGCGTCGGCGTCGTCGAGCATGGCGCAACCGAAGGTGGCTGGCTGGCCCAAGAGCCCTTCCCAGATCTTCTCGCCTGTCTCCCACTTGATGGGCAGGCCGTGGATGCCGTTTTCGTAGGTTCCCACGTCGTAGATGCCCAGCCAGTAGGGCATGTCCAGCTCGTACATAGTGCTGCCGGCCATTTCCAGCTTAGTCTGCACCGTAAAGCTGCCGGTGCGGGTGATCCATTGGCCGTAGCCGGTGCTGCATACCCAACTGTGCAGCACGCGATCGCCGCTGAGGACCCAGCACTGCTGGCGGCTGAGGCTCACCATGAAGCGGCTGCCGGCGAGCGGGATAGGGGGCAGGCGCAACGGCAGAGGCGGCGGCCCGTAGGGGATGCGCAGCGCCAGCCCGTTGTAGACGGTTTCGGGGTCGGGCAGGTCGTTGTATTCGAGGATCGCCAGGACGGTGGTGTCGAACTCGCGCGCCAGCTCGGAGAGGGTGTCGCCGGGCTTGACGGTGTAGTAGTAGAAGCCGCTGCGCGGACGGCCGATGTCCGCAATGGAGGGGGCGGGATCGCCGGTTACGTCCGGCTCGACCGGAATGAGGAGCCGTTGCCCGATGTAGACCGTATCCGGGTTGGCGATGTAATTGGCCTCCATCAGTTCGGCCAACGTGAGGCCGAAACGTTCGGCGATGAGGCCGAGGCTGTCGCCGGCCTGGACGATGTACGCCTCCTGATTGGTTTCGGGCCGGGGCCGTTCGACCTGAAGCTCTAGGCTGGTGGCGGGCAGGATCAGTTCTTGGCCGAGGGCTAGGACGCCGGGGCCGGTCAGCCCGTTGATGGCGGCCAGCGCGGCGCTGTCGACGCCGTGGCGGACGGCGATGGCGGTGAGGTCGTCGCCGGGTTGGACGCGGTAGGTGCGGTTGCGCGTGGCGATGGCGCGGCTGGCAGTGTACGGGCTGGGGGCCGGCGCTTCGGCCTGCGGCGCCGCCATCGCCGCGCCCGTGGACATGGCGTGCGTGAGGCGCAATTTCTGGCCCTGGTAGATGGCGTCCGGGTTGACGATGCCGTTGAGGTCCATCAACTCGGTCATGTCGATGTCATAGCGCAGCGCGATCTGGCTGAGGCTTTCGCCCGCCTGGACGATGTGTGCGTCGGGCTCATCTGTGTTGGCATAGCGGGGATCAACCTGAACAACGTCCGTCTGTGCGGCGCTTTCAGCCGCGAGGGTCGGCTGCGCAGCCCGTTCGGCCGCTCCAGGGGGCAGCAGCAGGGATTGCCCGGCGTAGATGGCGTCGGCGTCGGCGATGCCGTTGAGGGCCATTAGGTCCGCTACGGGGACGCGGTATAGTTCGGCGATCTGGCTAAGGCTTTCACCGGGCTGGACGACATGGACCGAGCCGGTTGCCGCCTGGCGCGGCGGCGCGGCAAGGGCCGGCAGCGCGCCGATCAGGAGTGCAAGGGTAAGCAGCAAGGAAATGCTTGTGCGGCGAATCATTTCGGGCGGGATAAGCCAAACGTTTACGTAAGCCAGGCAGCGGGTCGCGCCGGCGGGACGAGTTTGCGAATGGCCTCTATTATGGCGCGGGTGCGAGGCGATCTGCAAAGATGGGCGCCGCCATCCCGGAAGTTGCCGCCGGTGGATGCTCTTAGCAGCCGCTCTCGCATTTCTTTGCGGTTTGCCGATTCGGTTTGTAGAATGGGAAGTCGAGCATGCCTTTTTCACTGTGTGTGGAGATGCAATGTCCATCCTGACGACCCGCAACCTGGGTCAATCTTTCGGTGATTTCGATGTCTTCGGCGGCATCAGCGCCAGCATACCCAACGACGGCAGAGTCGGCCTGGTCGGTCCGAACGGGATCGGCAAGACGACGCTGCTGCGTCTGCTGGCGGGGCTGGACGCGCCGTCCTCCGGCAGCGTGAACATTGCGCAGGGGGCGCGCATCGGCTATCTGCGCCAAGAGGCAATGGAGGCGTTTGCCGGGCGCGAGAACACGGTCTACGGCGAGATGCTGGCCGTGTTCGGGGACATCAAGGTGCAGGAAGCGTATTTGCGCACGCTGGAAGAGCGCATGGCCGCGGGCGACGCCTCCGACGAGCTGCTGGCGGAGTACAGCCAGGCGCAGCACACGTTCGAGGCGGCGGGCGGCTATGAGTACGAGATGCGCATCCGCCAGGTCTTGCAGGGCCTGGGCTTTGGCGACGGCGACTGGGACATGCCGCTCAGCCAGTTGAGCGGAGGCCAGAAGACGCGCGCGCTGTTGGCGCGCCTGCTGCTGGAACGGCCCGACCTGTTGATTCTGGACGAGCCGACCAACCACCTGGACGTGCAGGCGATTGAGTGGCTTGAGGCGACGCTGCAAGCCTGGCCCGGCGCGCTGCTGGTCGTCAGCCATGACCGCTATTTCCTGGACAAGGTGGTCAACCGCATTTGGGAGTTGAACCGGGCGGGCATCGAGGAGTACCGCGGCAACTACTCGGCCTATGTCCAGCAGCGCCAGGAACGTTGGCAGCGACGCGAGATTGAGTTCGAGGCCATCCGCGAGAAGTTTCTGAAAGAGTTGGATTATGTTAAGCGAAACATCGCCCGCGACAGCACGACCAACATGGCGAAGGGACGGCTGCGGCGGCTGATCCGCGAGGTGCGTGTAGTGCAGGCGGGCGGCTTACAGACTCTGCTGGACAAGCAGTGGGGCCAGGTCATGCAAGAGGTGGACATCTCCGAATCCAAGTGGGGCGTGATGGATGTGGAGCAGGCCATCAGGGGGCTGCAAAGCCCTATCCGGCGGCCTCCGCAGCTTAACCTGAACCTGCGTACGACATTGCGCAGCGGCAACCTGGTGTTGCGCAGCGGCGAGTTGGAGATCGGCTACCCGGGCAATTCGCTCTTCATGGCCGGGCCGATCCAACTGGAGCGGCAGGAGTGCGCGGCCTTGATCGGGCCGAACGGCACGGGCAAGACGACGTTCCTCAAGACGCTGATGGGCGAAATGAAGCCGCTCTCCGGCGAGATCCGCTACGGGGCCAGCCTTAAGGTCGGCTATTTCGCGCAGGCGCATGAAGGCTTGGACCCGGACAAGACAGTGCTGGACGTGCTGCTGGACCACAAGCACATGTTGCTGGGCCAGGCGCGCAACTATCTGGCGCAGTACCTCTTCCGCGGCGACGACGTGTTCAAGCCGGTGCGCCAACTGAGCGGAGGCGAGCGCGGGCGTCTGGCCCTGGCGCTGCTGGCGTTGGAAGGGGCGAACTTCCTGCTGCTGGACGAGCCGACCAACCATCTGGACATCCCGGCGCAGGAGGTGCTGCAGGAGGTGCTGGAGCATTTCGACGGCACGATCCTGCTGGTATCGCATGACCGCTATCTGATCGACCGGCTGGCGACCCAGGTGTGGGAACTGCGCGAGGGGCGGCTGGACGTGTTTGAGGGTTCGTATGCGCAGCTGATGGAGGCGCGCGCTAGCGAGCGCGAGACGGTTAAGGCGCAGGCGGCAGCCGCGCGCGTGGAGGAACGGCGCAGCCAGAACGGCGGTCGCCAGAGCCGCATCGAAGCGCGGCGTCGCGAGCGCGCCCTGGCCGAGGCTGAGGAACGCGTGCACGCCCTAGAGGCGCAACTGGCGCAGCAGGAGCAGGAATTGGCCGCGGCCAGCCAGGCGCAAGACTTGGCGCGCATCCAGCAACTCAGCGCGGCCTATGCCAAGACGCACGCCGAACTCGAAGAGGCCATGTCGGCGTGGGAAGAATTGGCCGCAGAAGCGGCGTAAGCCTGCGGCAGGAGCGTTGAGCATGAAACGCGTGACCGCGATTGTCTATGGCCGTGTGCAGGGCGTCGGCTTTCGGGTGAACGCCCAACACGAGGCGAACCGTCTCGGCGTGCAGGGCTGGGTCAAGAACCAGTGGGACGGTTCGGTGAAGACCGTGGCCGAGGGGCCGGACGCGGCGTTGGAGCGCTACGTCGCCTGGCTGCAGCGCGGGCCGCTTAACGCGCGGGTCGACCGCGTGGAACAGAATTGGTCCGAGGCAATGGGGGAGTTTCGCGGCTTCCACGTGCGCGGCTGATCTCCTGTCCGTGCGGGTATTGGCAACTGCGCTAATGCCTAGTCTTCACCGCGGTTACCCGCAGCCAAGTGCAAAGGAACTCTTCAACTCGCTAGCGCGCGTCTCAGCATGACAGGCTGTGGGCGAAAACACCGTTAGGTAGACATTCAATAGAAAAGCCGGCATCCATGAACTTTACGCAATTCGGCAGCAGATTCACGGGCGATTCGGGCATTTTGCGTCTGATGGACGACCTAGGCCGCGCCGCGCAGCAGGAAGGCGTGATCATGCTGGGCGGCGGCAACCCCAGCCGCATCCCGCAGGCGGAGGAAGCGTTCCGTACGGCGATGGAGCGCATGCTCGACAGCGAAGAGGATTTTGAGCGGCTGATCGGCAACTATGACGGGCCGGCCGGTCACCAGCCGTTTATCGCCGCGCTGGTCGACCTGCTGCGGACGGAGTACGGCTGGGAGATCGACGAGCGCAACGTCGCGCTCACTAACGGCAGCCAGACCGCGTTCTTCTTTCTGTTCAACCTGGTGGCGGGCGCGTTCAGCGACGGCAGCCGCAAGCAGATCCTCTTGCCGCTGGCGCCGGAGTATATCGGCTACGCCGACGTGGGCATCGATGGCGGGCTGTTTACGGCGCGGCGTCCGCAGATCGACTTTCTGGATGGTCGGCTCTTTAAGTACCGCATAGACTTCGCCGGGCTGGAGATCGGCGACGACATCGGCGCCATCTGCGTGTCGCGGCCGACGAACCCGACGGGCAACGTCCTGACCGAGGATGAGATGGACCACCTGAGCCGTCTGGCGCGCGAGCGCGGCATCCCGCTGATTGTGGACAACGCCTACGGCGCGCCCTTCCCCGGCATCATCTACACCGAGGCAATCCCCCGCTGGGAGCCGCACATGATCATGTGCATGAGCCTGTCGAAGCTGGGCATGCCGGGCGCGCGCACGGGCATTATCATTGCGCCGGAAGAGGTGACGCAGGCCGTGACCGGCATGAACGCGGTAATGAGCCTGGCGCCGGGCGGGCTGGGCGGCGCGCTGGCGTTGGATGCGGTGCGCACGCGCAGCATCTTGCGGCTGAGCGAAGAGGTGATCAAGCCGCACTACCGGCGCAAGGCGGCGCAGGCCGTCGCCTGGCTGCGGGAGGAGTTGGAGGGCGTGGACTATTTCATCCACAAGCCGGAGGGGGCGTTCTTCCTGTGGCTGTGGTTCCGGGGCATGCCCATTTCTTGCGCGGAGCTATACGAGCGGCTGAAGGCGCGCGGGGTGGTGGTGGTGCCGGGGCATTATTTCTTCCCCGGCCTGGATGAGCCGTGGCAGCACCGCTATGAGTGTATCCGCATGAGCTACGCGGGCGCGGACGACAAGGTGGAGGCGGGCATCCGCATCATCGCCGAGGAAGTGCGCCGCGCCTACGCTGAGGGATAAGGCTTGTGGCCGGCGCTACTACAAACCCTGCCACGGATAATTTTTGCCACGAATTGCACGAATTTCACGAAATGAAGAGCTAATTCGAGTAATCGGTGTAATTCGTGGCGAATCCGAATTCTCCGCTTTTTATGGGAGCTAGCCGCGACGCAGTTTGCGATAGGTGATGCGGTGCGGGCGGTCCGCCTGCGCGCCGAGACGCCGGCGGCGGTCGGTCTCGTATTCGGAGTAGTTGCCGGGATACCAGACTGCCTGGCTTTCGCCCTCGAAGGCCAGAATGTGGGTGGCGATGCGGTCGAGAAACCAGCGGTCGTGGGAGATGACCAGGACCGAACCGGCGAAGCTCTCCAACGCATCTTCCAGCGCGCGCAGGGTGTTCACGTCCAGGTCGTTGCTCGGCTCGTCGAGGAGCAGGACGTTGCCGCCCGCCTTGAGCATCTTGGCGAGGTGGACGCGGTTGCGTTCGCCGCCGGAGAGAGCGCCGACCTTCTTCTGCTGATCTGTTCCCTGGAAGTTGAAGCGCGCTACATAGGCGCGGGAGTTCATCAGCCGGTCGCCCAGGCGGATCTGCTCCTGCCCGCCGGAAAGCTCTTGCCACACGGTATTGTCCGGGTTGAGGTCGGAGCGGCTCTGGTCGACGTAGGCGAGCTGGACCGTACCGCCGACGGTGAGTTGGCCGGCGTCGGGCTGCTCCTGACCGGCGATGAGGCGGAAGAGGGTGCTTTTGCCGGCGCCGTTGGGGCCGATGATGCCGACGATAGCGCCGGGCGGCACGTCGAAGGTCAGGTCCTCGTAGAGCAGGTTGTCGCCGTAGGCTTTGGCGATCCCTTCGACGCGGATCACGACATCGCCCAGGCGCGGGCCGGGCGTGATGTAGATCTCGCGTTCCTCGCGCGCTTGCTCCATCTCTTGCGAGAGCAGTTCGTTATAGGCGTTGATACGCGACTTGCGCTTGGTTTGCTGGGCTTTGGGCGTCATGTGCAGCCATTCCAACTCGCGCTGCAACGTCTTCTGGTAAAGGGTGGCGGACTTCTCTTCTTGGGCCAGGCGCTGCTGTTTCTGCTCCAGCCAGGACGAGTAGTTGCCCTTCCAGGGGATGCCATAGCCGCGGTCAAGCTCGAGGATCCAGCCGGCCACGTTGTCTAGGAAGTAGCGGTCGTGCGTCACGGCGATGACGGTGCCGGCGTATTCCTGCAGATGGCGCTCCAGCCAGGCGACGGACTCGGCGTCGAGGTGGTTGGTCGGCTCGTCGAGCAGGAGGATGTCCGGCGCGCGCAGCAGCAGGCGGCAGAGGGCGACGCGACGGCGTTCGCCGCCGGAGAGGATGGCGACGGGCGTATCGCCGGGCGGGCAACGCAGTGCATCCATCGCCAGTTCGAGCCGGCTGTCCAGGTCCCATGCATCTAGCGCGTCGAGCCGGTCTTGGACTTCGGCTTGGCGCGCCATCAGTTCGTCCATCTCCTCGGCGGAGAGGTCTTCGCCAAAGCGCATGTTGATGGCGTCGAATTCGGCCAGGGCATCGACGACTTCCTGCACGCCTTCTTCTACGATCTGGCGCACGGTCTTGGCGTCGTCGAGGTGCGGTTCCTGTTCTAGATAGCCGACAGTGAAGCCTTCGGATAGAATGGTATGTCCGTTGAAGTCCTGCTCTACGCCCGCCATGATGCGCAGCAGCGTGCTCTTGCCGGAGCCGTTGAGGCCGATGACGCCGATCTTGGCCCCGTAGAAGTAAGAGAGGCTGATATTGCGCAAGACCTGGTTATTGGGCGGGTAGGTCTTGCCCACGCGCACCATGGAGTAGATGACTTTGTTTTCCGACATGATCACCGCCTGATGAGTAGATTGCCCGTTGCCTTTGCAGGGCATTCTACACCGAGCGCGGCGGATGGGGAGAACGCGGAGGTTGGGGGTTTGGCGTTCCGAATCGTGTATCGTTTGCACTCAGCGGCGGAACCGCCGCGCAGCGGTTTCGGTTGTTGAGTGTGACGGTAGTAAACTGTTCTGTTGATGGGAGACAATGACGTGCATCGTTCAATGAGCCGACGGGCAAGCGCGGCGGCGCCGGAGACGCGGCTATGTTAAGCCCGCGCGCCAAAGTCGGTTTTTGGCTGGTGATCGGGGCGATCCTGCTGTCGGGCGCGGGCCGCATCTTCGCGGATCCGACGCGGGCCATCACGCGCGGTTCGCTTCCCGCCGGCGCCAGCCCGGTGATCATCACTGAGTTTATGGCGAGCAACGCTTCCGGCCTGACGGACGAGGACGGCGACCATCCAGACTGGATCGAACTCTACAACCGCAGCGCATCGGCGGTGAATCTGGAGGGGTGGACGCTGACGGACAACCCGGCCAATCCGGACAAGTGGACGTTTCGCCCGCTGACCCTGGAAAGCGGCGCTCGCTACATCGTCTTTGCGTCGGGCAAAAATCGGCGAACAATCGAGCCGGAGGAGGGCCGGCGCTATCCGCATACCAACTTCAGGCTGGCGGCGAGCGGCGGTTTCCTCGGCCTGTACAGCCCGACCTCGCTGCGCCACCTTGCGGCATCCGAGTTCACGTATCCGGTGCAGTATCCCGACATTTCCTACGGGATCGTAGCGGATGAGACAGGCGCGCAGCGCGAGGTGTATTTCGAGCGCCCCACGCCCGCGGCGGAGAATGATGTTGAGCAGACGTGGGCCGGCCTGCTGGAACCGGTCGAGATGTCCGCGCCGCACGGGCTGTATATGACGCCGTTCACGGTGACGCTGGCGCACCCGGACTCCGAAGCCGTGATCCGCTACACGACGGACGGCAGTGAGCCGGCATTGGAGAACGGCGAAGTCTATGCGGGGCCAGTGACGATCGCGGCGACGACGCCGCTGCGCGCCGCCGCCTTCAAGCCGGGCTTCCGCCGTTCACCGGTTGCCACGCGGACGTATGTCTTCCCTGCCGACGTGCCCGCCCAGCCTGATGATCCCGCCGGGTGGCCGCAAACCTGGGGTGTGCACGCCGTCTCGATTGGCGGATACGAGGCCGGCACGCCCGTGCTGGCCGATTATGGCATGGATCCCAAGATCGCCGCCGATCCGCAATACGGTCCCCAATTGCCGGACGCGCTGGCCGCGCTGCCTTCAATATCGCTGGTGATGAACGTGGCCGATTTCACGGCGCTGTACAGCAGCCCACAGGATCGCGGCGTGCAGACAGAGCGTCCCGTCTCGGTGGAAATGTTCTACCCCGACGGCGAGCGGGCCGGTTTCCAGGTCGACGCCGGCCTGCGTATTCAGGGCGGGGCTGGACGCTGGGAGTTCATGCCGAAGCATTCGTTCAGGCTTTTCTTCAAGCAACGGTACGGAGCCGGCAAGCTGAATTATGCCCTGTTCCCCGATTCGCGCGTGGCGGAGTTCGATACGCTGGTGCTGCGTGCGGGCGTGGATCGCTCGTTCGCGGGGCATCCGTCTACGCCGGAGACGCCGGTCGACCACCGTCAGGCCACCTACTTGCGCGACGAGTGGACGCGGGCTTCGCAGATCGCCGCGTCCGGCGCAGGCTCGCACGGGGTATTCGTCCACCTATACATCAACGGGCTGTATTGGGGGCTGTACAACGTAGTAGAGCGTCCTGACGCTTCCTTTGCCGCGTCATATTTCGGCGGTGAGAAGGACCGTTGGTTCTCGGCCAACCACGGCGGCGCAGTAGGCGGGCAGCCGGATCGCTTCGACGTGCTGCTGCGGCTTGCTCAGGAAGGCGGGCTGGACGATCCCCAGAAGTACGCCACCATGCTGGAGTTCATTGACCCCATCCAGTTCAGCGACTACATGATCGTCAACTGGTACGCGGGCAACAGCGACTGGCCGGAGAACAACTGGTATGTGGATGTTCAGAACCCGGCTGGGCGGAATTACTTCTTCATTTGGGACGCAGAAATGACGTGGGACGACGGCGCGGCCATTGTGCTGGGCAGCGACGGCTGGGAGGGCGCGCCATATCCGAACGTCGTCAAGCTGGTCTTCGAGGCGCTGATCGAGAATGCCGACTTCCGCATGACATTCGCGGACCGGCTCTACAGGCAGTTGCACCATGACGGCAGCCTGACCGATGCCGCCGCGGCTGCACGCTGGAACGCGCTGGCCGATGCGGTCGAACCGGCGATTGTGGCGGAGTCGGCGCGCTGGGGCGATGTGCGCTACGATGAGCCGGTGACGCCGGACGATTGGCTGCGCGCCCGTGACAACGTGTTGGCGCAGATGGAGGGCAACGCCGCCAAGCTGATCGACCTGGCGCGCGCGGCGGGTTATTACCCGGCGATCGACCCGCCCCAGTTCAGCCAACAAGGCGGCGAGTTTGATCCGTCGCTGGCACTGCGCCTCGACGCGCCCGCCGGCGAGATTTACTATACGACCGACGGGACCGACCCGCGCGAAGCGGGAACAGGCCAGCCTTCGTCGACGGCGTTGCGTTACGTCGAACCGATCGCGTTGACGACCGCAACCACGGTCAAGGCGCGTACGCTGGCCGGCGGCGAGTGGAGCGCGCTGAACGAGGCCGCTTTCCGACGACCGGGTCAACGCAGCGATGTGCGCATTACCGAGATCATGTACAACCCAATCGGCGACGAGGAGGCCGAGTTCCTGGAACTAAAAAACGTGGGCGAAGTGGCTGCGGACCTCTCCGGGGCTTATTTCGACGGCATCACCTACGTCTTTCCGGACCATACGACACTTGGGCCGGGCGAGTTTGCGGTGCTGATCCGGGACTTGAAGAGCTTCCGCAGGCGCTACCCGGAAGTCGAGGTCTTTGGCGTCTATGGCGGCAAGTTGTCGAACGGCGGTGAAGAGATCACGCTGTACGCCGCGGACGGCAGCGTGTTGTTCAGTGTGACGTATGACGATCGCAACGGCTGGCCCCTGAGCGCGGACGGGGCGGGGGACTCCATTGTGCTGCTGTTGGATGCCGAAGACCCCACGAGGCCGGAGAGTTGGCGGGCGAGCGCAAGGATATACGGCTCGCCCGGTGAGGATGACGAGAACGCGACGCGCTGAGTGCACTTGAGATTATGCGTATCAAGACCGATTTGCGCTACGAACTGAAATACCTGATCCGCCGCGAGCAGATGGAGCGACTTGCGCTCGACCTGGCCGAGCAGATGGACCCGGACGGGCACGGCAACGAGTTAGGCCAATATCCGATCACCAGCCTGTATTACGATTCGCCCGATTACAAAGCCTATTGGGACAAGCTGGACGGGCATCGCAAGCGGCGCAAGGTGCGCGTGCGCGTGTACGGCAACCAAACTGTTACGCCCGACACCCAGGCTTACTTGGAAGTGAAGGAGCGCATCAACGTGCGCATGCGCAAACGCCGCGTGGCGCTGCGCTATGACCAGGCCGTGGCTTTCGACGATTTCGGGGAGCTGCGCGAAGGGCTGTCGCCGTCCGCCGTCGCGGTGCTGCAAGAGGTATACTACCTGTACCGGACGTTGCAACTGCGTCCGGCGTGCATCGTCCACTACGACCGCACCGCCTACGAGGGACGGGCGCCTTATGAAGATCTGCGCGTGACTTTCGACGTGAACCTGCGCGGGCGCGTACATGACCTGTCGCTGGTCTCGACTGGACATGCGGCGGACCAATATTTTCTGCCGTTGGACCACGCGGTGTTGGAGGTCAAGGCGAACCAGAATGTGCCGGCTTGGCTGGTGCAGTTGTTGAGCCGGCATGGTTGCACCTACTACCGCATCAGCAAATACTGCGCCGCGCTGGAAAAGAGCAAGGCGATCACGCGGCGGCAGCATGTCGCCTACGCGCCCGCCGTCGCGCCGCCGCACTGAGGCAATAAGGACGGAATATGGATTTCAACAACTTGTTGGCGGCGCTGCACGATTCGACCGAGGTCTTTACGGTTCAGGATATCGTGTTGACGATAACCCTGAGTTTTGTGCTCTCACTGATCATCGGATGGACATACAAGATCACGCATCGCGGGGTGTCCTATTCGCAGTCGTATGTACAAACCCTAGTGATGATGGCGATGATCGTGGGCATCGTCATGCTGATCATCGGCTCGAACATTGCGCGGGCCTTTACGCTGGTGGGCGCATTGTCGATTGTGCGCTTCCGCAACGCCGTCAAAGAGACGCGCGACGTGGGCTACATCTTCTTCGCCATGGCGATCGGGATGGCATGCGGCACGCGCTTCTACCTGCTGGCTGTGACCGCTACGCTGGTGATTGCGGCGCTGATCTGGGTGATGGACCGTTATGACTTCTTCTCGAAAGAGGCGGCGGTGCAGCTTCTTAAGATCCGGCTGCCCAGCGATGTGTCCTATCGCGGGCTGTTTGACGAGACGTTCCGCCGCCATGTGAACCGCTATAGTCTGGTGGCAATGGAGACAGTGCTGGCAGGCACGCTGACGGAGTTGGTGTATAGCGTTGAACTGAAGCGCAACGCAGATGTGGAAGCGTTCTTGCGTGAGTTGGGCGAACTGAACCAGAACAACAAGGTTGTACTGGTGACCGGACAGCAGGAAGTGGACCTCTGATGCGCGGAACAGGGAACCTGGCGGAGCGGCTGCGCTGCGCAGGCTACAAGATCACGCCGCCCAGGCTGGCCGTTCTGGAGGTGATCTCGCAGGAAGGAGAGCACCTCAATCCCAACGAAATACTGGATCAGGCTCAAGCGATCCGTCCTGGCCTGGGGCGGGCGACCGTGTATCGCACGCTGGAGATTCTGACGCAACTCGGCATCGTGCGCCCGATCTATGTCGGTGAGAGCGGGCCGATGTACATTCGCGCCGAGGGAGGCCACCACCACCTGGTCTGTTCGGAATGCGGGTGCATCATCGATTTTGACCAGTGCGCGGCCGAGGAAATGGTGCACGAGTTGTGCGAGCGTTTCGATTTTGAGATCACGAGCCACCTTTTGGAGTTTTATGGGGTGTGCGCGGCGTGTAGGAGACTGGATAAGCCGAACGAGCTAGAGAGTCGTTAGCGAGGAGGAGCGAAGATGGAACTGACGACGGTGCGCATTGATAAGCCCGAAGAGATCAACTTTATTTTGGGACAGAGCCATTTTATTAAGACGGTGGAGGACATCCACGAGGCGTTGGTGACCGCAGTGCCGGGCATCAAGTTCGGGTTGGCCTTTTGCGAGGCGTCGGGGCCGGCGCTGGTGCGCTGGAGCGGCACGGACGAGGCCATGATCGAGCTTGCCAAACAGAACGCGCTGGCCCTTTCCACCGGGCATGCCTTCATCCTCTTTTTGGGCGAGGGCTTCTTTCCGGTCAACGTGCTCAATGCAGTGCAGGCTGTGCCCGAGGTGTGCCGCATCTTCTGCGCTACGGCCAACCCCACCGAGGTAATCATCGTCGAGACGGAGCAGGGCCGCGGCATCCTCGGCGTGGTCGACGGCCTTAAGTCGCAGGGCGTCGAGGGGCCGGAGGAGATTGCGGCGCGCAAGCAGCTTTTGCGGCGCTTCGGCTATAAGTTCTAAACGCAGGAAAGCCGTTATCGGCAGGTCGTCCGGCGCCGGGGTCATCAGGCTCCGGCGTTTTTGCTTGTTTGGCGGTGGGTGCGCAGAGGCCGCCTGACAGGGGACTCGCTGCTGTGGTATGTATCATGAGAAATTGAACCAAGCCACTTGCGCGGCGACTGTCATCCCCAGCGTGAAATGCGCCCGTACGGGACCTCATGTTTGACGAGCATTGCGCCTGGTGTTAGAATGACGTCCTAATTGAGACAAATTCTCATTTGCTGGCATGTCAACCGAGGGAGGGTGCGGTGAAGCGAGGGCATTTGAAATGGGCCATTGTTGCCATAGCGTTGTCTATGGTTTTGGCGGCGGGCGGCTGCCAGTCGCCTGGCGGGCAGGAAACCGCGGATGACGCCGCGCCCGGCGCGCTGTCGCCTGTCTCGTTGGAGCAGGGCGAGAAGTTGCGCGTGGTGGCGACGACCAGCCTGATCGCCGATGTGGTTGCGAACGTGGGCGGCGATCGCATCGAACTGGCCCAACTTATCCCCACGGGCGCAGACCCGCACGGCTTCACGCCTGCTCCGCGAGATGTGCGCACGCTTAACGATGCGCATGTCGTCTTCATCAACGGGCTGGGGCTAGAGGAGTCGCTGTTGCCGGTGCTGACGAACCTGGATAGCCGGGCGCCGCTGGTGACGGTCAACGACGGCATCGAGGTCATCACGCTCGATGAGGGCGAACACGAAGATGAACACGCCGCCGAGGATGAGCACGAGCACGAAGGGGTCGATCCGCACGCATGGTTCAGCGTGCCCAACGTGCAGGTGTGGACCGGCAATATCGCTGCGGCCCTGAGCGCGCTGGACCCCGCGCAAGCCGAAGCCTACGCCGCGGCGGCGGCGGCTTATCAGGAAACGCTGGCCGCGCTCGACCGTGAACTGCGCAGCCAGATTGACGCCATCCCCGACGAGGCGCGCAAGGTAGCGACCGACCACCAGGCCCTCGGCTATCTGGAGAAGGAATACGGCATCCGGACGGTGGGGGCTATTGTGCCTTCGTTCAGCACGCTGGCGTCAGCCTCGGCGCAAGAGTTAGCCGCGCTGCAAGAGCGCATCAAGGCGGAAGGCGTCAAGGCGATCCTGGCGGGTACGACGGTGAACCCCCAGACGGCGAACCGGCTGGCGCAGGACCTAGGCATCGGCGTTGTGCCGATCTACACCGGCTCGTTGAGCGAGCCCGGCGGGCCGGCCGCGACCTATGTTGAGTTTATGCGCA
>Ga0334890_1001377_pt1 | contig 32783 bp, 28 predicted proteins | sample GraSluR1_MG_3_FD_207220 | JGI IMG/M metagenome (GOLD analysis project Ga0334890, IMG submission 207220) | Sludge microbial communities from methane-producing bioreactor in Wageningen University, Netherlands - Granular Sludge_31_08-R1 | ecosystem: Engineered > Bioreactor > Anaerobic >... | reverse complement strand
GAAAGCCACATGCTGCGCTGCTGTTCCTTGCGCCGGCCAAGACTCATGACAATCTCCGTAAAAATATCAACCTGCTATTCAGCTTTCCTATTATGCCCTGACTGGTGAGTTTTTCAACAGGCTGTTACCTTGATGAACTTGATTGTTTCTACGTCTTTAAAAGAATATTTTAATCGTATGGGTCACTGGAGCCAACCTATTGGCTAGGAGTGGTTGGTTTTACAGGATGGGGCGGGCCAGGGGCAGAGCGTAGCGCTCAACAGGTGCAAATTCGTCGCGCAGGGGTGGAGTCGAGCTGTTTGGCGGTACCAGCTGGTGGCGGAACGCGGCCAGTTCGTGCCCAGCAGACAGGATGTTGGGCCGGGGCATGGGCAGGGCCAGGAGCATGAAGTTCTGGATTGAATTTGGGTTGCCGGGATCGCCCACAACAATGGCATGTACCTCGGCAAAGTGTTCTGCCAGGCTGTTTCTGATGGACCATAACAGTCTACCCGCATCACCCTCGATCGAGGCAATGACATTCATGAGCAGCGCGCCATGGTCAGCCACGGCTCGGCGCATGGCCTCCGCAGCCTCCACAGTGCCCGCATGGAAGGGCACTGTGTAATTGGAGCCAAACACATCCACAAAGACCAGGTCATACCGTGTGGTATTGCGGTTGCAGAATACCCGTACGTCCTCGTGAAAAACGCGCAAACGTTTGTCCACAGGTAGTTGGAAGTACTTTTTGGCAGCAGCTGTCATACCTGGATCGATTTCCACTACATCCACCTGCAAGGTGTCTGGATTAAGGTCGCTGCGTCCGGCCAAAAGCCATTTGGGCACACTATAGCCTCCTCCACCAAGCATAAGCACCCGTTGGGCCTGGGGCACCAGAACTGTCCCCAGGGCATAGAGGCGGGTGTAGTCCAGGGCCAGCTCTGCCGGGTCATCCATGTACATGGCCGACTGGAAAGCGCCAGGGTCGGTGCGCAAATACAGGAGATCTCGGCCAGCCGAGCCTGTTGCCCGGCCGATGCGGATATGGTTGTAGGGTGTTTCCAGGCTGATTATGCTACCGTTTTCTTCCTGAAAGTGTGTCCAGGACGTGAGGAACCAGCTACCCAACAGGATGATCACAAGCAGACTGACACGGACGCGCAGAGGACGCGACCAGGCCAGAACAGACAAAAGAAGCATGACAGCGCCACCGCCCAACAGGATGTGCGTGCTCCTGAACCAGGAAACAAGCGCAAAGCCGCCCAGGAAGGTGCCGGCAATGCTACCCAGGGTGGACAAGGCATACAGTCGCCCCACCACACGACCGGAGGTGGCCAGGCCTACCATGCGCAGACGGATGATATATGGTGTCACCATGCCGAAAAAAGTGGCAGGCAGGCCAAAAAGTACACAGGCGCAAAGAACTGCTGCCAGATACGGATTAATTACACCTGCCGCTATCCACGAGGCCACGGGTGCATGCAGAAAACCGGTCAAGGCCATGCCGATTCCAGCCCAGGCCAGGATAAGGGCCAAACGTCTAGTTGATGGCCCCTGGTCAGCCAGACGGCCGCCCAGCCACGCGCCCAGGGCCAGACAGCCCAGAACCACGCCAATAAGACTGGTCCACACCGTGATGGATGTGCCCAGGTGTGGGGCCATGACCCTTGCTCCGGTCATCTCCAGAATCATAACCAGCATGCCACTGATTACAGCAATGCATTCCAGCATATAGTCTCCAGGTGTGGTGGTTGCCACAGGGCTCGTCTTTTCCTGCCCCTGCCAGCGGCTTCCTGCATTTGGGGAGACGCTGCATTAAAGGGCCTTGGTGGTGAAGTTTTGTTATTACACATTGTTGCAGACTATGGAGTTAAAAGCCAATTGTATACGAATACGGTTTTATCTGCGATGAATTTGGGAAAAACGCAGGAGTTCTTTATTCGCAGGGCTGCACACACCGCGTTTTCCCCGGAGGGCCTGTCTTGACACTGCATAACGCCATACTTATTATTCCCTCAGATTTGATCGGCCTGGGAGCCGCTTAGTCGGCGCACAGGCATTTTTTTTATGAAGAATCGATATGGCAAGCTAAGGGGGGATGGTGGTGGATGAGACCAGGAAGCAGGCGGAGGCAGAGGCAGAGACAGAGGAGGCCGCTCTGTTAGAAGACGAAAACCTGTCTGAGGCAGAAGCCATTACAGAGGCAGAGGAGCAAGAGCAGCTCGAACAGGAACTGGCATCTGTTCGTGATCAACTGCTGCGGGTTGCGGCCGAGTTCGAGAATTACAAAAAACGCATGGAGCGTGAACAGGCCAAAGCTGCTCGCTATGCCGGCGAATACATCCTGCGTGATCTCCTACCCACTGTGGATAACTTGGAGCGCGCCCTGGAACAGGGCAGCGACGACAATGTGGATTTGGCCGGGAAGCTGCAAGGCCTGTTGGAGGGGATAGAGCTGACCCGTAAGGGACTTTTGGCTGCCCTGGAACGTTTTGGTGTGCAGCCGGTTGAATCTGTGGGCCTGCCCTTCAATGCCAATGAACAGGATGCACTGACCATGGAGGCCAGCAACGAGGTGCCGGCCAATCATGTTCTGCGCGAGTTTGCCAAGGGATATCGTTTCAAGGACCGCATGTTGCGCCATGCCCAGGTGGTGGTGTCCAGCGGCCCGGGTAAATGAATGGGCATGCGGTTCTTCATGCCGGAATGAGTGTGTTATTATAATATTACGAGGAAAAGGAGAGAGTAGTTATGGGAAAAATTATTGGTATCGATTTGGGGACCACCAACTCCTGTGTAGCGATCATGGAGGGTGGCGAGCCCAAAGTCATTGAAAATAGCGAGGGGCACCGTACCACGCCGTCCATTGTCGCCTTTACCGACAGTGGTGAACGTCTGGTGGGCCAGGTGGCCAAACGGCAGGCAGTAACCAATCCGACCCGGACCCTTTTTGCAATCAAGCGCCTCATTGGCCGCAAGTTCACTGATCCGGAAGTAAAAAAATCCGTTGAGGTCAGCCCCTTTGAGATTGTTGAAGGACCCAATGGCGATGCCGTGGTCCAGGTGGAGGGGAAAACCTATACAGCCGCGGAAATTTCTGCGATGATCCTGGGCAAGATGAAGCAGACTGCCGAGGAATATTTGGGCGAGACCGTAACCGATGCAGTAGTGACCGTGCCAGCCTACTTTAACGACGCCCAGCGTCAGGCCACCAAGGACGCGGGCCAGATCGCCGGGTTGAACGTGCAGCGCATCATCAACGAGCCAACCGCAGCCTCCCTGGCCTATGGGCTCGACAAGAAGGGCGAGGAGAAAATCGCGGTATTCGACCTGGGCGGCGGCACCTTTGACATCTCCATACTGGAGATCGGCGACGGTGTTTTTGAGGTGAAGTCCACCAATGGTGATACCTTTCTTGGTGGCGAAGATTTTGACATGCGCATTGTCAACTGGCTGGCCGATGAGTTCAAGCGCGACCAGGGCATTGACCTGCGTAACGACAAGATGGCCCTGCAGCGTCTGAAGGAAGAGGCGGAAAAGGCTAAGAAGGAACTGTCCACAGCCAAGGAAACCGACATTAACCTGCCCTTTATTACTGCTGATGCCAGTGGGCCCAAGCACCTCAACCTGAAGCTGAGCCGTGCCAAGCTCGAGGCCCTGGTGGAAGATCTGATCGACCGCTGTGAGGGGCCTTGTAGAACCGCGCTGAAAGACGCCGGCCTGAGCGCCTCCGAGATTGACGAGGTGATCCTGGTGGGCGGCATGACCCGTATGCCCAAGGTGCAGGAAAAGGTGAAGGCCATTTTTGGTAAGGAACCCCATCGTGGCGTCAACCCGGATGAGGTGGTGGCCATGGGTGCTGCCATTCAGGGCGGCGTGCTCAAGGGCGATGTAAAGGACGTGCTCCTTCTAGACGTAACCCCGCTCTCCCTGGGAATCGAAACCCTGGGCGGGGTGATGACCAAGCTGATTGAGAAAAACACCACCGTGCCCACCAAAAAGAGCCAGGTTTTCTCGACAGCAGCCGACAACCAGCCAGCAGTATCCATCCATGTGCTCCAGGGCGAGCGCGAGATGGCGCAGTACAATAAGACCATCGGCCGTTTCGAACTGGCGGACATCCCGCCCGCACCGCGTGGCGTGCCCCAGATCGAGGTAACCTTTGATCTGGACGCCAACGGCATCCTGTCTGTTTCGGCCAAGGACCTGGGCACGGGCAAGGAGCAGTCCATTCGTATCACCGCTTCTTCGGGCCTGTCTGAGGAAGAGATCGAGCGCATGAAAAAGGATGCCGAGCTGCATGCCGATGAGGACAAGAAGCGCAAGGAGCTGGTCGAGGCCAGAAACAGCGCAGACTCCATGATCCACATGACCACCAAGAGCCTGCAGGAGTTGGGCGACAAGGTGGATGCCGCCACCAAGAGCAATGTGGAGCAGGAGATCGAAAAGGTGAAGAAGGCTGTTGAAGGCGAGGACGTCGATGCCATCAAGAGTGCCACCGAGTCCCTCACCCAGGCCTCGCACAAGCTGGCTGAGATGATGTATGCGCAGGCATCTCAACAGCAGGGTCAGGGTGCAGCCGGAGGCGCTGCTGGTGCAGGAGCTGGTGCATCCCAGGGCGCAGGCCCTGGCAAGGGTAAGGATGACGACGATGTTGTCGACGCCGACTTCGAAGAAGTGAAATAAGCGTGTTTTTTTAAGGTGAGCCAGGGGGTGTGGAGCAATCCGCACTCCCTTTTTTCTTGGTCAGGATAGCGGGTTTTTGGCCCGCCAGGACAACGGACACAGCATGCAACGTATTCTTTCAGGTATCCAACCTTCCGGCAAACTCCATATCGGTAATTATTTCGGCATGATGGAGCCAATGCTTGCGCATATGGCCACATCCGAACTCTATGTTTTTATTGTGAATCTGCATGCGCTCACTTCGGTGCAGGACCGCAAACGGCTGCGCCAGGGCACCCTGGAGGCAGCAGCGGATTTTCTTGCCCTGGGGCTTGATCCGGAGCGCTGCATCTTCTGGGTGCAGTCGGATGTGCCCGAGGTCTGCGAACTGACCTGGCTGCTCTCCATTGTTACTCCCATGGGACTTTTGGAGCGCTGCCATTCTTACAAGGACAAGGTGGCCAAGAACATTCCGGCCAGTCATGGTCTTTTTGCCTATCCGGTGCTGATGGCTGCAGATATTTTGCTCTACCAGCCCCACCTGGTACCAGTGGGCAAAGACCAAAAACAGCACATCGAAGTGACCCGTGACATTGCCATTCGCTTTAACAACACCTTTGGCGACACTTTTCTGGTACCAGACGGGGAAATCAGCGAAAACACCGCGGTCATCCCTGGTTTGGACGGGCAAAAGATGTCCAAATCCTATGACAACACCATTCCCATCTTTGCCGATGAAAAAGAGCTCTACAAAAAGGTGATGGCCATTAAGACCGATGCCACGCCGGTAGAAGCGCCGAAGAATCCAGACACCTGCAACCTGTATACGCTTATGAAACTTTTTGCGCCAAAGGATAAAATGGCCGAGGTGCATGAGCTGTACGTAAATGGCGGCGCAGCCTATGGTTATCTGAAAAAGGATTTGTTTGAGCTGATCAATGCGCGCTTTGCTCCGGCTAGGAAGAGGAAGCAGGAGCTGCTCGACAACCCCGACCATATTCGTCAGGTTCTGGCCATGGGCGCGGAAAAGGCACGGGAAAAAGCCTGCAAGACTTTGGAACTGGCCCGCGAAAGGGTAGGGCTGAAATATTGATTATTGATGTATGGTGATGATGGTCACTGCTACCGGCCCTTTTAGCCTGGGGGAGGGCAGCTTGGCATGGCGCCAGGCCAAGCCGTTGTTGATTGGACAAACAGACAAACCTCTTTCAAAACTATTCCACAAAAAAGAGGATAATTAATGGAAATACAATTAAAAAAACTGCTGCCTTGCATTGTCGCAGCACTTGCCATTGTCTTTACGAGTACCGCGTATGCGGCTGATTTGCCCAAGCGGAAAGCAGGCCTTTGGGAACTGCACACGCACATGGAGGGTCTGCTCGATCTGGGAACCATGCAACAGTGTGTCGATGAGCATACCGACATCTTCACGCAACAGGATTTCCAGGAAGAGATTGCAGACTGCAAGACGGTTGACGTGCAAACAACGAACAATAAAACTGTTATTCGTACTGAATGTACCCTTGAAGATACGGCTGTGCATTCAGAAGCAGTTTTTGAAGGCTCTTTCGACACCGCGTATAAAGCCACGATTACAACCCGCTACAATCCACCGCTTCAGGGAATGTCCACCATGGTCATGATCCAGGAGGCCCGTTGGCTCGGCCCCTGCAAACCAGGGCAGAAGCCGGGCAATTTGGTTATGCCTGATCTGGATTTTGAGGCGGGTAAGAAGCAACTCGAAGAGATGATGCAGGATCCAAAACTGCAGGAACTGCTGAAGCGCTGATAAGCGGGGCAGCCATCGTTTCGGAGATAGAGCTGGCTTGAAAAACCAGCAGCCAAAATCCCTGCTGCCGAAGATCCGCAACAAACGCCGGCAGGCGGTAATGGCCGCCATGCCGGGAGTGGTCATTGCAATGGCAACCGTGTTGCCCTGACACAAAAAATCCTCCCCTGCGCAAACCTGATACAAGGCAACAGGGCAACAGGCTGCCCGGGAGAGGATGGCAGTGGTAAGGACAGGATTGCTGATCAGAAATCCACCAGTTCCACTTCAAAGACCAGCCAGGCGTTAGGTGGAATAACCCCGCCTGCACCGCGTGAGCCATAGGCCAATTCTGGCGGAATGATGAGGATGCGCTCCTCTCCTTTTTTCATTTTGATCAAAGCCTCGTCCCAACCCTGGATGACCCGGCCGGCTCCTACTGGAAAGGCGATGGGCTCACCACGCTGGCGGGAGCTGTCAAAGACCTGATCGTTGGCAAGCAACCTGCCGGTATAGTGCACCTTGATGTTGGTGCCGCTTGTAGGCTCTGGGCCACTACCTTCCTTGACCAACACGGTGTAGAGGCCCGAGGCGCTGCGCTGCGCCTTGGGCCAGCGCTCCTTGATGCGCTTTTCGGTATGCTGTTGCTCATCCTTCTGCGCCTTGGCATGTGCAGCCTTCTGCGCCACAACGGCGTCATCAAAGGCCTGTTGATCGATTTTGAACTCTTCTGCCGCCTTGCCCACCCTGATGATCTCGATGTGCTTGATACTATCTCCCTGCCGGATGGTATCCACAACCTTCTGTCCTTCCACTACCTGGCCGAAAACCGTGTGCTTGCCATCCAGGTGCGGGGTAGCCACATGGGTGATAAAGAACTGGCTGCCATTGGTGTCAGGTCCGGCATTGGCCATGGAAAGCACACCTGGCCCCTTGTGACGCAGCGACGAGTCGAACTCGTCGGGAAAGGTATAGTCCGGCCCACCAGTGCCAGTGCCAAGCGGGCAGCCGCCCTGGATCATGAAATTGGCAATCACCCGGTGGAAGCTGAGGCCGTCATAAAAAGGCGTACCTTGCTTGGGGCCGAGTTTACCTTCAGCCAGGCCTGCGAAATTGATGACAGTGAGCGGAGTTTTGTCGTAGAACAACTGCAACAGGATATCGCCCTTGCTGGTGTTGATTTTAGCATAGAGTCCATCTTTCATGGGTTTTTCCTTTTGTGAGGATTCTGCGGTAAATGCCTCAAGCGGAGCGAGGCACAAGCCAGCGGTGAATAGGAATAAAACGAACAGGAAACGGCGTACAAGGAGGTACGAAGTGTTCATTACGTTCAAGGAAGAGGCTGGAATAAGGACAAGGAGGCATGCACATGGCATTAATGCCACTGTTTTTGGTACGGATGCCAGCTTGCATACCCCTTGAGGTTTGCTTTGTCAATGAAATTGGGTGGTAGGAGGCCTGCGGCCTTCCAGCCAAGTCCATATTTTATCTTGACAAAGCTTGAACCTGCTCTATAAATAAGCTGTTTGGAGTACGTGCGAGTGCGTATGAAATGCGCAACAGCAGCACACCTCTGTAGTGTGGCTTCGGCCAACGTGCCGTTTATACTATTCATACCCTGGAGGAAAGAGTCATGTGGGAAATCGTTGTTGATAAAGACAAGTGTACTGGTGATGAGGAATGCGTAGGTGCTTGCCCAGCACAGGTATTCGAGATGCAGGATGGCAAGGCCGAGCCGGTACATGCCGATGAATGTCTTGGCTGTGAGACCTGTGTCGAGGTCTGTCCGGAAGGCGCCATTACCGTTACTGAGTTGTAATTGACGGTTTTTCCGGAACAACTGTAAGCCCACCTCCATTTCAGGGGTGGGCTTATCGTCTTTCTGGCCATTGAACTGTTCTGGTTGCCATCCTCGTGCCATCCGTCTGCGTATGCACTTTTTCAAACCGGGAGTTTCACGACGGGTGCATTTGTTTGCCGCGCCTGCTTTCTGGACTCTCGTCGCTTGCCTACTCATGTACAAGGGCTGGCGCTGGCTGGGGACAGCCTCTCCTCTCTTTCCTGTATTGATTGCCCTGCTCCTGGGCACTCTCAAATCTGTGCTGCTGCTGGATCGCATTGCCCGTCGTTCCCTCAACCGTATTCTTCGTTTTGGGGATAACACCTGTCTGGGCGCGGTGTATTCCTGGAAGAGCTGGTTGTTGGTGGTGGGGATGGTAACACTGGGCATACTGATGCGCCAGTGGTGCACTCCGGGTGTTGTTTTGGCTACCCTCTATATGGGTATCGGCTGGTCTCTGCTGTTTTCCAGCCGACTGGGCTGGTTTTATTTCCTGCATGAAGATTGAAGACATCGCACAATGGAACCATTAAAACGCGTGCTCATCAGCCGTACAGCGCTTGCGCATAACTTCCGCCTCTGCCGCCGTCAGGCAGGTGGAGCAGGTATTATTGCCCTGGTCAAGGCAGATGCCTATGGGCATGGTATGCTGGAGTGCGCGCGTCTCTTTGCAAAGCTGGGCGCCTGTGGTCTGGCTGTGGCCGAGGCTGTGGAAGGTATTGAGCTGCGCGCAGCCGGCCTTGATCTGCCAATCTATATTTTTGCCGGAGTCGCGCCGCAGGCGGTTAAAGCCATTGTTGCCCACCGCCTTACTCCGGTTGTAAGCGATGTGTCCACCTTGGCACTCTTTGCTCGCGAGGCCGAAGGTCGCGGTCAACCCTTGGCCGTGCATCTGAAGGTGGATGTAGGCATGGGTCGGCAAGGTGCCCTGCCTGCGGATTTTCTGCATCTGGTGCGGGAGGCGCTGGCCATGCCCACAATTAGGATAGATGGTCTGATGGCGCATTTGCCCAAGGGGGATGAGCGCAGCGGTACGCATTCTCGTCAGGTTTTGCAGGCATTCAACGAAGTGTGTGCTGCAGCCCGTCAACTCATTGCGTATCCATGCGGGCTCCATCTTGCCAACAGCGGTGGATTATTTTATGTTGCCGGCGCAAGTCTTGATCAGGTCCGGCCCGGGATCGCCCTCTACGGTTATTACCCCGACGGGCGGTCAGGCCGACAGGCAGCGCCCGAACCACAGCTACAACCTGCCATGCAGTATAGTGCCACTATCCTGCAGGTGCGCCGACTGCCATCTGGGCATACCCTAGGCTATGATTGTACCTATACCACCACCAGACCCACCACCATTGCGGTGGTGCCAGTGGGTTATGCCGATGGATATCTACGCTGTCTGTCCAACCGGGCACAGATGCTTGTCAGCGGGCAACGAGCCCAGGTGTTGGGTCGTATTTCCATGAATTTGAGTGTGGTTGATGTGAGCGATATTGCCGGAGTACAGGCCGGAGACGAGGCGGTGCTCCTGGGACGGCAGGGTGGGGATACTATTGATGCAGACGAGCTTGCCGCCTGGATGGGCACTATTAACTATGAGGTGCTCTGTCTGATCGGTCGGCTCAATTACCGCGAATACACCGAGTGAAATGGGATGATATGCGACCCTGTTGCTTGCGGCTTGTCGTATGGTGATCTGGGTGGTTTTGACATGAGGGACAATGGAGTACATTCTTAGAAAATTATGATCAAGTCGCAAGTTCGAGCATGTGTTGCACGCTGTGTCGCCACTGGTTGCAGGCAGGGATATTGGCCTGATGATGGCAAGGACACCTATGCCATAGAAGTACCCAAACGAGAAGGGCAGGGCGATTTTTCCACCAACTTCGCCCTGATAAGCGCGGGCAAAATGAAGGCCAAGCCGCGGGATGTTGCCGCACAACTGGCTGGTTTGCTGAACGATGAACCCATGTTTGAACGTGTGGAAATCGCTGGTCCGGGCTTTGTCAACCTCTTTGTGCGGCCATCTGTATGGGCCTCGGTACTGGCTCCTGTGTACGAACAGGAGAACACCTTTGGTTTCTCCACGATCGGTGGCAATCGCAAGGTACTGGTGGAGTTTGTCAGCGCCAACCCCACTGGGCCGCTCAGTGTCGGCCATGGTCGTAATGCGATTTTGGGCGATGCCATTGCCCGGGTGCTGAGTGCAACGGGTTATGCGGTGCAGCGCGAATACTATTTCAACGATGCGGGCCGGCAGATGCGTGTTTTGGGTGAATCCACCAAGGCGCGCTGCCTGGAATTTCTTGGGTTGGTCACCGAGTTTCCGGAGGATGGCTACCAGGGCGAGTATATCTACGATATTGCTCGCAGCCTGGTGGCGGAACAGGGCGAGCATCTGCAGGACGCGCCACTAGATCTGTTTATCGGGCATGCACGTGGGATGATTTTTGCTGGTATTACCGCGACCCTTGCACGCATTGGCATTCAATTCGACAGCTATTTCAATGAGCGCTCGCTCTATGAAAACGGCTTGGTTGCCAAGGTGGTGGAGGACTTGCGGGCAAAGGATCTGGCGTACGAGCAGGATGGTGCCACCTGGTTCAGGAGCACCGAGTTCGGTCAGGAGCAGGATCGGGTGATCATCAAGAGCAGCGGCGAGCCCACCTACCGCCTGCCGGACATCGCCTACCACCGGGAAAAATTTGCCCGCGGTTTTGAATGGATGGTCAATGTGTTTGGCTCAGACCACATTGCCACTGTGCCGGATGTGCTTGCCGGGGTAAGCGCCCTTGGCCTGGATGCCGAGCGTATCACCGTGGTGCTGTACCAGTTCGTCACCCTGTTGCGTGGTGGCAAACAGGTGAAGATGTCCACTCGTAAGGCCACCTTTGTCACGGTCGATGAATTGGTGGACGAGGTTGGCGCAGATGCTATGCGTTTTTTCTTTCTTATGCGCAAGGCAGACAGCCAAATCGAGTTTGACTTGGATCTGGCCAAGAAACAGAGCCAGGAAAACCCGGTGTATTACGTGCAGTATGCGCATGCCCGTCTGTGTAGTATCGAACGTCAGGCACAAGAATTAGGGATGGAGCCCGGTAGCCCGGATGAGGCCGCAGTTCTGGCCCTGTTGACAGCACCAGAGGAACTGGCACTTTTAAAAAGCATGGCCGCTTATCCTGAGTTGGTGGAAGGGGCTGCGCGGGATTTGGCACCGCACCGTATTGTTTTTTACCTGATGGAACTGGCTGGTCAGTTCCACAGTTATTACAATAAGCACAAGGTACTGGGTGACGATGCCGCGTTAAGCCAGGCCCGCCTGCTCCTTGTGGGGGCGCTGCGGCGGGTTTTCCGCAACGGCTTGATGCTGATTGGCTTGTCGGCCCCGGAGAGAATGTAGCAACGTGTGTTGCGTGCACCATGTTTGGTCTTTTGCGCAGAAAAAAAGAACAGGAGCAGAGGGACCCGGTACTGTCTGTGGCTGCGGTGCCAGAGCCTGAGCAGAAGCAGAAGGCCTTTTGCATTGCCCTGAGCTGGAAGGGACTTTTTGGCTTGTTGCTCATTTTTTTTATCCTGCAGATATGGATGTTTCTACTGGGCATGTGGGCGGCGCAAAGCATTGTTTTTCCAACGGCGGCAAGTGCCTTGCCCGCACCAGTCAAACAGGAGCGACAGGATTTGCTCCAGGAGCAGCACCAAGAACAGCCGGCCAGCACAGATGCGGAGCAGGACAACAGCCCTTCCCGTTAAGAAATGGTGCAGGGTTGAATAGAAAAGGTGCATGCCAGCTGCTGTTTTGTGCTGCTGGTCCTTGTCCAGGGAGGACATATGTCTGCCGCTGATACCCAGAAAGGGGTTTTTTTTGTGGTGCTTGCGGCGATGCTTTGGGGCACGACCGGTACAGCCCAGGCATTTGCACCGGCAGGGTATGACCCCAAGGTTATCGGCGCCATGCGTCTTCTTGTCGGCGGTGGTGCCTTATGGCTCTGGTCGATTTTTAAGGGAGAATTCGGGCCTTGGCGAGATTGGGATTGGCTGTTGGTGGGCGCGGCTGCCCTGTGTATTGCCAGTTATCAGCTCTGCTTTTTTGCGGCGGTTGATGCGACAGGGGTGGCTGCAGGTACTGTGGTGGCCATCGGCAGCTCACCGGTTTTTGGTGGTTTGTTGGGGCATTTTTTTCGCGGTGAGCAGTTGCATGGCCGCTGGTGGGGCGCAACCCTGCTTGCTGTGTGTGGTTGCAGCCTCTTGGGCCTGAACAGTACAGCAGTGGAGGTCAATGCCTGGGGCCTGTTTTTGGCCATAGGCGCTGGCGCCTCCTATGCTGCCTACACCCTCTTCCTCAAGGGTTTGGTCGGGAGCCACCCACCCACCGCGGTTATGGCCATAGTAGCCTGCGGTGGTGCACTTTTGCTCTCTCCAGCGCTTCTATACTGCGATCCCGTGTGGCTTGTGCAATGGCGCAGCCTGGCGGTCATCCTCCATCTTGGCCTGGCCAGCATGGCGCTCTCGTACTGGTTTTTCGGTAGGGGTTTGCGCCTGTTGCCGGTGTCGACGGCGGTTACATTAACTCTGGCAGAACCGCTGACCGCCGCAACTTTGGGTCTGGTGGTCCTGGGCGAACGCCTCAATGGCCAGTCCCTTGCCGGAGTGGCCTTAATTTTTGCAGGACTGGTTATACTGGTGATACGCCAGCCCAAAAGAAATAGAAATGAACCCTTGGCTGCATCCTGATTTGATGCAGCACCGATAATTATCGACCTCTTTGAGGTAAGTGCACCTATGTTGCATACAGAACAACAAAGCCCGCACAGGCGGGGAAGAATTCGGCCGGCCCGCATGAGCGATGTGCGCGCCATTCATACCATGCTCAGTTATTTTGCCGGTAAGAATGTGATGCTCCCACGCTCCATCAGCTCCCTGTACGATCATCTCCGTGATTTTGTGGTGTATGAAGAGGATGATAAAATCCTCGGTATCTGTGCGCTGCATATCTGCTGGGATGATTTGGCAGAAATCCGTTCGCTGGCAGTGGATGAATCCAGGCAAAAAGCAGGCATTGGTCGTCAACTGGTGGAATCGTGTTTGGATGAGGCAAAAAGCCTGGAGATCAACCAGGTTTTTGTGCTTACCTACCAGGCGGCCTTTTTTCGTAAATTTGGTTTTAAAGATACAGACAAGCAAAACCTGCCCCACAAGATTTGGAGTGATTGCCTGCACTGTGCTAAGTTTCCAGATTGCGATGAAGACGCGTTGATCCGTATTGAGGCATCGGCGGGATAACCTGTATTCGCTTGTGCAAGCGCGTGGCAACTGTGCGCCCTACCACAAGGTAACATAGTGAATTTTGGTCTCCCTTTTGGAAGGCCGTATCCAGACCCGGAGTGAAATTATGCTGGGAACAGCTTTGGCCAAGGTTTTTGGCAGCAAAAACGACCGGATGATCAAACGTTATCGTCAGAAGGTTGGCAGAATCAACGAGTTGGAGAAAACGCTTACACCGCTGGATGATGCGGCGCTTGCCGCCAAAACCATTGCCTTCAAGGAGCGCCTTGAAAAGGGTGAAACTCTAGATGACCTGTTGCCCGAAGCCTTTGCCGTGGTGCGGGAGGCAGCCAGACGCGTGCTGGGCGAGCGCCACTATGATGTGCAACTCATTGGCGGCATGGTCCTGCACCAGGGCATGATCGCCGAGATGAAGACCGGTGAGGGCAAGACCTTAACCTCCACGGCACCGCTCTACCTCAATGCCTTGGGTGGCAAGGGGGTACACGTGGTGACCGTGAACGATTACCTGGCCAGGCGCGACGTGGAATGGATGGGTGAGGTCTACCGTTTTCTCGGGTTGAGTACTGGCTGCATTGTACACGAGATGGATGATGCCCAGCGGCGCGAAGCCTATCGAGCCGATGTGACCTATGGTACCAATAACGAATTTGGCTTTGATTACCTGCGCGACAACATGAAGTTCTCGCTGGATGATTATTGCCAGCGTGGCTTTAATTACGCCATTGTCGACGAGGTGGACTCCATCCTCATTGACGAGGCGCGTACCCCACTCATTATTTCCGGCCCGGCGGAAATGTCCACTGATATGTACATCAAAGTGGACCGCATCATGCGCCACTTCAAGCCAGAGGCACATTACACGGTGGATGAGAAGACGCGCCAGGCCATGCTTACCGACGAAGGCGTGGAACTGGCCGAGGATCTGCTCGAGGTGGACAACCTCTATGATCCGGTCAATATCAGCCAACTGCACCATGTCAACCAGGCACTGAAGGCGCATGTACTCTTCAAACGGGATGTGGATTACATCGTCAAGAGTGGGCAGGTAGTGATTGTGGATGAGTTCACCGGCCGCACCATGGAAGGCCGGCGTTATTCCGACGGGTTGCACCAGGCGCTTGAGGCCAAGGAAGGGGTGAAGATCGAAAAGGAGAACCAAACCCTGGCCTCCATCACCTTTCAAAACTATTTTCGTATGTACAAGAAGTTGGCGGGCATGACCGGCACTGCTGACACCGAGGCTCCGGAGTTCAAGAAAATCTACAATCTGGATGTGGTGGTCATCCCCACTCATCAGAAGATGATCCGGCTGGACTATGCCGATGTCATCTACAAGAACCAGGCAGCCAAGTACCGTAATATCGTCAAGGAAATCAAAGAGCGCAACGAAAGCGGCCAGCCTATTTTGGTGGGCACCATTTCCATTGATATCTCAGAGAAAATTTCCAAAATGCTCACTGCCGAGGGCATTGAGCACGATGTACTCAATGCCAAGCAGCATGAGCGCGAGGCCGAAATCGTTGCTGGGGCCGGGCAGCGCGGCCGGGTAACCATTGCCACCAACATGGCTGGTCGTGGTACGGATATCAAACTGGGAGAAGGTGTACGAGAATTGGGTGGTTTACATATTCTTGGCACCAGCCGCCACGAGAGTCGTCGCATTGACAACCAGTTGCGCGGCCGTTCAGGCCGCCAGGGCGATCCGGGCAGCTCGCGTTTCTTTCTTTCTTTGGAAGACGATCTTCTGCGTATTTTCGGTTCAGATCGTTTGAGCTTTGTGATGGACAAGCTGGGCATGGAGGAGGATGAACCCATTGAACACTCCATGGTGACCAAGGCCATTGAAAATGCGCAGCGCAAGGTGGAGGGACACAACTTCGATATCCGTAAGCACCTGCTCGAGTATGATGATGTCATGAACAGGCAGCGCGAGGTCATCTATAGCCAGCGGCGGGCAATTCTCGAAGGTGCGGATGTGCAGAGCCTGGTCCACGAGATCATGCAGGAGCTGGTGGAAAATATCGTCATTGAGTTTGCCAGCGCCAGCGCCCATGGTGACGAGTGGGATTGGCCGAGCTTGGAGGAGCGCGTGGCCCAACAGTTCAACCTGAAGCTGGACTGGAGCGAGGATGACAAGCAGGATATGGATAAACAGGGCCTGCAGGAGCAACTGCAAGCTGCCGTGGACGCTGCCTATGCCGGTCGAGAGGAAGTCAACGGGGTCGAGCAGATGCGCCATCTGGAGCGGATGGTGCTTTTACAGATGGTGGATACTCTGTGGAAAGAGCATTTGCTGCAAATGGATCATCTTAAGGAAGGTATTGGCCTGCGTGGATATGGTCAGAAAAATCCGCTGCAGGAGTACAAGCGTGAGGGATACAATCTCTTTGCTGGCTTGATGCAGGCGATCAATCAGCACACGGTGGCCAATCTTATGCGTATCCAGCTCGTGCGTGAAGATGAATTGGCTAGGATGGAGGAGGAGCAACGCATTGCCCGCGAGCGCCAATTGGAGGAGGCCAAGCGGCTCAACAACCAAGCCGAGGAAGCGACAAAAAACAAACCGGTGAAACGGAGAGAGGAGAAGATTGGCCGCAACGCACCTTGCCCCTGTGGGTCTGGCAAGAAATACAAGAGATGCTGTGGCCGTCAAGTTGCCTAGCAGAGAAGGTTTGTGACCTCTACACCCCTCTGTTTGCACTACGCCAGCCAAGACGTGTAAAAAAACTCATCCCGCAGGACACCGGGCCTGTACGGTCTTTTTATTTCCGCATTGAAAAAGGTAGTGTCCTGCGCGTGCTTTAGCCTGGATTTCTGGCGTGGTTGTGCTCCTCCTGCCGGGCTAATTGACGATGAATAGGGCTACATATAGAAGAGCAGCTTCAGCAGCGATCTTCCAAATACTCCCAGGCCAATTGCAGGGCGTCATTGTAGTCGGTCTGGATCCCGTCGGCTCCAAGCATGCTTCCATATCCCATAGCGATCATCTGCTTGCGCATGCCCATGCCATTTTTAAAGACAACAATAGGCTTGATGTGTTCATCGTTCAACCTGCTGATCATTTCAGCCAGGGCAAAATACCCTGAAAGATCGATAAAGGGCACGTCCAGGCAATTGATGATCACCACCTTGGTGCCAATGAGCTTGCTGATGTGTTCCTGCATCTTACCGGTGGTGCCGAAGAAAAATGGACCGTTGATGGACACGGCTCGAATGCCGTGTTTTGTTTCTTCCTCCAGGCTCCTTTCAAGGTCGTTCTGCCAGGCCTGATGTGGCACAACACCCTGCACATTAATCTGCGCCTGTCTTGAGATCCGGTAGGTGAGCATCAGAGAAGACAGGGTGATGCCCACGCCAACCGCAACGATCAGGTCGACGAAAACCGTGATCAGAAAAACAGCCAGCATGACGGCGAAGTCCTGCCTTGGAATCCGTCGGACTATTTTGAGCAGACGGTAATCGAGAATGTCGAAGCCAACCTTCATGAGGATACCGGCAAGCACTGGCAAGGGGATGAGAGCCGCATAGGGCCCCAAGCCAAGCAGGATGGCCACGAGCAGCAGGGCGTGGATGATTCCGGAAACCCTGGTGGTGCCACCGGCCTTGATGTTGACCACTGTCCGCATGGTTGCCCCTGCGCCGGGCAAGCCACCGATGAGCGAGGCAGCTACATTGCCAATGCCCTGGCCAACGAGTTCCTTGTTGGAGTTGTGTTTGGTTTTGGTGATGGAGTCTGCCACCACTGAGGTGAGCAGGGAGTCTATACTGCCAAGTACTGCCAGGGCAAGCGCCATGGTGACGATCTGGGGCAGGAGTTCAATGGAAAAAAGTGGCAGAGTCAGAGAGGGTAAACCAGCTGGGATTTTTCCAATTTTGGCCACCGGTATATTGAAGAGTGCCACCAACAGGCTGCCGACCACCAGGGCCAGCAGAGGTGAGGGGACTGTTCTTGTGACCTTGGGTGGTGTGAAAAAGACAATGACCATGGTTATGCAACCCAGACCAAGACTGTACAAGTCGGTTTGAGCCAGGACCGCCGGTAGTTTCATGATCGATTCCAGCGGGGCACTGACGCTTGGTGCACCCAGCAGCGGGTGGAGCTGCAGCAGGATGATGATCACCCCAATACCACTCATAAAGCCCGAGATGACCGGATACGGTATATAGCGAACAACACTGCCCACCTTCAGGCATCCGAAAATGATCTGCACGGCTCCGGCAATAAAGACAACAGCAAATATGGCCGAGGTGTTACCAGGGAAGGCAACAATGGCCGTGGCAAAAATGACGGTCATCGGGCCTGTGGGTCCGGAGACCTGGGTGGGAGTTCCGCCCAAAAGTGCTGCAAAAAAGCCAAGAGCAATGGCTCCGTACAGGCCAGCCGCTGCACCGGCACCGCTTGCCACCCCAAAGGCAAGGGCCAGGGGGAGGGCAACTATGCCGGCAGTGAGGCCACCAAAGAAATCACCTTTGACTGTTCTGAAAGAATACGGTTTTTTCATGATTTTTAACTGATAGTTTTGTTTAATTCTGGTTCGCAATGCTGGCGATCTGGGCCAGCGCTCCGTTTATGTATCATATGGTGTTCATGTACATCCAAGTTTCCTGGGAATGCAGGTACAGTGAATGTTTTAATGGTACAATACTGTTTTTCATTGATGCGTAATTGGCCTGATTTTTATTGAAACAACATTGATCAAAACCATTTTAAACCGTTTAATGTTGGCCCCACCATGCTATGCATTACACGTTTACAGCGGATTTTGCCACGGGCAATTGTGAACAAGATCGCTGATATCGATCAAAACCGTACCAGAATGTCGACAAAATCCTTGCGAGTGTAACTCGAATGACTTCTTTTGTGCCGCAGTCCCTTGTCTTGCCCATCCATTCAGACAAACCCTAAGGGTAAAGGATGGAGTGGGGGGTGGCAGCTAAACCTGTTCGATGATATGCTGCCTGGCCCTGATGGCATGGGCCAGAGTATGCTCATCAGCATACTTGATGTCCATGCCCATGGGTATGCCACAGGCAAGTCGGGTGGCGGCAACGCCGGTTTTTTTGAGCTGATCTACCAGATAGGAGGCGGTGGCCTCGCCGGGCACGGTGGAGCTTGTGGCAATCAACACCTCTTCCACGGTGCCGGAGCGTACCCGGGCCAACAGTTCCCGCACTTTGAGTTCGTCTGGACCGATGCCGTCCATGGGCGCGAGCACACCATGGAGGATGTGATAGAGGCCGTTGAAAGCCCCGGTTTTTTCGATGACCAGCTGATCACCGGGTTCCTCTACCACACAAAGCAGGCGGGTGTTGCGGCTTGTATTTGCACAGATACCACAGGGGTCGCTTTCCGAGAAGGTAAAGCACTGCCGGCAGAGATGGATGGAGGCGTGTAGGTGCAGGAGATCCTGGGCGAGATTTTTTGCCTCGCTTTCCGGACGACGCAGGATGTAGAGAGCCAGGCGGGCAGCAGTTTTCTGGCCGATGCCCGGCAGTTTGGCGAAGTCGTTGATCAGTCGATCCAACGCTGGTGGGACGACGTGCATGGCCAGCTTACATCAAACCTGGCAGATTGATGCCACCGGTGAGCCGGCTCATCTCATCCTTGGCTAGATTTTTGGCCTTGTGCAGACCGTCATTGATGGCGGCCAGCAGCAGGTCCTGCAGCATCTGCATGTTTTCCGGGCGGACCAGTTCCGCATCCATGTGCAGGGCGATCAGTTCGCACTGGCCATTAAAGGTGGCGCTCACCATGCCGGCTCCGGCGTTGCCGGTTACCTCCTTGTGGGCCAGTTCGTCTTGCAATTCTTTCAGGTTTTGCTGGAATTGCTGCGCCTGTTTCATCAGGTTGCTCATATCCATTGGTATCCTCTATAGCCCTATGGGGCGATCAAAATGCAGGTAAAAACAGGTAGAGCCTGTGGCATATCGTAGTATACGAGTTCAGTCGTCATCTTCTGCAGGTAAACGGGCAAGATCTTCTTCATCTTGCTCCATAACAGCCTCCTTGTAGCGCGTGCCAATGCGGATGTCTCCCAGCTGACCGCTGAACACCTCCAGTGCGGTTTGTACCATGGGGTCCGAAGCAAGTGCATTCCGCTCTTCCAACGGGGTACGACCGGTAAGAGGGTTTACTTCGCAGCTCCGCGACAGCTCTTCTTCAATACAAACCTGGAGGGATTCTTGGAAAAAATCAAGCGCAAATTCCGTGAGTTTGCGAAGATTGTCCTGCTGTGTGAGCATGTGGCAGTCGTCGGAACTTCTAAAAAGCACGATGAGTTTGTCTGTTTCCACCCGCACAGACAGGGCCTGTTGCAGGGCAAGTCCCATCCACCTCAGTTGTTCTTGTACATGGTGGGCAAAACGGTCCCAGTCACGTTGCACCTTGAGTTGCACACTTTCCTTGGCAGCAGGCGGGGAAGAGGCTGCTCCAGGCTGCTCGCTTGCTGTTTGTTTTGCTGTTGATTCTGCTTTTTTTGCTCTCTGCAGACCAGGTGTTTGAGCCCCGGCCGCGGAGTCTACCGCTTGCGGCGGCCGCAGCGACCCTGTGGTATTGATAGTGGCACTGGTTATGCTATTGATGTCTGTTCCTGCAGCATGCCCTTCTTGCTCGTCAGGGGGAAGGGGCTTACTGGCAGGCTCAGTGCTTTGTTCTGGTGGTGTTGTAGGCAGATTTTTTTTTTCTACTGTCAGGGGAGCAGGCCGGGTGGACGGGGCAGGGGGCTGGGCTGGTAGAGTTTGCGCTACCAAGGGGGCATCACCCAAGAGGCTGTTAAAACGTTTGATCAGTTCAGCCGTGGGGGTAATGTCGGCCACTTGTACCGCACGGATGCAGGCCATTTCCAGGGCCAGACGCGGCTCGCGGCTGTGAACACTTTGCTCCAGCGCATCCATCAGCAGGTTGAACAGGGCAGCCAGTTGCTCCTGGTCGTAAGGGGCGGCCAGTTCCTGCATGGCGGTCAGTTCATCTTCGGGCAGCATCAACATGGCAGCAGTTTTCGGGCCGAGCTTGCAGAGGAGGAGTTCGCGCAGCCATTGCAGTAAATCGTTGCCCAACCGTTTGACATCCGCTCCCTGGATATGCAAGGCGTCCACAAGTTCCAAGGCGCTGGCCAGATCGGCACGCAACAGAGCAGTGCCCAGATCGGCTACACTCTCCCGGCTGACCAAACCCAAAACATCCAGCGCATCCTCCTGGTCAACTGACTGACCGCAGTAGGAGAAAAGCTGATCCAGAAGGCTCAAACCGTCGCGCACACTCCCTGCAGCCTCGCGCGCCACTATGTCCAGGGCTGCAGCGCTGATACTTACCCCTTCCTTATGGGCGAGAGCGGCAAAATGGCTATGCAGCTCTTGGCGGCTTAAGCGCTTGAGTTCGTAGCGCTGGCAGCGGGAGAGTATGGTGAGGGGCAGTTTGTGCAGTTCTGTGGTGGCGAACATAAAATACACATGTTCTGGGGGCTCTTCCAGGGTCTTGAGCAGGGCATTGAAGGCCTCGGTGGTGAGCATGTGCACTTCATCAATGATGAAGATTTTGTAGCGGGAACTGCTGGGCTGGAAACGGATGCGTTCCTTGAGTTCGCGTATTTCCTGAATGCCGCGGTTGGATGCACCGTCCACTTCTTGTAGGTCTACACTGGCGCCTGCATTGATCTCTTGACAGGAAAGACATTGGTTGCAGGGTTCGGCCCCTTGACGGTCCGTGCAGTTGAGGGCCTTGGCCATGATGCGGGCCAAGGTGGTCTTGCCTGTGCCACGCACACCGCTAAAGAGGATTGCATGTGGTACCCGGTTCTGCACCAGGGCATTTTGCAGTGTACGCACCGCTGCCCTTTGACCGATGACCTCGGCAAAGCACTGGGGCCGGGATTTTCTGGCAAGAACAAGGTAGGACACGGAGTTGGCTCTGGGTAACTACAGATGGGCAGATGATATAACCATAAAAAAGGATAGCCGGGCACCCCTGCGGCACATAAAGAGATTCACTACCGCTGCTTCCTTCCGGACCTGACGGGGTTTGCGAGTCTTTATTGCACAGGACCCGGCTATCACACTGGAGACCTATTTAATTTAAAAGACGTACAAACGTATTGTACGATTTTTAGAATTTGTACATATAGCAGCTTTTGCTCCTCTGCGTCAAGTAATTTGTCGGTTGGCGAGTGGTGCACCATCCTTACGTGCCCCTATCCATACCGCCAATCCTGTTGGCCCTATAGGTCTATTGCCGTATGATTTCAGTGTGTTCAGGGATGTTCAGGGTGCGCAGTTTTTTAATCTGTGCGCTGTCGGTGGTTTTGATGGTGTCAAAGCGCATGTTGGTAAAGCTCAGCTCGGTGATGGCATTGAAATAATCTTCTATGAGCAGGCGTTCGATGTACAAGTCTTTGTTCACCCATATTTGAGCTTGTTTCAGTTGTGATTGGGGTTCCCTAGGCACCAGGTGCAGGACGGTCAATCCGGATGGCGGCAGGCTGAGATACAAGGAGTTGTCACCTGGAGAAACAAGGAAGGTGTCTGTCAGGCTGCTCTGACCGGTGAAGAGGGCATAGGTCATGTCTGAATCCAGATCTGCAGCGGAGGTGATCAACAGTTGTTTGTCTGATGGGGTGTAGATCTGTATTTCCTGACCATCATTTATGATGGTCTGTGCTTCGGGCTGTAGGTATTCCCAGCGGATAATGCCGCTATGCCCTGCCATGGGCTGTTTTTTTGCAGCCTCACCAGGACGGAAAAAAAATGCTTGGCCGCTACCTTCACGTATCCGGCCACTGCTCTGGCTGCGCTGTAGAAAAGAGCACTCCAGGCTTTGCAGGCGAGCATACTTTTTTTCAACTTGGACAAGCAGAGAATCCAGCTCCTGCTGGATGCTGGTGGACACTTCTGTCGCGACAGTAGTTGTGCTTGTGGCGGCCATGGCCTGGCCGGAAAACGGGAACAGGAAAGAGCAACAATAGAACAAGAGGGCAAGATATGCTTTAAACATTGATTTTCTCCAGATGAACAGGCCGACCAAAAATGGATGCGGCCAGGGATTGCACCGGTGAAGAGAGATCGGAGACAAAATATTTACTCTTCACTCCGGGCGCAAGGAGCGATGTGTGCAGCGCATTGTCCTTTTCTAGCACGGTTTTGAGATGCAGCGCCACTTCAACAGAAGAATCAATGATATGAACCCGCTTACCGATGCGGGGAACAATAGTTTTGCTGAGCAGGGGATAGTGGGTGCAGCCAAGAATGAGGGTGTCGATCTGCTGATCCCGGAGCGGCCGGAGATACTTGCGCACAATCATTTTGGTCTCCCGCCGATCAAGCCAGCCTTCCTCCACCAAGGGCACGAGCAGGGGACAGGCCTGGGTATAGAGATCGCATTCCGGCCGGATTTCCTTGAGGTGTCTGGCATATACACCGGAATGTACCGTTGCCCTGGTGCCAATCAGGCCTATGCGTCCATTTTGACTGAGTTGCGCTGCCTTGCGTACTGCCGGGCTGATCACATCGATAATGGGCAGGGGATAGCGCTCCCTCAGTGTTCCCGAGGCGGTGCTCGAGGCGGAATTGCATGCGATGACGATGATTTTTGCCCCTTGCGTGAGCAAGAATTCGGTGTTGCGCCGGGAATATTCCATGAGCATTTCCCGGCTTTTGGAGCCGTAGGGGGAGTGCGCTAAATCCCCAAAATAAATATAGGGCAAGGCTGGGAAAAGCTGCTCTATCGCTCGGGCAACGGTCATACCGCCGACCCCGGAATCAAAGATACCGATCATGTTGTCCTGTAATGAATGATCAAACTGAGGCGTACTGCAGCAGGATACGTAGGAAGCTGAGCTTGGGGAAGGTGTGCATGTGTTCAGCCTCGTTGCCGCAGTGGAAAAGGAACGCGCCAGGACAAGGTCAGCGCGATCTGTACTGGTAACAGATTTTGTTGCTAGCCTTGTTTGGCGCGTTTACAAAAAAAGAGGGTATTAATATAGTGCTGCTATTTTTTACTCCGGCGTGAATCTAAATATTTGCGCAGATTTTCAGGCAGGCCTCGATCTTTGCCTGCTTGGGAACGTTTTTCCGACAGGGCCTTAGAACAGAGTGGTTGTCGCGCGGACAGACCGTATTTTTTCCTGTAACTCTTTGAATCTAGGCCGTGGGAGCTGAGATGTTTGGGGGAGAGCATCTTGAACTCCTGTCCACACTCCATGCAGATGATTTTGTTCCTCTGGATGGATTTTTTAGGATCAAGGAGGGGAACTGCTCCTTCCGGCTCAACGTCAGTGCCAGTGGATTCTGCGTCTTGCAAGGCTTTGAGAGTCTGAAAGGTATCGTTGAGAGCGACTTTTATTTCATCCAGATTCATCTGCTTGCTGCTAATCTGTGATTGGATAATTTCTGCAGTCATTTCGACAAGTGATTTGGCCATATCATGCTCCTGAAAAAAAATAGGTAGGTACACACCCAACATTATAACTAAATTAATCAATAATGCTATTGTTTTCTTTGTCAAGAATCCTTTCAGATCATTCTTTTTGCTAAACTTGCCTGGATGCAGGACATTGTAATGCATGGATGAATTTGTTCTATGTATACAAGAAGGTATAAAAATCCTGCATAACAATGGTATTTGTCTGTGGAAGGAATGCATTGCCCTGGAAAGAGCTTTTTGAGTGTACAGATTTTGGTACACCGTAACCAGTTTGTGGATAGAGCAGGGTATATTTTTTTACGCTATTGCTCTGCGAGAATCTGTGTCATTTTCATGATTTTGGGTAGATCATGCTGCCATTGAACTGCGATGCGTATACAACTACTTGTTTTTTTTAAAGATAAGAGTGTAGTCGTAATTGTTTCCCTGTGTTCTTGTGGGTCCGATGTATAAATGGAATTTTTCATTGCATTGCCCGCCATCTTGCTGCACATTGTAGCGTATGTTTGTGGTGCAACCACCCTGTTGCTGTTGGGTGGATATTGATCCCTGCCCATGGAAAAGGAGATAACGAGATGAAAGGTCAAGCATTATCCCTAGTTGCCCTGATATGTACAGGGTCGTTACTGTCTGCTCCGGCTTATGCCGCATTACCGGGTGAAAACAGTGAGACGAGCATGCAGATCCAGCAGGATGCTGTCACGGTCTCCGCCCATATGGGCGCAGGCTATCTGAGCGGCGAGGCCAATGAGCTGGTGTACGACCCGTACAGCGGGCGAAAAGTCAGTGAGTTGCAGTGGGATCTGGATAGTGTGTACATGCTGAACATGGGTGCTTCCCTGGCCCCTTTACCCTGGCTTACCCTGTCTGCTGATTTTTGGATCAATTTGAACAAGGGCAACGGCTCCATGGATGACTATGATTATTTGGTCAGCGGTTATGGTGGTTATTCCCACTGGTCGCACCACGGAGATACGGATTTGACCAATGGCTTTATGTTCGATATCAATGCCGCCTTCACCTTGTACCATGCCGGTGCAACCCGTTTCAGCGGGCTGGTCGGCTACAAGTACGATAATTGGGAATGGGAATCCTTTGGTGGCTCCTATATCTATTCAACCAACTATCTTTTTGACACGGTGGGTCGTTTCCCAGCTGGTGAAAAGGTGATCACCTATAACCAGTGGTTTCATGTTCCTTATGTTGGTGTGGCCTTCGAGTCCACTGTGGGTAGAATGTTTTTCAAGGGCAGAGTCATTGTTTCACCTTTTGTCACTGCCGAAGATGAAGATACTCACCATATGCGCAATCTGCGTTTTGAAAATGATTTCGATACCTCGTCCATGTTTGGCATCGATTTTGGTATGGGCTATGCCATCACCTCCAACCTCGCTCTGACAGCTGCATTCAAGTACCAGAAATACGAAGAGGCCAAGGGCGATACGATCATTACCGACCTGAACACCGGTGCACGGCAGTATATTCCCGGAGATGCCGCTGGGGTGGACCATAGTTCGTCCATGGTGTCTGTGGGGCTGGAATATCGTTTTTAGCCGCGGCTAGGACATACCTGGGCGCTGGTACGTCCAAGTGGCCTAATACAAGGTAGCCATAAAACTTCTTGCGGTGAGATATGCTGGAATCCCTAATCTACCTAGAGCGGTACCGCAACGAAGGCACCCGCACCTACAGTCCACACGCGCAGCACAACGAAGCTGAGGAGCGCTATCAGCCCCGTGCAACGGAGAAGGCTTTTGGCCTGCGGGCCTTTGCCGTGCCAAGGGAAGAGGTACTGGTTTTCCTGGCCAACCCACCCTCGGAGCTGGAAAACACCTACCTGCCCGGAGATGAGGCCCTTTTTTGTGTCCATCCGCAGGTTTTGGCCCATAAGCCCAATGATCCGCATCTGATAGCGCTGCTCAAACAAAGCCGAACAAAGGCAGACATTCTGGTCAGCCCCAGTGCCTCCACTCGCACCCTGTATGTGCTGGACAAGTTTCCCCATGCCCTCAAGGTGCATTTTCCTTTTCGCATCTCTCGTTACGAGCGCAAGATGCGCTGCGAGGTCATTGAACAGGCGCTTGCTGTTTCCTTGGAGTTGGAGCAGGGGCTTGCCGCTGCTCCAAAAGACTTTGCCTTCATGCGTGAGGTGATCGGCATAGTTAGTAAAGAGATCAAGGAACGTGACGAGCGGGGTGAAAACTGGGGCTACCTGGTGCGGGATCTGCACCCATGGCCCCTGGTTGCGGAAAAACGACGACTGGTGCCCGGCTTTGCCCTGTATGGGCGTGACTTTTTTGACTACAGTAAAACACCACTTCTTTGGGAGCTAATGGGCAGGGAGGAGGCGACCTCGTTTGTGGTCGAGCGGATTATGCTGCCCATTATCCGCCACTGGCTGTGGTGTTATCTGCGTTTTGGCTTCATCATGGAGCCGCATGGGCAGAATGTATTGCTGGAACTGGACGCAGAGGGTGCCATCACCCGCATCGTCCATCGAGATTTGAGCGTGGGTATAGACATGCGTCGCCGTCGCGACCTGGTTTTGGATTCCAGCCACCTCAATACCTATAATCGCATGGAAGACGGTATTTTTTTAAGCATTGCCTATGATAAATTTATGGGCAATCATTTTTTTGAACGGCTCATTGCCTGCTGCCAGGAAAGGCAACCGCAGCTTATGGCAGAAGATTTTCGTATCCCTTGTCGTACCCTTTTTGCGGAACAGTTCGCCGATTATTCCCGCTACTTTCCGGAAAGCGTGCAGTATTTTAGCGAAAAAAGAGATCGCTACAACAAGCCCTTTTTTTTGGACACCGGCAAAAAGCCGCTCTGGCGACCCTAGGCTGTGTAGCTACCAGGGCTTATAGGCCTTGTCAGGCCTTAGGAGTCCAACTGCGGCACCACTGCGCACGCGACCAACTAAGCCCCTGTTTCCTGGGATACTGTGTCGCCTGTCTGTTCCTGTTCAGTATCCGGTAGGTAGCGTGCCTCCAAAAGACCAGCCACAGCCTGGTGCAGCTTGGCCGTAAGTTGCTGCTTGTCTTTGGCGGTGAAGCCCTTGGTGGGAATGGGGGTGCCAATGCGCAGTACTATTTCTCCTGAATGCGCCAGGAGCCTGCCTTTGGGTAAGACTTCGTGCGAACCGTTAAAACCCATGGGCACAATGGGCACGCCTGCCTTGATGGCCAGCAGGATGGCCCCGGGTTTGAATGCCTGCAGGCGACCGTCGGCGCTGCGGGTTCCTTCCGGAAAAATCAATACAGATTTACCTGCGGCAATTTGGCTGGCAGCGTTATCCAGACTTTTCAGGGCCTGGCGACCACGGGAACGATCAATGGCTATATAGCCCACCCGATGCATGGCTCGACCAAATACCGGTAGTTGGAACAGCTCTTTTTTGGCGATCCATCTGAAATCGTACGGGAAATACCCTTGAAAGACAAAGATGTCGAACTGGCTGGCATGGTTAGCGGCAAAGATATAGGTTTGTTTGGGGTCGATGTGCTCCAGGCCCTCCATTCGCACCCGGACTCCGGCCAAACGGCAAATGGTTTTGCCCCACCAGCGCGGAAATTGTTGCGCCTTCCATTCGGAACGGCGCAGCCAAAACATGTCGATCAGGGCAAGCAGGGAGACCAGGAAGGTGAGGATGGGGGCAAGGCACAGCGTGATCAAACCGCGCAGCGTCTGCAGTGAAGACATGGCAAAAACCTTTAGGTTAAAATGGATAACGGTTCTGATTGGGGCATGGTTTTTTGTTTTAGATGCACAATTAGCAGCATGGGCCAGATTTTTTGCATCGTGATATGTTCATCCAGCAACACAGCCTAGGTTCGCGTCACTCAATACAGTGGATCTTTGTTGGGCCGGAGCACACGGCAGCGACAAATACGTTATAGCGATGGGTGGCGATGATGCAACGATTGCGCAATTCCAGCTGGCTGAACGCCTTGGCCGATCTTTTTTTCCCGCCGCAGTGTCTTGGCTGTCACAACCCGCTACCCGCCACCATCCCGCCACTTTTTTGCCCTGCATGCCAAGCGCAGCTGCCATGGATTAGACCACCCTTGTGTACCTGCTGCGGTACGCCTTTTCGGGCCGGTGGCAACCATCTGTGCAGTGCTTGTCTCACGCGACCGCCCTCTTTTATCCTGGCCAGATCGCTCTTTCGCTATGAAGAACCCATTCGTAGCGCCTTTCTTGGCCTCAAATTCAAAAAAGATCTGGCGTTTGCCCCCAGCTTGGCCATGTTGTGCAGTCATTCGGTTTTGCGTACTGATTTTAGTGAGCCCGACTGCATTGTGCCGGTACCCTTGCACCCGCTGCGCCTGCGAGAGCGCGGTTTCAACCAGGCCGTACTGCTTGCCCATGCCTGCTTTCCTCAATGGCGGCGAAGGGTGGCGCCGTTGGCACTGGTGCGCCAGGTGTACACTCCTTCACAAAGTTCCCTGGATGGTAGGGCTAGGCGTCGCAATTTACGCGGTGCCTTCAAAGTAGCGGATAGTGCGCGTCTTGTTGGAAAAAAGGTGCTCCTTGTTGATGATGTCTTTACCACGGGCACCACAGTGGAGGTTTGCGCCAAGGCATTGAAAGAGGCCGGTGTTGCCCGGGTTGAGGTCTTTACCCTGGCTCGCAGCGTGCTGGACCAACAACTCGGGCCGTTTATCTCCAGCCTGCAGACAAGATAAATATATGTGTCAGGCCAGGGTGGCTGCTGCTGTCAGGGCCTGGTCAAAATCGGCAATGATGTCGTCAATGTGCTCCAGGCCAACAGAAACCCGAATCAGCTCGGGGCTCACCCCTGCCTGCCGCTGCTGGCCTTCGTTCAACTGCCGGTGGGTCATGCTGGCTGGATGGAGTACGCTGGTGCGTGTGTCAGCCACATGCACCACCAGTTTTGCCAGTTTCAGGCTGTTCATAAAGTGCTCGCCCGCGGCAGCGCCTCCCTGTACACCAAAGGTGAGTACACCGCTTGCTCCTTTAAGATAGCGCTGCGCCAGTGCATGGCCGCTGTCTGTTGGTAGGCCGGGATATTTTACCCAACTCACCCGTTTGTCGGCGGCCAGCCAAGTGGCCAACTCAGTGGCATTGGTGCAGTGTCGTGCCATGCGCAGGTGCAGGGTTTCCAGGCCCAGGTTGGAGAGCCAGGCATTCATCGGCGCCATCACCGCGCCAATATCCCGGGCCAGCTGTACCCTGGCTTTGACGATATAGGCGTTTTCCTTGAAATTTTCACTATAACTCAGACCATGGTAGCTGGGGTCGGGCTCGGTTATTTCCGGAAACTTGCCCCTGGTCCAATCGAAACGACCACCATCGATAATCACCCCACCCAGGCTGGTGGCATGGCCATCAATATATTTGGAGCTGGAATGCACAACAATATCGGCACCGTGCTGCAGGGGTTGGCACAGGTACGGGGTGGGGAAGGTGTTGTCCACCACCAGCGGAATTTCGGCGGCCTGGGCAATGGCCGCAAATTTTGCGAAGTCGAGCACTTCGGTGCCAGGATTGGAGAGTGATTCGGCAAAGAGACAGCGGGTATTGTCCTGAATGGCGGCTGCGATTTCAGCCTCTGGTGCGTGCTGATCCACAAAGGTGCAGGTGATACCGAATTTGTGCAGTGTCTGTGCAAGCAGGTTGAAGGTACCACCGTAGAGCGCTTGGGTCGCAACAATATGCTGACCACTGTGGCAGATATTCATGAGGGCGCAGGTTATGGCTGCCTGCCCAGAGGCACAGGCCAGTGCACCTGTCCCGCCCTCCAGCAGGGTCATCTTTTCTTCAAAGGCCGCAACCGTGGGGTTGCTGATGCGGGAGTACATATGGCCTGCAGCCTTCAAATCAAAGAGATCGGCAATTTCTTGGGCAGACTGGTAGGCATAGGTGGTGCTCTGCACCAGGGGTACTACCCGGGGCTCACCGTTTTCCGGCTCATACGCGCCTTGAACGGCTATGGTTTCCACTTTCCAGTTTTTTGTGTTCATTGAAAAAGCCTCTCAAACTTTTCAAACGTCTATATGGGCAATATTTTTAGGCAAATGAGCGGATTGTACCGAGACGGTGTATCTGCTTATCCATCCACAGTTGCCGGTTTGGGCGGATATTCAGATGCCTGCTCCGGTTCGTGCGAGTCTGCGGGCTGATGTGTCTCTTCGACAGGAATTTCGCTCAGATGAGCACCTGGTGGTGACGCCGCAATCAGTGGTTTTTGCAGCAAGGCCCTGGGCGGCTGCTTGAGCGCCTCGATCACCGCAGCATCCCGGTTATAGACATCTGGATTGAAGCTGAGACTGCCATCGGCATTCCCCTTGGCGGTTGCATACAAGAGGAAAACCGGCAAAGGATTGTTCAAAGACAGGCCCGTGGTCTTGCCAGAGGCAAGAATCTCGTCGAAGCGTGTCTCTGTCATGGTATTGCCTGGATCATTGGCCAGAAGCATGCGACCCAAATCCAGCGGCGACTGTACCCGGATGCAACCATGACTCAGGGCGCGGCTGTTTCTGCCAAAAAGGCTCTTGGCCGGCGTGTCGTGCAGGTAAACATGAAAGGGATTGGGGAACATGAACTTGATACGGCCCAGGGCGTTGTCTGGCCCGGCATCCTGGCGGATCAGGTAAGGAAAACCCCTGTCCAGGTAGCGGCTCCATTCGATGCTGTTGGGGTCGATGGGCGCGCCCTGCAGATCATACACCTTCAAATTTTCTCTATTTAAGTAGGAACGGTCTTTGAGGATGTTGGGAATGGTTTCGTTTTTGAGCATGCCCGGTGGGATCGTCCAGGTGGGGTTAAGTACCAGATAGGTGATGGCCGAGCGAAAAACCGGCGTCTGGTGATAGGGTTGGCCTACCATCACCCGACTGCTCCAGCGCAGTTCGCCGTTGTGGCGGTAGTGCAGTTGAAAACCGGCAATGTCTACCAACAGTGCAGATGCGGGCATATCGTGCAAGATCCAGCGGGTGCGTTCCAGATTGGCGCAGATTTGCTCAATGCGCTCCTCCACCGACCTGTTCATGGCAGCGATGGTGTTTTTGCCGCTGATACCATCCACTTCCAGACCATAGTGGTCTTGGAAACTCTGTACCGCGGCAACAAGCTCTGCATCATAGAGTACACCTTCGGCTTTGTCCGCAGCAAGATCGCCACTGGCAACAAGACGCTGGCGTAGAGCAGTCACACGTTTGCCGGTCATGCCGGGCTTCAGGCTGGGCCCCTCCGGTACAGTGGGCCAGCCGCCCAGGCTAGCTATTTCCCTATACTGGGCCAGGCCCCTTTTCAGTGCCTGGTAGTTTGGATGCTGCGGTGCACGCGCAGCCATGGCTGCCGCAATCTCGCCAGTGCGCAGGATGTGTAGGTAATAGTCCACATCTACTTCTGGCGGCGGGCCTGCGGCCAGGCCCTCTTTCTCTTCCACATCGCGGCCATCTACGCGGCCATCTACCTTACCATGCAGGATATGCTCCCCCAAAAGGATCAGGGCATCGGAAAAGAGAATGTCCCAATCCATAGCCTGCCTTGGGCTGGCGGGCCAGTTGCCTTCGGCTAGAGCGGTGTTGACACTCTCCAGGTGGTAGTCTGTGGGATTAAGTCCTTCGTCAGCCGCAGCAAGAAGTGCCTTGCCCAGTTCGGCCACTAACTCGTGTCGTGTCCACAGGGGTTGGAAGTCGTTTTTTCGGTACAGATCCAGCAGTGGCCCCATGGTGTAGATAGGGTTGCCCCTCAGCTGGTGCGGCTCGTCAAAAAAAATCTGTTCAAGCCGTTGCTGCAGGGCGGGCTGTGCTTCAGCTGCAGCCTGTGCGCCGACCATGGCATTGTGAATAAAGAGACAGACAAGGAAGATGAGAAAAGGCGCAAAGCGCTGCGACAGAGCAGGCATAGATAGTTTGGAACTCCGGTTGAAATTGTTGCGTGTGCAGATGCGGCTACGTTTTCCAGTCTTGACCCGGAGGGAATCGTCTCCGTTTGGATAAATAAATGAACCTTTCTAATATAGCAGAAGCGGTCAAAAAACAAGATTCCTTCCCAATACGTGCTGAGGAAAATTACCTGGAGGAATGGAGCGGGATCGGTCTGTGTCAGACACTGTTTCCGATGAAGAACAGTATGCATTGTGGTACGATTTGCTGGCAGAATGCTTGCCTTGGTATATCTCCGGGCGCCGCGCACTCTCACCATTTCATGATGGAGTGGAAGAATGAAACAGATCAGAGGTATGGCATTTTTTGTGCTGCTCATGTTGTGTGGCTTATTGGTTGGCTGCCAGGAGGCGGGCAAAGAGCTTACGGTTGTGTTTGGCGATGGCAAAGGCCTTGCCAAAGATGCCAGGGTTTACCAGGCAGGGGTGGCCATTGGCAAGGTTGTTTCCGTTGGGCTCGATAACGGCAAGGCTGCGGTGCGTCTTCACATTGCACTGGAACATTGGCCCAACCTCAAGGCCCCGTTGGCCTTTTACATTGATACAGATCCGGCAGAGCGCGCGCGGCCTGCCATTTTGGTGCGCAGCCTTGGCGGATTACAGGGTGTTGAAGGGCAAACGCTGCAGGGCAGCGAGACTATCGAAGGGGTGGATTCTTTTTTTGTGTGGAAGGTGCTGGAATTTGCCCAAAGTGTGTCTGATCTGGAACGATCGGAGTTCATGCAGCACCTGCAAAGACAACTATCGCAACAGCGGTGATTGCAGACATTTTTTTATAGGCGAACTTTGAATGGCTCTTCGTCGTTTCAAGTGGATTTGAGGAGCTGCTGGATAGGCGCAGCCAGCAGGTAGATGATGCTGATGAAGGTGTCATCGTTTCTGTATCCCCTGGCCCGGCATTTGGCGGCCTGGAAGA
>Ga0334890_1001376_pt1 | contig 32800 bp, 27 predicted proteins | sample GraSluR1_MG_3_FD_207220 | JGI IMG/M metagenome (GOLD analysis project Ga0334890, IMG submission 207220) | Sludge microbial communities from methane-producing bioreactor in Wageningen University, Netherlands - Granular Sludge_31_08-R1 | ecosystem: Engineered > Bioreactor > Anaerobic >... | reverse complement strand
CGGCTGGCCCGCTTTGTCCGCAAAACCCTGTCGTTTTCCAAGTCCGACCGTTTTCATGAATTCGTTTTTCGACTATTCGTTCATCACTACAATCGCACGTGCATCAGTCAATAGTTCACCACTACCCACCACCGTTCGGCGCTCACGGGTGGTGACGGCGCTCCAACTCGGCGGCGACATCGCCGGGCGCCAGGCCGCGCTGAGCGAGCAGCACCAGGCAGTGATACGTCAGATCGGCCAGCTCGCTGATCACGCGCTCATTGCCCTGCCCTTTGGCCGCCAGGATGACCTCGACCGCTTCCTCGCCGATCTTCTTGACGATCTCATCTTCGCCCGCGCTGAGTAGCTGGTTGGTGTAGGAGCCGGGCCTGGGGTGGGCCTGGCGGTCGGTGATCGTCGCGAATACGTGAGAGAGAATGTCACTCACCTAGCGCCTCCAGGGTGCGAAAGAAACAACTCACCGCGCCGGTGTGGCAGGCCGGGCCGGCAGGCTCCACGCGCACGAGCAGCACATCGGCATCGCAGTCCACCCAGATGCCCGTCACGCGCTGGGTGTGGCCGCTGGTCGCGCCCTTGTGCCAAAGCTCGCCCCGGCTGCGGCTCCAGAAGTGGGTCTGGCCCGTCTGCACCGTCCGGCGCAGGGCGTCGGCGTTCATCCAGGCGACCATCAGCACCTGCTCGCTGTGCGCGTCCTGGACGACCGCTGGGATTAGCCCGTCAGGGGTCCAGCGCAGCCGGGCGATCACAGTCTCAAGGTCCATCGTCGCCCGCCTCCACGATACGCACCGGCACGCCCTGCTCGCGCAGGTACGCCTTGACCTGGCTGACGCTGAGCTGCCGGTAATGGAACAGGCTGGCGGCCAGCGCCGCGTCCGCGCCGCCCTCGACCAGCGCCGCGCGGAAGTGCTCCAGCGTGCCCGCGCCCCCCGACGCGATGACGGGGATGCTCACCGTGTCGCTGAGGGCGCGCGTCAGGGCGATCTCGTAACCGTCCTGCGTGCCGTCGCGATCCATGCTGGTCAGCAGAATCTCGCCCGCGCCGCGCCGCTCGACTTCCACCGCCCAGGCGACCGTCTCAAGTCCGGTCGGCGTGCGCCCACCGCTGACATAGACCTCGTAGAAATCGCCGTTCCAGCGCGCGTCAATGGCGACGACCACGCACTGCGATCCGAAGCGCAGCGCGCCCTCGCTGATCACGTCGGGCGTGCGCACGGCGGCGCTGTTGATGGCGATCTTGTCGGCGCCGGCGAGCAGGGTGGCGCGCATGTCGTCCACCGTGCGCAGTCCGCCGCCCACGCAGAAGGGGATGAACACCGCGTCGGCCACGCGGCGCACCACATCGAGCATCGTCTCGCGGCCCTCGTGCGTGGCGGTGATGTCCAGGAAGACCAGCTCATCCGCCCCTTCCCGGTCGTAGATCACCGCCTGCTCGACCGGATCGCCAGCGTCGCGCAGGTTGACGAAGTTGATGCCCTTGACCACACGCCCGGCGTGCACGTCCAGGCAGGGGATGATTCGTTTGGCGAGCATAGGCGCTCCTCGTGCGATGGCGGCGCTCTGGCAGGCGGCCCCTATTCTACCCGAACCTGTTCCAGGATCATACAGCCAGCAGGTGGCGTCGGTGTGTCCAAGACCTGCCAGGTAGGGGCGCTGCTCTGCTGCGCCTGGTTTACCTCACCCCCCGCGTAGGGCCGAAAGCGGATTTGGGAGCAAAGCCTCACCGCAGAGGCGCAGAGGACACAGAGAAAGACCAAAGAGAGTTCTTCATCTGTCTCTCCTCTGCGGTCTCCGCGCCTCTGCGGTTCAGTCATTCGCTCCTATCGTGAGGTGTCCCCGCTTGAGCGCAAAATCATTGACATCCGCCGCCACCGCCGCTATACTCTGCCACATGATCGCACCGCAGGCTCACGCTCACGCGCACCATCATCAGACCCCCAACCGGCGGTCCGCTGGCGCGTGGATGCTGTGCGTTTGAGCGTGTGACAGACGCAGAAGATCATCGAGACGCCTCCCGGCCCGCCGGGGGGCGTTTTTATTTGCTGGCATAGAGGGCTGATCGCCCCGGAGACTCCCCTATGTCCGAACAGATTCGCATCGCGCTGCCCAGCAAGGGCCGCATGGAAGGCGAGACGCTCGACTTCCTGGCCGAATGCGGGCTGCGCGTCCACAAACCCAACCCGCGCCAGTACACGGCGACGCTGCCCGCGCTGCCGGACGTGCTGCTGCTCTTCCAGCGCGCCCGCGACATCCCGCTCAGCGTGGCCGCCGGCGACGTGGACCTGGGCATCACCGGCTACGATACGCTCTTCGAGGCGTTCGGCGAGGGGGCGCAGGACGTGGTTGTCGTGCACGAGGCGCTCGGCTTCGGAGAGTGTCGGTTGGTATTGGCCGTGCCGGAGGAGTGGGCGGATGTGCGCACCGTCGCCGACCTGGCCCGGCGTAGCGCGGGCCGTGAGTTGCGCGTGGCCACCAAGTACCTGCAGAGCGTCAGCCGCTTTCTGGCCGATCGCGGCGTGACTAACGTGCGCATCGTCAGCGCCGACGGGGCACTGGAGTCCGCGCCGATTGTGGGCTACGCGGACTTCATCGCCGACATCACCAGCACGGGCACGACCCTGCACGAGAATCGCCTGCGCGCGCTCGACGACGGCACCATCGTCACCTCGCAGGCGATTTTGATCGGCAACCGGGCTGCCTTGAAGGAGCGTCCCGCTGTGCTGGCGGCTACCCGGCAGATGCTGGAGTTCATCGAGGCGCACCTGCGCGCGCGGGGGCAGTACATGATCTTCGCCAACATGCGCGGCAACTCGATGGAGGACGTGGCCGCGCGCGTCTTCAGTCAGCCCGATCTGGGTGGGCTGCAGGGGCCGACCATCTCGCCCATGATCACCCGTCAGGAAGCCGGTCAGTGGTGGGCGATCAACATTGTCACCCACGCCCGCAAGCTGTACGAGGCCATCCGCCAGATTCGTGCCATTGGCGGTAGCGGTGTGGTTGTCACGCCAGTGACCTACATCTTCGAGGAAGCGCCAGAGCGCTATCTACGCCTGCTATCTACTCTGAACGGAGAGGACGTATCTCGATGAGCACGCTACGCATTTACGACGATCTGAACGAAGCCCGCGCGACGATCCTGCGCCGCGACTCGTTGCGCGACATCACTGTCCCCGCCTGGCTCAGCGATAGTCTGCAGAAGCTGTTCGGCGAGCCGGTGACGCCCGACGAGGCGGTGCGCCGTATCATCCGCAGCGTGCGCGAGCGCGGTGATGCCGCCCTGTTCGACTGGAACGCGCGCATTGATGGGGCGACGCTCGACACCCTGGCTGTGCCAGAGGACGAGATCGCCGCAGCGCTCGACGCTATCCCCGTCGAAGTCGCTGACGCGCTGCGCTATGCCGCCGAGCGCATCCGCCGCTTCCACGAGAAGCAGCCTGTCACCGGCTGGATTGACGCCACGCGCAAGGGATCGCTGGGGCAGCTTGTTCGTCCGGTGGACTCGGTAGGTGTGTATGTGGCAGGTGGGACGGCTCCGCTGCCTTCGTCGCTGTTAATGAGCGCCATCCCCGCGCAGGTGGCGGGCGTGCGCGAGATCGTCGTCACCACGCCGCCCGGTCGCGGCACGGGCGCAGTCCCGCCGGTGATCCTGGCGGCGGCGGCGGTCTGCGGGCTGACGAAAGTGGTGCGCGTCGGCGGAGCGCAGGCCATCGCTGCCCTGGCCTATGGCACCGAAAGCGTGCCGCGTGTGGCCAAGATCGTCGGGCCGGGCAATCTGTTCGTCACGCTGGCCAAGCAACAGGTGTATGGCGACGTGGGTATTGACGGGCTGCCGGGGCCAACCGAGACAATGGTTATCGCCGACGACAGCGCCGACCCCGCCCTGGCTGCCGCCGATCTGCTGGCGCAAGCTGAGCACGATGTATTGGCTTCAGCTATCCTGGTCACGCCCAGCCGCGCCCTGGCCGAGCGCGTGGCGGCGGAGGTCGAGCGGCGCGCGGCGGTGCTCAGCCGGGCGGAGATCATCGCGCAGTCGCTGACCAACCGCAGCGGCGCGGTGATCGTGCGCGATCTGGAGCAGGCTTTTGAAGTGGCCAATGACTATGCCGCCGAGCACCTGTGTTTGCTGGTCGCCAATCCCTGGGAGTGGGTGGGGCAGGTGCGCAACGCCGGCGGCGTGTTCCTGGGCGAAACGTCGTTCGAGGTGCTGGGCGACTACGTGGCCGGGCCGTCGCACGTCATGCCGACAGGAGGCACGGCCCGTTTTGCCTCGCCGCTCAATGTGTTGGATTTCGTTAAGATCACCAGCCTGGTGGGACTAGAAAGGCGCGCCGCGTCCGAGTTGAGCGAAGTTGCGGCGGTGCTGGCCCGTGCCGAAGCGCTCACTGCGCACGCCGCCGCCGCCGAAGCGCGCATCGGGCGGTAGAGTAGGGGCGGGTTTCGAAACCCCTCCCTACCAGACGCGGTGCAATACATCGTCAGCGTCTTCGCCGAACAGGACGAGTCAACATGACTGACGTTTTGCGTTCTCGCGTAGTGGACAAGGTGCGCGTCCGCGCCGACGTTGCCGCCATGCAACCCTATTCGCCGACGGCCTCGCTGGAAGTGTTCGCGGCACAGCTCGGCATTCCGGCGGAGCGGCTGATCAAACTCGACGCCAACGAGAACCCCTACGGCCCGTCGCCGCGCGCGCGGCAGGCGCTGGCCGCGCTGAACACGACACACATCTACCCCGACCCGGAGGCGCGCGCGCTGCGTGCCCTGTTGAGCGACTATGTGGGCGTGAGCGCCGATCATATCCTGGCCGGGGCGGGCGCGGACGAGTTGATCGCGCTGATCCTGCAACTGTTCATCGAGCCGGGCGACACGGTGATCAACGCGCCGCCGACCTTCAGCATGTACGCTTTCGACGCGCCGCTGGCCTTCGCCCACGTGCTGGACGTGCCCCGCCGCGCTGACTTCTCGCTCGACGTGGAGGGAATCGAAGCGGCGGCGCGTGAGACGGGGGCCAAGCTGCTGTTCCTGTGCTCGCCCAACAACCCCGACGGGAGCCTGATCCCGCTGCAGACGGTCGAGCGCCTGCTCGATCTGCCGCTGGTGGTGGTGCTGGATGAAGCGTACATCGAGTTCAGCGGGGCGGAGAGCCTGGCCCGCCGCGTGCCGGAGATACCCAACCTGATCGTGTTGCGCACTTTCAGCAAGTGGGCCGGGCTGGCCGGATTGCGTATCGGCTACGGCATCTTCCCGCGCGAGATCATCGCGCACTTGTGGAAAATCAAGCAGCCGTATAATGTGAACGTGGCCGCAGACGCGGCGGCGCGGGCCTCGCTGGCCGACCTGCCCTATCTGCGGGCGAACGTCGAGCGGCTGATCGCCGAGCGCGAACGCCTGGAACGCGAACTGGCGACCATCCCCTACCTGCACCCGTACCCCAGCCGCAGCAACTTTGTGCTGTGCCGGGTGACCGGTATGGACGCGGCAGGGTTGCGGCAGCGATTGGCGCAGGAGTACGGCATCCTCATTCGCCATTACAGCACGCCGCGCCTGCGCGACCATGTACGCATCAGCGCCGGCACGCCCGCGCACACCGACGCACTGCTGGCCGCATTGCGCCAAATTGGGGAATCGTCCGCAGTCTCCGAGACTTCGGAGACCTGAGGACATGGCGAAAGGACTGAAGCCTTGATGACCGGACGCACTGCCACCATCACCCGCCGCACCAACGAGACGCAGATCGCACTGACCCTGACCCTCGACGGGACAGGCGCGGCGCAGGTTGACACAGGAGTCGGCTTCTTCGACCATATGCTGCATCACATCGCCCATCATGGCCTGTTCGACCTGACCGTGCAGGCCAACGGCGACCTGCACATTGACGCGCATCACACAGTCGAGGATGTGGCGATCTGCCTGGGACGTGCGCTGGACGAAGCGCTCGGCGATCGCAAGGGCATTGCCCGCATGGGCCATGCCTATGTGCCGATGGACGAGGCGCTGGCCCGTGTGGTCGTGGACCTCAGCGGGCGGCCCTATGCTGTCGTTCAAGCAGATTTCAGCGCGCCGCTGATCGGACAGATGCCGACATCGCTGGTGGCGCATGTGCTCGAATCCATCGCCTTCAACGCGCGGATGAATCTGCACGCTGCCGTGCTCTATGGCCGCGACGATCATCACAAAGCCGAAGCCCTCTTCAAGGCGTTGGGGCGCGCGCTGCGGGCTGCCGTTGCGCTCGACCCGCGCCGGGGCGATGTGCCTAGTACGAAAGGAACACTGACCGGATGAACACGCAGACTACTTTCGATCCCGCCCTGCTCGACCGGGCGCGCGGCTGCGCCGTCGGCGCGGCTATCGGCGATGCGCTGGGGATGCCGCTGGAAGCCAAGCCGCCCCGCCCGCTCAACGACCTGGTGCGCGAGATGGTCAGGGGACGGCTGCCCGCGGGCAGCTTCACCGACGACACCGAAATGGCCCTGGCCCTGGCCGAAAGCCTGCTGGCGCATCGCCCGCTCGACCCCGCCGACCTGGCGCGGCGCTTCATCGCCTGGGCAGATACCCGTCCGTCCGACATTGGCGTGCACACTTCCCGCGTGCTGTGGCGGCTGAGACTCGGCGATCCCTGGGACGTGGCTGCGGAAGCGGTTCAGGAGGGGAACCGGGCTTCTGCAGCCAACGGCTCGCTGATGCGCTGCTGGCCGGTCGCGCTGGCCTGCTGGTCAGAGCCGGAGTCGCTCCGCCGCGACAGCGTGCTACAAAGCCGCGTGACGCACGTGCACATAGACTGCCTGGCCGCCTGTGTCTTTGCCAATACCATGATTGCCGCCTTGCTACGCGGTGCAACGCCCACAGAAGCCTTCGACGAGGCGCGGACGACCGTTCCCCTGTCCGATGACCTGCGCGATACGGTTGAGCTGGCCGCGAGCCGTCGGCGCGAGCGGCTGCGCAATTCCGGCTGGGTGCATCATACGCTAGAAAGTGCCTTGTGGGGTCTGCTGAACACGGACTCCTTCGAAGAAGCGGTGGTGCAGGTGGTCAACCTGGGGGGCGACGCGGATTCGGCGGGAACGGTTGTCGGGGCGCTGGCGGGGGCTGCTTACGGGCTGTCGGCCATTCCAGAGCGCTGGCGAGCCGCGCTCCGCGGGGCCTGGCCGCCGCGCAGTGAGACGATCTGGACAGCGGACGACTTCGCGACGCTGGCCGAGCGACTGGTGGGGGCTGTTGCCTGAACGCCCGATTCCCTGGCTCGTTCAAGGGGAGGGGTATTCCGCGGAAAGAGACTTCCGAAGTCTGCGCAGACTTCGGAAGTCTGGCGGTGGGCCGGGTGCAGCAGAACAGCGGCCCTACGAAACCAGCGCGTGCCTGGTTCGCCAACAGTATCACGCGGAGAGGAGACTTAGAGGCCGTTTGAGAGGTATCTTTACCCCCATCCCCGGCCCTTCCCTCGCCTGCGGGGAGGGATTTAGGGTGGGGTTGTAGGCCTTTTCAAACGGCCTCTTAACCGTATAGCGACTCCCCCTCGCCGCAAACGGCGAGGGGACCGGGGGTGAGGTTTCCGCATGGCCTCTGAAGAATATCCGGGTCAGCAGCGGATGAGCATCATTGTCCGCCAGGGGCCAGCGGGCTATAATACCCCCTCATCAGTGCCAACAAACGCTGTTGGCCCTCTCAACCTGCGTGGGGACCCTCCCATCTACCACACTACTCGCCTCTGGATGGAGCTATGACTGATTACAAGCACCAACTCCTGGAACGCCTGCACGACCGCTCAGCGAAGGTAGGCATTGTCGGTATGGGGTACGTGGGACTGCCGCTGGCCGTCGAGTTCGCCCGCGCCGGCTACACGGTGATCGGGCTGGATGTGCAGGCCGAGAAAGTGGACAAGCTGAACGCGGGGATCAGCTACATCCCCGACGTGCCCACCGAAGACCTGGCCCCGCTGGTCAAGGCGGGCAAGATGCGCGCCACCACCTCCTACGACGACCTGCGCGACGCCGACGCGATCAGCATCTGCGTGCCCACCCCGCTGCGCAAAACCAAAGACCCGGACATGAGCTATGTCATCTCGGCGGCGGACGAGGTGGCCAAAGTCTGCCATCCGGGGATGCTCGTCGTGTTGGAGAGCACGACGTATCCCGGCACAACTGAGGAAGTCATCGTGCCGCGCCTGCTCAACAACGGCCTGACGGTGGGCACGGAAGTCTTTGTCGCCTTCTCGCCGGAGCGTGTAGACCCCGGCAACCCGACCTACGGCGTGCGCAACACGCCCAAAGTGGTCGGCGGTGTGACGCCCGCCTGCGCCGAAGTGGTGACGGCTCTGTATGAGCCGGCGGTGGATCGAGTGATCCCCGTCTCGTCGCCCACCGCGGCGGAGATGGTCAAACTGCTGGAAAACACCTTCCGCGCGGTGAACATCGGCCTGGTCAACGAGATGGCGCTCATGTGCCAGCGGCTGGGCATTGACGTGTGGGAAGTGATCGAGGCGGCCAAGAGCAAGCCCTTCGGTTTCATGCCGTTTTATCCTGGGCCGGGCCTGGGCGGGCACTGCATCCCGATCGATCCGCTCTACCTGAGCTGGAAACTGCGCGCGCTCAATTACACGGCCCGCTTCATCGAGCTGGCCAGCGAGATCAACACCTCCATGCCCTATCACGTGGTCAAGATGGTCATGGAGGCGCTCAACGAAGAGGGCAAGGCGCTGCATGGTGCGCGCGTGGGCATCCTGGGCATGGCCTACAAGCGCGATATTGATGACGTGCGCGAGTCGCCGGCCCTGGACGTGCACGAACTGCTGGAAGAGAAGGGGGCCATCGTCTCCTTCAACGATCCGTATGTCCCGTCGGTGCGATTGAGCGGCGAGCGCGTCGCCAGGAGCGTGGCGCTGAGCGCCGAGTGGCTCTCCGCGCAGGACTGCGTAGTGATCGTGACCGATCACAGCGACTACGATCCCGCCTTCCTGCTGGAGCACGCCCGGCTGATCGTAGATACACGCAACAAGATCGGCAATCACAAGGGCAAAGCGCGCGTCGTGCGGCTGTGATCGCCGGAGAGAGAGAGAGAAGACTTCCGAAGTCTTAGTTGAAGGCACAGACTTCCGAAGTCTCAAAGACTTCGGAAGTCTTGTATTGACCCATGCGCATCTTCGTCGCCAGCGGCATCTTCCACCCGGAGTCGGGCGGCCCGGCTACGTACCTCTATCGCCTGCTGCCGGAAGTGCAGGCACACGGGCACACCGTGCGCGTTCTGACCTTCGGCGAGGGGCCGATGGACGGCTATCCCTACCTCCTGCGTCGCATTCCCCGGCGGGCGCTTCCCTTGCGCTGGGCGGACTACGCCCGCGTCGCCTGGGGCGAGATGCGCCGCGCTGATGTCGTGTTCGTCAATAGCCTGGGGCTGCCGCTGATCGGCGGCGGCGATGTCCCGCGCGTGCTCAAGGTGGTTGGCGACCGGGCCTGGGAGCGCGCCGTCAACCGGGGCTGGATCGCGCCGACCGAAGACATTGACGCTTTTCAGCAGAGGCGCTATCCCTGGCGGGTGCGGCTGGCACAGGCGCAGCGGGCGCGCGAGGTATGCCGCGCCGACTGTGTGATCGTACCCAGCCGTTACCTGCGCGATATGGTCATCGGCTGGGGCGCGCCGCCGGAGCGCGTGCACATCATCTACAATGCCCTGCCGCCGGATGCGGCGTCCGCCAACCTGGGTCAGGCCGAGGCGCGCGCTGCGCTGGGGCTGGGCACGGAGCCGCTGCTGCTGACGGTCGCCCGCCTGGTGCCCTGGAAAGGGATCGATCACCTGATCCGGGTGTTGCCCGCCGTGCCAGAAGCGCGCCTGCTGATCGCCGGCGATGGGCCGGACGAGGCGCGGTTGCAGGCGCTGACCGTCTCCGAGGGGGTCGGCGAGCGCGTCACCTTCCTGGGGCGGCTGGCGCGCGAACAGCTGGCGCTCTATTTCCGCGCTGTCGACTACACCGTGCTCTATTCCGGCTACGAGGGCCTGTCGCATGTGGCGCTGGAGTCGCTGAGAGCGGGCACGCCGGTCATTGCCAGCGACAAGGGGGGCAACCCCGAACTGGTCACGCACGGGGTCAACGGGCTGCTGGTGCCTTACCCTGACCCGGCGGCGCTGGCCGAGACGCTGCGCTTCGCCTTCAGCGGCGACACGCGCGCTCGTCTGGCCGCGCATACAGGTGATGGCCTGGATCGCTTCGCCTGGGCGACGCTGGTCGAGCAGACGATGGCGGTGCTGGAGAGCGTATGCACGTCCTGATGATCAGCCTGGACTCCTCGTTGCTGGGCGATCCACACGGCAACACCGTGGAGCGCCATCTGGAATATGCGCGGCGGATCGGGGCGCTGACCATCGTCGCCTACAACCCGGCGAACCGGCCCAAAGCGCCGCAGCAACTCGCCGCTAACCTGGCCGTCTACCCGACCAACACGCGCCCGCCGCTCTTCCCCTGGGTGGCCTATCGCGTGGCGGCGCGCCTACATCGGCAACACCCCGCCGACGTAGTGACAACTCAAGACCCTTTTGCCTGCGGGCTGGTCGGGCTGCTGCTCAAGTGGCGCTTTGGGTTGCCGCTCAACGTGCAGAGTCACAGTCACTTTTTCGACAATCCGCACTGGCTAGCCGAACGCCCGCTGCGCAACCGTGCTTTGGCTCTGGTGGCGCGGATCGTCGTCCCGCGCGCCGATGCGCTGCGCGTGCTTTCCCAGCGCGAGAAAGCGATCTGCGTCCGACGCGGCGTTGATCCGGCGCGCGTCTTCGTGCTAACTGTTCCGACCGACGTGAGCAGCTTCGCGGAGCCGGTCCCGCCTGAGCGGCTGGCGGCGCTGCGGGCGGCGCTGGGCATCGCTGCAGAGGAACCGGTGCTGCTGTGGGTAGGGTTTCCGGCGGCTTTCAAGCATGTCGAGCTGTTGCTGGCGGCTTACAGGCTAGTGCGGCAGGCCCGCTCCTCTGCGCGACTGGTGATGGCTGGCGACTTCCAGGCGCGTCCGGACTTCGTCCGTCAGGCACAGGCCGCCGGCGTGATCTTCCCTGGGCGGGTGGACTACGAAGACCTGTCCGCCTATTATCAACTTGCCAGCGTCTATGTGCATAGTTCGCGCTACGAGGGTGTCGCCCGCGTGCTGATCGAGGCGCTGGCGTCTGGTACGCCGGTCGTGTGCACCGATCACCTGGGCGCGGCGGAGGTTGTGCGGCACGGCGTGAGCGGCTTGCTGACGGAGCACACGCCGGAAGCGCTGGCTAAGGCGATCATCGCGCTGCTCGACGATCCGCTGCGCGCGCGGGCGATGGGCGCAGCGGGTCAGCGCGACGTGCTGGAACGCTTCGACTATGAGCGCGGCCTGGACGCGATCGCCGAGACGTACCGGGCGACGCTGCGTCTGGCGGGGAGGGCATGAGGTGCGCTGGCTGCTGATCACGCGCAAGCTCGATCCTGCCGACGGTCATGTGGGCTTCGTCATGCGCTGGGTGGAAGCGCTGGCCGCCCGTCTGGATCGCCTGGACGTGATCTGCCAGGAGACGACTCACCCGCCCTTGCCCGCCAACGTCAGGGCGGTGAGCATGGGCAAAGAACGGGGCGCGAGCCGGATCGCGCAGGCGTGGCGCTTCACCGCGCACCTGCGACGACTGGTGCCAGAGGTTGACGGCGTCTTCTGCCATATGATCCCGCGCTACGTGTGGTTCGCCGCGCCCTGGGCGCGCCTGCACCGCAAACCGCTGCTGCTGTGGTACACGCACCGGCAGATCACGCCCGAACTGCGCCTGGCTGCCCACCTGGCCAGGTACATTCTCACGGCCTCTCCGGGCAGCTTTCCGCTCCCTTCGGGCAAGGTGCGCGTCATGGGACACGGGATAGACGCAGCGCTTTTCCCTCCACCGGAGGGCGAGGACATTCCGCCCACCATCGTACAGGTGGCGCGGCTGGCCCGCATCAAACGGCAGGACGTGTTGATCCGCGCGGCGGCGCTGCTGGCCGCGCGGGACGATGTGAGTGCGTTCCGCGTACAACTGATCGGCGGACCAGTGCAAGAGCAGCCAGACTACCCCGCCATGCTGGAAGCACTGATCCGTTCCTGCGACCCGTCCCCGCCGGTGAGCGTCACCGGCCTACTGCCGCACGCTGAGGCAATAGCCCTGCTGCGGCGGAGCGCGATCGCCGTCAACCTCAGCCCGCCGGGGTTATTCGACAAGGCGGCGCTGGAAGGCATGTTTGCGGGCAAACCGACCTTGGTGACCAACGCCGATTTCGCCCCGCTGATCGGCCACGCCGCTGACCTGCTGCTGTTGCCGCCGGACGCGGACGAAACCGCCCTGGCCGCCCGGCTGGCGCAGTTGCTGGCGCTGTCGCCAGAGGAGCGCGCGGCGCTAGGCGCGGAGTTGCGGGCGCGGGCGCTGGCGGCGCACTCGCTGGATAGCCTGATGGATCGCGTGGTGGCGTTGATGGGCGAGGCGGTACGTCATGGCTGAGCCGCGCCTGATCTACCTGAGCAACAACCGCCTGCCGACCGAGAAGGCGCACGGCCTGCAGATCGTGCAGATGTGCGAGGCGCTGGCCGACGCCGGTTACGCGGTGACGCTGGTCGCACCGCGCCGTTTCAACACGCGCGAACTGCGCGGCGTCCGCTCGCTGTGGGATCATTACGGGGTGCGGCGCAACTTCTCCTTCGTCCGCCTGCCCTGCCTGGATTTGTTCCCCCTGTTCCCGCGCTCGGTGCTCACCTTCCTGACGCAGACATTTACCTATCTGCTGGCGGTGCTGGTCTGGCTGCCCTGGCAGCGCGCCGACGTGCTTTACACGCGCGATCTGTTCATCGGCGCGGCGCTGGCGCTACTGCGCCCGCGCACGCCGCTGATCTACGAGATGCATCAGGTGCACCGCTCGCGGCCCGCTCAACGGTTGCAGAAACTGTTGGCGCGGCGGGCGCATGTGGTGGCGATCACCGGATATCTGGCGGACTATATGCGCGCGCTGGGGGCAACGCGCGTGTTGGTGGCGCACGACGGTTTCCGCGCGGCCCGCTTCGCCGATCTACCCACCCGCGCTGAGGCGCGGGCGGCGGCAGGCTGGCCAGCAGATGCCTTCATCGTCGGCTGGGTGGGGCGGCTGACCATGCTCGGCCTGGACAAGGGCGTAGGGACGCTGGTAGAAGCGTTGCGTCAGGTCGAAGGTGCGTATCTGGCGATTGTCGGCGGGCCGGAGGACATGGTCGCGGCGCTGCGCAGCCGTTGGGCGGCGGCAGGGCTGGAGACGACGTGCTTCCTGGCGACGGGGCAGGTATCGCCCGACGCAGTGCCGCTGTACCTGAGCGCCTTCGACGTATGCGCCATGCCACACCCCTGGACGGAGCAGTTCGCCTACCACACGTCGCCGCTCAAGCTGTTCGAGTATATGGCGGCGGGGCGGGCTATTGTTACGTCGGACTTGCCTGCTTTCGCCGAGGTATTGACCGATGGCGAGACGGCGTTGCTCGTCCCGCCGGGGGACGTGACGGCCTGGGCCGCGGCCATCCGCCGCTTGCGCGACGATCCGGCTCTGCGCGAGCGCGTGGAAACACGCGCCCGTGCCGAGGCTCTGGCACGTTATACTTGGGCAGCGCGGGCGGCAGCGATCAAGGCATTTGTGGAAGAAGCAGGTTGAACACGAGGAGCATTCTCCCATGCGCATGTTTCTCTACCGCTTCAAAGAGCGTTTCAAGCACCTGCTCCCTGTGTGGTTGAAGATCAAAATCCTGGAGTTGCTGGGACTGCATATCACGCGCAACCGCCGCGAGGCCAATGCTTGGCTGCGAAAGCACGCTGCCGACGTGACCGGTCACGTGATTTCCCTGGGCAGCGGCAGTGACTCTGATAAAGAGGGTCGCCATTATCGTGACTATTTCACCGCTGCCAAGTCCTACACCACCGCCGATCTGTCTACGGCGCGCGGGGCGCAGTTGCAGGTTGACATACGGCACATGCCGGAGATCGCCGACGAGTCCTATGATGCGGTACTGTGCGGGAGTGTGCTGGAGCATGTGGATGATTATCTGAGCGCCTTAGCCGAGATCACCCGCATCCTTAAGCCGGGGGGAATCCTGTTGCTCGGTTTGCCATTTCGCCAGGCGTTGCACCTGGAACCGCACGACTACTGGCGTTTCACCGAATATGGCATCCGTCACCTCCTCAAAGATCACTATGACATCCTGAGCCTCGATGCGATTGATCACAGCGTCCCCAACTTCCCGTCCAGTTATTGGGTGAAAGCCCGTAAGCGTTAACCTGACGATGCGCATCGCCTTACTTTCTCCGGGATTCCATACGCGCTACGGCTGGGCGCGCTACGCGCTGGAGCTGGCCCGCGCCCTGGCCGCACAGGGCGTAGAAGTAGTCGCGCTGACGCAGCCCGGCGAGACAGTGCCAGGGGATGACGGTCTGGCCGACCTGCGCCCGGTGCTACCGCGCCTGGTGCCGCGCCCGCGCCTGTTCGTTGCCCGCTCGCTGCTGGCGATCCCGCGCGTCCGCCGGGCGACTGCCGACTGCGACCTGCTGCACGTGATCGCCGAGCCGTATAGCCTTCTGGGCGCGGCGGCAGCGGGTCAGCGCCCGCTGGTAGTGACGGCGCACGGCACCTATGTCCCGCAGACGGTCCGGCGGCGACTGGTCGGTGCGCTCTATCGTCGCGCCTATCGCCGCGCGCACGTGATCGCCGTGAGCGAGTTCACCGCCGAGCAGGTACGGGCGGCACTGCCGGGCAGCGCACCACACGTCATCCGCAACGGGGTACATGTCGCCCGTTTTCGGCAACCCGCGCCCGCCCCCGCCAAACGCGGCCCGACCATCCTGGCCACCGGCGGCGTCAAGGCGCGCAAGGGGACACACCTGCTGATCGAGGCCCTGGCCCGCGTGCGGCAGCGCGTGCCGGACGCGCAGCTTGTCGTGACCGGCATTCAGCTAGAGCCGGACTATCTGGCCAAAGTCCAGGAGCAGGCGCGCGCGCTGGGCCTGGCGGAGTGCGTGCACCTGCCAGGTCAGGTGTCCGAAGAGGAGCTGCGCGGCTGGTACCAGCACGCCGATGTCTTCGCGCTGCCCTCGCTGACGGTGGGCGAGAAGTTCGAGGGCTTCGGATTGGCCTTTCTGGAGGCGAGCGCGTGCGGCCTGCCAGTGATCGGCACGACGGGCAGCGGCGTCGCCGAAGCCGTCCGCGATGGTGAGACGGGCCTGCTCGTCCCACAGAACGACGTGCCCGCGCTGGCTGACGCCATTACCCGTGTGCTGACTGATGCTGATCTACGGGCACGACTGGGGGCGGCGGGCCGCGCCTACGCTGAAACACAGGATTGGGCGCAGGTCGCCGGGCGTGTCATCAGCGTCTACCGGCAGGCACCTGGCTGACAGAGCAGAAGGGGTGTGGTATCTTAGGGTAGGGAAGAAATGTTCCTTCTCTCTCGGTACCTTCTTCTGCACCAGAGTTGAGGGGCAGATAAGCATTGAGAATATCTGGAGCAAAGTGTTGATCTTAACTTTTTGGTCATCTCTATCCGCTTTTGGATGCTGCCGGAGAAGGAACACCCCTGATCACCGACAACTGAATGCTGACGACTGTTTACCATGAAGGCACCCTTGCACATTGTCATCCTCAGCGATCTGCTCCCGCCCGACGAACCGGGCGGCGCGGGCAGGGTCGCCTGGCAACTGGGGCAGGGCTATGTTGCCGCCGGGCATCGCGTCACCTTTGTCACCTCTTCGCCGGGGCCCTCGCGCGTCGAGAAGCGAGACGGCTTCACCGTGCATGTGCTGCATTCGCGCTACGCCGAGCGCTGGCGGGCCTGGTTGGGCCTGTTCAACCCGCAGACCGTCTGGCCGCTCAATCGGCTGCTGCGTCAGTTGCGGCCCGACGTGGTGCACGCGCACAATATTCACGGGCATCTGAGCTATCACAGCCTGGTTATCGCCCGCTACGCCGGCGCAGCGACCGTCTTCACCGCGCACGACGCGATGACCTTCGCCTACGGCAAGCTGACCTATTTCATTGACCCAACCCGTCCCGAACAATGCGACGGTTTCAACTACCGGCTGCCCTTCGGCTATAACCTGCGGCAGATGCGCTTGCGCTGGAATCCGGCCCGCAACCTCTCGATCCGACACACGCTGCGCTACTACACCGACGCGCGCGTTGCGGTGAGCGGCGAGCTGAAAAAGGCACTGGAAGCCAATCGTCTGCCGCCGTTCGAGGTGGTGTACAACGGCATTGATCCCGCTCACTTCGACGTGCCCGATGCCGCTGTCGCCGTGCTGCGTCAGCGCTACAGGCTGGAGGGGCGGCGGGTGATCCTCTTCGGGGGGCGGCTCAACCGTTTCAAGGGCGATCAACAATTGCTGGCGGCGCTGCGGCGCGTGCGCCAGGCTGTGCCGGACGTGGCCTTGCTGGTGCTGGCCCGCTCCGACGAGTATCTGCAGCGCCTGATCGGCGAAAACCCCGATCTGGCGGGGGTGATCGTGCCCGGCGGCTGGCTGGAGGGAGCAGAACTGGCTGCAGCGTACCGGTTGGCGCACGCCGTGACGCTGCTGTCGGTGTGTTTCGAAACGTTCGGCCTGACAGCGCTGGAAGGCATGGCTGCGGGTGCGGTGCCCGTCGTGACGTGTTTCGGCGGCCCGCGCGAAGTGGTTGTGGACGGCGAGACGGGTTTCGTCGTCAACCCGTACAACACCGATGCCCTGGCCGACCGCCTGACTCGCCTGATGACCGACGAATCGCTGCGTGCGCGCATGGCCACCGCCGGGCGCGCCCGCGTCGAGGCGCATTTCACACTCCAGCATCAGACGGAAGCCATGCTCGCCGTCTTCGAGCGGGCCATCGCTCGCCGCCGTATGGGGCGCTCAGCGAAACGCCCGGCTCCCGACTTCTGACCCACGACTCTCTTCCAGGATGGCCCACCCATGAAACTGCTGGTGATCGTGTCCTCGCTCGACCTGACACAGCCCTTCAGCGCCACGCCCGCCTGGTGGCAACTGCTCAAGGCGCTGTACGAAGAGGGTGTAGATGTGATCGCCGCGCCCTACCAGGGGCCGGCCATTGAGTCTCCCTGGTGGCGGGCCGCCCCTAACCCGGCCAAGCGCGAAGGCGATCTGTTCAAGCTGGCCCGCGACACCCTGCGCCGCCTCACTGGCGTCCGGCAGACGCAGGCCGCCGGGACGCAGGTCGAGGGCGAGAGCCTCGCGGATCGGGCTGTGCGCCGCGTGGCGCAGACGGTGATCGCGCCCCGCTGGCGGCGGCACGTGGACGGCATCCTGCGCCAGCAGCCGGATGTGGACGCCGTGCTGGTGATCACCGTGCCCGCCAACCACCTGCCCGGCGTGGCCCGTCACATCGTCGAGAAACATAACAAGCCGGTCTTCTTTTACGACGGCGACGTGCCGGCCAGCCTGCCCACCTTCATGGGCTTTGCCACCGGCTTCCGCATCTACCAGGGCGCGGACCTGTCGGAGTACACGGCGTTCATCTCCAACAGCGAGGGCGGGCGGCAGGGCTTGCTCGACCTGGGCGCGCGCGCCGTGCACACGCTCTTCTACGGCGCGGACGAAGACCTGTTCAGCCCGGTGGACGTGGCCCAAGACCTCGATGCGTTCTTCTACGGGCACGGACGCGAGTACCGCGCCGAGTGGATCGAGGCGATGGTGCGCGCGCCGAGTCTGGCGCTGCCGGATGCGCGCTTCGCCGTGCGCGGGACGCGCCTGGGCGACCTGGGCCGGGCGCAGATGCTGCCCTACCTGTCGTTCAGCAAGCTGCGCGAGTACGCCTGCCGCAGCAAGATTAACCTGGTCATCACGCGCAAGGCCCACGCCTCGGTGTTCGCCTCCTCCTCGTCGCGCCCGTTCGAGCTGGCCTCGCTGGGCGCGTGCATGGTCTGCAATCCCTACGAGGGCATCGAGACGTGGTTCGAGCCGGAGAAGGAGTTGATCGTTGTGCACAGCGCCGAAGAAGCGATTGAGCGGTATACTTGGCTGCTGGCGCACGATGAGGCCCGGCGCGCGATGGGCCAGGCCGCCCGCGAACGCTTCTTGAAGGAGCACACCTTCCGCCACCGCGCCAGGCAACTGGTGGGCATCATCCAGGGCTATCTGTCCTGATCGCTGGTTCGTTGCTTCTCGCCTGCAATCCCACCCCCTGACCCCCTCTCCGCTGGCGGAGAGGGGGAAGTTGAGCGAAGCGAAACAGGGGTGAGGTGAATACCTGGCAAGCAAGGCTGGCTGTTGATGAGCGAGCACCCGCAGCACGATCACGACGCCGCCCCGCCGGAGAGACTGCTCTCGGCGGGCGCGCTGCGCATGGCCCTGGACACGCCCTGGCGCGTCCGGCTGGAGCTGCGCCGCTGGCTGAGCTGGCCGGGCGCGCGGCTGATCTTCGCCCTGGCGGGCGTGCGCTGGGGGCGCGGCTGGCGCTTCTACGGCGTGCCCATCCTGCAGAAGCACCGCCGCAGCACACTGATCATCGGCGACGGGCTGTCGCTGCGCTCGACGCCGCACAGCAACGCGCTCGGCCCCAATCACCCGGTCATCCTCTCCACGCGCAGGCCGGGCGCGCGGCTGATCATCGGGCGCGGCTTCGGCATGACCGGCGGGACGATCTGCGCCGAGGAGTCGATCACCATCGGCCACGATGTGTGGGTGGGGGCCAACTGCGTCATCACCGACACCGACTTCCACCCGCTCGACCTGGCGACGCGCCTGGCGCGCCCGCTGGACGGCGCGACCGCCCCGGTGATCATCGAAGATGGCGTCTTTATTGGCATGAACTCGCTGGTGCTCAAGGGGGTGACCATCGGCGCGGGTAGCGTGATCGGCGCGGGCAGTGTCGTGACGCGCAGCATCCCGCCCGGTGTGATCGCGGCGGGCAACCCCGCCCGTCCCATCCGCCCGCTTGACGCCGCGCGGCTCCGTCACCTCTGACGCGCGGGGGCCGCTGATGGATTTCGCCGCTTACCTGCTGCTGGCCGGCGTGCTGCTCGGCCTGGGGACTCTGGCCGCCGCCGCATTGCCAGCGCGCGGGCTGCGCGTTGGCCTGGGGGCGGTGGCAGCCCTGGCCGCCGTCGTAGACCTGACCTGGCTGCTCGCCCCGCTGATCGGCTGGTCTGCCGGGCTGGGCGACGCAGCCTGGCTCGCCGTGTTCGCGGCGGCGACCGGGTTGGCGCTGCGCCGCCAGCACCACGCGCCCGATGGCTGGGATCGCCCTTCCGCGCGCGACCTGGCGGCCCTGGCGCTGGTCATCGTCGCCTTCGGCGTCGCCCTGCTGGTGCTGCCCGTGCCGCTTGACACGGACGCGCAGGGCTTTGGCACCCTGGCCCTGATGCTGCGCGACGGCGGCGATTACACGACGCTGGCCCCCTGGCACCCGGAGATTGACTATCTCTACTCGCCCGCGCAGCCGGGCCTGATCGCTCATCTGAGCGCGCGCTTCACGCCCGGCATCCACACCTTGCAGATGGCGCTCGGCGCGGCGACGGCGGCCCTTTTCGCCTGGGCCGCCTACGACCTGGGCTGCGAATTGGGCGACCGGCGGCTGGGCCGCGCCTTCCTCCTGGCGGCGCTGGGCGGGACGGGGCTGCTCACCGCCTTCATGGATTCGCACTACACGGCGTTGCTGGCGCTGGCCTTCTCTCTGGGATTCCTCACCTTCGCCCTGCGCGCGCTGCGTTCGCCGGACGCCTGGAACGGGGCGCTGGCGGCAATTTGCCTGGCGGCGGTGCCACTCAGCCAGCCGGACACGACTATCGCCCTGATCCTCGGCTACGCGCCCTGGCTGATCGTCGTGTGGCTGGCCCGCCCGCGCCCCACGCTCCGCGCCTGGCTGACGGTCGCCGTCTGGATACCGCTGGCGGCGCTGCTGCTGGTCGCGCCCTGGCTGGTCAGCCTGCGCGAGCTGCTCGGCTCCGGCATCGAATCGCCGTTCGAGGTCAGCGCCGCGCACTGGCGGACGATGGTGATCATGCACGGCGGGGTGATCGTGGTGCTGGCCGTGATCGGCGCACTGAGTTCCGCGCGGCGGCGCTCCCCGGCGACTCTGCTGGCGCTGGTCTGGCTGATCGCCATCGTCGAGTTCTCGACGCTCGGCCTGCTGGAGCGGGCATTCCCGGCGCTGCTGGCTCCGCTGCTCAAGTACGATTACCCGTTCAGCCTGGCCTGGCACGGGCCGATCATCCCCTACACGATTCTCGGCGGGAGCGGGCTGCTGTGGCTGGCCGACCGGCGGGGCGCGGCGCGCGCGGACTGGCTGGCGCGGCGGCTGGCTTACCCGGCGGTGGCGCTGGGAGCGGTGGCCCTGCTGGTGATCGTCGTCGCGTTCGATCCGCTGCTGGCAGCCAGCAAAGAAGCGGGCGTGCGCTTCTACGGCGCATTTTCGTCGTCGGCGGACGTGGCGGCGATGCAATGGCTGCGCGACCACACGCCCCCCGATGCGCGCGTGCTGAATCACCCCGGCCCGCACGAAGGGGACTGGGCGCCGGTCATCGCTGAGCGCGACACGGTTTTCTTCCGCCCGCAGCCGTTCTTCCGCGGGACGGCGCGCGCCGACGCCGAGCAAGACGCGCTGCGGGCCTTCTGGCGCGACCCGGCTGATGCGGCGCAGCAGGCGGCGCTGCTGGCGGCGGGCGTGCGCTACGTGCTGGTGCCGCAGGTCTTCGCCAACCCGGACGCGCTGGCCGACATGGTGCGCTGGCGTCCGCCGCTGGACGAGGCGGCGTCGTATGCGGCGGAGAAGGTGGCAGATGCGCCCTACCTGCGGCTGGTCTTCGACCGCGACGGGGCGCGCGTCTATGAGGTGGTGGCGGGGGAGGGCTGAACGAAATGAAAGTCCCGTCTGAGCGATAAAGACGGGACTATCAGGGATGATGCGCGTCGCACTGCCATATATAATGGCCGCTTGGTATTGTAGCGCAAGTAGACGGGGGGTTGTCAAGTTTTGCTGAAAGCGACGGCGCGTTCCTAAGAACCTGCCTGTGCTACGACTCGATCCAATTCGAGTCCCACTTTGAGTCCATTGCCGTGCGTGTACGGCAGCAGCCCCTCGTGTTGCAATCTGCCCACCACAATGCCGGGTGCTATGCCTGTCTCGTCGGAGAACTTCCTGATCTTCTCCAGGCTTATGAACCTCCCGTGTGCAGGGATCAGGTGTCTGAGGCGAGCCATCTGCGCTGGCGGGATAAGGAGGTCAGCAGCAAACGTATTGGCCTCCGTCTCCTTTGAGTCCACAGCCTCTTCGTCTTCTGTTTCAAGGAACACTTCGCTCTTCCCATGCAGAACGATGTGCCCCGCCTCATGGAAAAACGAGAACCACCATTGATCATCCGTCTTGTAGCGCAGGCTCAGTTGAATAAGGGCTTTTGTGGGACTGAGCCAACGAGTTGCCCCGCTCACGCGCGATCCACTGAGTTCAGGTACGAACACAACAGCAACCCCTGCTGCCGCACAGACTGCGCGTAACTCAGGCACGAAGACTTCCGGCAGTGCCAGCGTCAACGCCCGCGCCTTGCCCAGCGCATCCCGAAATCTGTGTGGATTATAGGGGGCGCAGTGAACAGCATATGCCTCAAGCTCGCCTTTGCGCAACCAGGCTGCTACCGCTGCATGATTGATTTCATAGGCGTGAGATTGGCGGAAGTAGGTCTGATAGCCGAGAGCAGACCATTGGAGTGGAGAAGTGATGCCAAAGAAGCTGAGAACAGCCTCTAGCACCTGAACGGGATCGTCAGGATCAGAGGGATCGATCCAGCCTTTGGACACCATCTCTTTCCAGGGAATCTTGCTCGACCTCAGCCACTCAGTCTGAGTGGCCAGACCTTCTCGCTCCTTCCGTCTTGCGATAGACTCGCGATAATGCTGCTCGCGCCTCAGCCAGAAGGCGGCTGGCACCCTCAAGACGCGCTCCAACTGGAGGGCTGTCTCTGGCGTGATCGCAGCCTTACCCTTGATGATCTCGTTGATCGTCTTGGTGGGCCTGCCTGTGCGCCGCGCCAGTTGCGCCTGGGACATGCCGATAGTATCGAGAATCTCTTGTAACGTTTCCCCTGGAGGGGAGACTACATCAGGGTGGTACTCGTTCACTACGTTACTCATGGGTGTCCTCCACTCCCAGAATCCTGACTGCCGTGACCTGTTTCCAGTCCAGACCACCGTCTGGTTTCCGGGGAACTGGCTCGTTGGCCACTTCAAAGATAAGACGATAGGGATGAACAAGGTCGAGCGACAGTTGTCCCTGACGATCCCCTTTGAGTTCGTGACAGCGGCCCCCGATATACCTCATGTCTTCAAGAGCCGCTGCCGCTCGAAGGTCGTCAAGACGCTGCCTAATCTTTTTCGCCTGTCTCTCGCCGTAGCGTTTAACCAAGAGTCTGAAAGAAGAGCATTCCTCACGGAGTCTATTGGTATCGAAGGTTATCTCCACCCCCTGAATGCCTCCTCGATACATTAACGGATAAGGTTAATGCGATTATAGTCTCTTCTCGTGAAGAAAGCAACCATCATTCGGAGGCCGTTTGAAAAGGCCTGCAACCCCACCCTAAATCCCTCCCCGCAGGCGGGGAGAGACTTCAAGAGCAGTCCTTTCTCCCTTCCCTCGCTTGCGGGGGAAGGGCCGGGGATGGGGGTAAAGATACCTCTCAAACGGCCTCTCAGGGCGAGCCGGGCGATCCGGCTGGGTGATCAGGAGTCACCATAGCGCCCGTTAATTTTCATCAATATTTCACAAATCTTTTTATGGCATTTTGACCCTGCCTCAATAGAATAGGGGGAGCCTTCGAGAGTCACCTGTTACGCTCCGCCGACCCTGGCAGACTCATGAGTGGGGCAGTTCGCACCTGGTCTGGAACATGCAGCGATGCTGTTTCCCAAGAGGACTCCTGTCATCATTGTTGCCCTGCTCGCCGGGTTTGTGGTGCTGCTGGTCATCGCGTCGAACGCTTTCATCGCCAGTAGCATCGCCCGTATGGAGGAAACCCACGCCTACGCCCACTTGCGAAGCCTGCTGCACACCTACCGCAACGAGCTGGCGGGGCTGTCGGCGCAAACCAACGACTGGGCGAACTGGGACGACACCTACCAGTTCATGGCCGACCGCAACGAAGAGTACCTCGCCTCAAACTACCTGCCTGAGATGTTCCAGACGCTGAGCCTGAACCTGGCTGTGCTGACCGATCTCTCCGGCCAGGTAGTTTTCAGCATGGCCTATGACGCGCAGGCCGATGGAGGTGGAGAGGTGCCGCCGCCGCCGTCGGTGTGGGATGGCTCGCTCACTTCCCTGCTCGATCCACAGCAAAGCCTGGCCGGGTTGCTCATCCTGCCCGAAGGGCCACTGCTGTTCGCCGCCGAGCCGATCCTCACCAGCGATGAAAGCGGCCCCTCCAGGGGCGTTTTGTTATTCGGGCGCTGGCCGGATCGTGCGCTGATCGCGCGTTTTGAGGGGGTCACGCAGAGCCAGATCACGATGGCGCTGTGGGACGACAGCAACCTGCCCGCCGATTTCGCCAGCGCGCGCCAGGCACTTTCCGGCACAGAGACGGTGTTCGTGCGCGCCCTCAACGATGACTACCTCGCCGGCTATGCGCTGTTGCACGATGTGTCCGGCAACCCGGCGGTGATCGTGCGCACTGTCAACGAGCGCGATATTTACCAATACGGCCAGGCCAGCCGCACCCTGTTCACCGTGCTGCTGCTCCTGTTCGCCGGGGGGACGGGCCTGGTCATCGCCTTGCTGGTCTGGCGGATGATGGACATCGGGCAGGGGTTGAGCGACATTCTCAACGGCAGCGCCGACCCGATCGCGGTCGTGTCTCCTGACGGCACCATTCAGAAGGTCAACGCGGCCTTCGAGGCCATGTGCGGGCTGGGGCAGCGTTCGCTCCTCGACGTTGTTTGCCCGCAGCGGCCCTCCCAAAAAGAGGCACTGCGATTTAAGCTGCAAGAAGCAGTAACGCGGCGGACTACCCAACACCTGGCCGAAGTGTCGTTCTGGTGCCCCCCGTTGGCGCACGAGTCCGTGCCGTTTGAAGTGGCGCTCTCGCCTATCCGCGCCCGTTTCGGGCGCTCGCCGCACATCATCGCCGCCCTGCACGACCTCACCCCGCAAAAGAAGATGGAGGCGCACCTGCGCAATGCCCTGAACCGCGAAGTGGAGATCAACCGGCTGAAGACACACTTCCTATCTATGGCGTCGCACGAGTTCCGCACGCCGCTGGCCGTCATTCTGTCGTCCGCCGAAATCCTCGAACACTACTGGGAGCGCCAGACGGAGGCGGAGCGCCGCAAGCGCCTCGGCAAGATCAAGGAAGCCGGCCAGGCCATGCGCCAGCTCTCCGACAACCTACTGGTGCACACCCGGACGGAGATGGGGGCGCTGGAAGTCCGCTCGGAGCCGGTGGACATCAACGCGCTGTGTCAGGGCATCATAGACGACCAGTTGCAGACCCAGGACGCAGAGGTACCGATCACCTTCAACCCTGCGCCGTCCTCGCCGGTGATCCAGGCTGATCCGAACCTGGTCACCTTGATGGTGCGCAACCTGCTTTCAAACGCCGTGAAATACTCTGCGGCAGGCAAGACGGTATCGCTGAGCATCACCCAGGACGCCGGGCAGACCGTCCTGACGGTGCGCGACAAGGGGATCGGCATCCCGCTGGAGGAGCAACCTCACCTGTTCACGCCCTTCTTCCGGGGCAGCAACGTAGACGCGATTCCGGGCATCGGCCTGGGGCTGCCCATCGTCAAACAGGCGGTGGAATTGCAGAGCGGGGCGATCAGCTTCGAGAGTAGGCCAGGCCAGGGCAGCACCTTCCGCGTGACGTTGCCGCATGTCACGCCGCCAGATTCCCCCAAGAACGGTCATGGGCAGAGCCAGACAGCACCGGCTCAGAGACCCCTTGAGAAGTCCTGATCTGTCGTTTACCTGACTGCTAAATCCCCTCTCCACACGCAGTTCAGGGGCGGACGGCAGCGGGAGTTTACCCCTCGTCCAGCGCCCCGCGAATCCGGCCCGCCAGATCGCGCGCTGCGTCCACGCCCCCCGCGCCGGCGCGCACCAGCGCGCGGCCGCCCTTCGACTACACCCGCCCCACAGCGCAACGCTGGAGGACTTCCTGCGCACGATGTGCGGCATCACGGCGCGGGAGGAGTTGGTGCGGGGTGGGGGAGGATTCGTGAGCAGACGCCCGGTCAACACCATCAAAGCATGTCTGGAGACTGTTTGCAAGGAAACTCAGGTAGCGCAGTTCTTCCTTAAGTTGACCTCTGAGACTAGCTGATAGGCTATAGGTTCAGTCATGCCTATTTGGATAGCTCTCAAGAAAGCGGCTGAAGGCCAGAACAATGCCGAGATTGCGCGTGAAGTCCACCAATCCATCGACATGGTGCGGTTGTGGCGGCGGCGGTGACGAGAGCTTGCGCCGATCGAGTTGGATGACTTGAGTGTGGAGGAACGGCTGGACGACCTGCCACGACCAGGTGCGGCGCTTTTCTCTCTGACCCGACCCATCGCCTTGTCTTTCACGATACGCCCAAACACGCTTCCTAGATGAACCAGATTGAGCTTTGGTTCAGCATCCTGGTTCGCAAGCTGCTCAAACACGGCACCTTTCGCTCGGTCGCTGATCTCAAGGCCAAAGTGCTGGCTTTTATCGAGTATTTCAACCGCGCGATGGCCCAACCTTTTCGGTGGACCTATCAAGGCAAGGCACTCGTCGCTTAACCATTGGCTCATTTGTGCCTCAGTGTACTGGTACAATCGCAATTGATCTTGTCAATAGAACAAAGGTTCGCTATACTTATACTATCACTGGGCGAGCGAAAACCAGGTGCCCTATGGACGGCCACGATCTGCTCGAACGCCTGCGCGGCACCGGGAACCTTGAGTCGGTGGGCGACGCACCCGAACACGAGCGTCCCGCCCGCCGCCGCAACGTCCCCGACCTGAGCGAGTGCATCACCCACATCGTCGCCGGCAACCGGCGGATGCCCGTGCTCAAGGCGATGACGACCACCGCCTGCGAGCGCGACTGTCTCTACTGCCCGTTTCGCGCCGGTCGCAGCGCCATGCGCCGCGTCAAGATCACCCCCGACGACCTAGCGCGCGGCTTCATGGCCCTCTACCGCGCCGGCGCGGTGGAGGGGCTGTTCCTGTCATCGGGCGTGGTGCGCGGCGGCAGCAGCAGCCAGGACGCGATCCTCGACGTGGGGGCCATCCTGCGCGAGAAGTACCACTTCCGCGGCTACATGCACCTGAAGATCATGCCCGGTGCCGAGCGCGACCAGGTGCTGCGGGCGATGACCCTGGCGGACCGCGTTTCAGCCAACCTGGAAGCACCAACCGCCGACCGCCTGGCGCGCATCGCCCCCAGCAAGCAGTTCACCGCCGAGCTACTCGACCCGCTGCGCTGGGTGCACGAACTGCGCCAGTCCAGCGAAGGGCGGCTGCGCGCCAGCAGCACGACCGAGTTCGTCGTCGGGCCGGCGGGCGAGCCGGATGTGGAACTGCTCAGCGCCACCGAACACCTGCACCGTCAGTTGGGGCTGGCCCGCGTCTACTTCTCGGCGTTCCGCCCGGTCGCCGATACGCCGCTCGACAACGTTGCCCCCACCAACGACACGCGCCGCATCCGCCTCTACCAGGCGAGCTTCCTCATCCGCGACTACGGCTTCGGCCTGGAGGAGATGCCCTTCACGGCGAACGGCAACCTGCCCCTGCATGTGGACCCCAAGCGCGCCTGGGCCGAGGCGCACCTGCGCGAGGCCCCGCTGGAAGTCAACACGGCCACGCGGCAGGAATTGCTGCGCGTGCCGGGGATCGGCGCGAAGGGGGCGGAGCGCATTGTGGTGGCGCGGCGCGGGGGAAAACTGCGCAGCCTGAGCGATCTGCGCGGCGCGGGCGTGGTCAACGTCGAGCGCGCGGCGGATTACCTGTTGCTCGACGGGCGGCGTCCGGTCGAGCAGCCGCGGCTGTTCTGAGGGCGTCCCGGGTGGGGAGCGGGAGTCTTTGAATCGCAGAGGTGCAGAGGACGCCGGGGAAAAGCCGGCAAAACAGACTTCCGAAGTCTCCCCTGATCCCTTCTCCGCGCTCTCTGCGCCTCGGCGGTGACGCTCTCCTTTGGCGGTACACCCCGGCCAGGGTAGAATCCCTGGGCAGGGAGTGGCGCATAGCCCATGATCACGCGAACCTCGGCGACGCGCGCCCGATCCGGCGCGCTCGTTCTTTTGCTGGCGCTCGTCCTGCTGCTCGGCTGGGCGCTGCGCACCCACGATCTGGAGGTGCGCAGCCTGTGGGAAGACGAGGGCTGGACGATGCTGCTCAGCGCCGGGCCGGGCCTGGGCGATGTCGCCCGGACGATGGCCGCCGACCAGCATCCCCCGCTGTATTTCATGATCTTCCGCGTCTGGCGCAACGTGACCGGCGAGACTGAGTTCGCCGGGCGCTATCTCGGCGTGCTGACCGGCATGATCGCAGTCGCGGCGGCCTATCCGTTGGGGCGCGCGCTGTTCGGCGTGCGCACTGGCGTGCTGGCGGCGCTGCTGCTGGCGCTGGCCGATCTGCACATTGACCTGTCGCAGGAAGTGCGCCACTACAGCCTGCTGGCGACGGGCGTGGTGCTGTCCAGCTTGTTCTATGTGCGCTGGCGGCGGAGGCCGGGTCGCGCCAACCGCATCGGCTACGTGCTGGCGACACTGCTGCTGCTCTACACCCACTACCTGGGCGCGTACCTCGTGCTCGTCCAGGCGCTGCACATGCTGCTGACGCTGCGTGGGCGGCGGCTGGCCGAGGGAGCCTTCCTGCTCGGCGCGGTCGGGCTGGGCTTTCTGCCCTGGCTGCCGGTGATGGTGGATCAAAACCGCGTCCGCTGGGACAACCCGCTCTACTTCCAGAACGCGCTGCCCAACAGCGCGGAGACATTCCGGCTGGTGCGCACGGCCCTGCTCGGCCAGTGGTATGCGATCCTGGGCGGGCTGGCCCTGCTGGGGACGGTGACGCTGCGCTACCCGCGCGGAGAGTCCGGTTCGCCGCGCGTTCGGCTGCGCCCGCAGTGGCCCGCGCTCTACCTGGCCCTGACCGTCCTGTTGATCGCCGGGCTGATCGTGGCCATCAATGAGCGGCGGCAGTTCCTCACCGTGCGCAACTTCATCCTGCTGACGCCGGCGTTGGCTGTCTTGGCCGGGCATGGCCTGGCCAACCTGCCGCGCCTGACGCGCGCCTTCCTGGTGACGCTGGTCGTGGTCATCGCGCTGACGACGGTAGACGCCCGCCGCCATTACCCGGATTGGCGGGCGGTCGTGGGCAACGTCAGCGCCCACCATTTGCCCGGCGAGCCGGTGCTGATGGATGTGTGGGTGGGTGACTTCCCAGTGCGCTACTACGTGGATCGCCAGCTTGGGCCGGACACACCGCGCGTCTCGCTGCGCGAATGGCGCGCCGAGTACCGCGAGCTTTTTCTGCCCCGGCTGCTGGACTTCCTGCAGACGCACGACGCCTTCTGGCTGATTTACTGGGGCAACGCACCGATGGACGAATACGGCGGGTTGATTGACGGGGCGGGCTTCCAGCGCACGGCGACGCTGTGGGTGGATCACCTGGGCACGCCGCTTTACAGCTACCGCTACGACAAGCTGCCACCAACAAGCGTCGCCACTTTCGGCGACCTGTTCGCCTTGCGCCGCTTCGTCGCCCCGCAGACCGCCGCACCGGGCGCAGCGATCACCGTCGCCCTGTGGTGGACTGCCGAGCAGCCCCCGCCGCTCGATTACAGCGTGTCCGTCTTCCTGCTCGACGCAGCGGGGACGCTGGTCGCCCAGCACGACGGGCCGCCGCTCGACGGGCGCGCGCCGACTTCAACGTGGCCGCCCGACGCGCCGCAGTTCGACACGCACACCCTCCACCTGCCGCCTGGCTTGCCGCCCGGCCCCTATACGCTGGGCGTCAAGGTGTACTGGTACGGAGACAGGCAGCCGCTGCCGGCGGTGGCCGGCGAGGGCGAGCCAGGCCCCTTCGCCCCGCTGGGAACGGTGGTCGTGGGGACGCCCTAGCTCTCCATGTCTCCAGCTTCATAGAATGTGGCCCCCGCGAAATGCCCCTGAGACAGCAGGGGGTTGCGCCCGCAATGATAGTAGTTTACAATAGAACTACTGATGCGGACTAGAACTACTATTCTTCACCGCAGTAGTCAATTGCATTCTATTTAAGTCCGTCTAAGTTATTGCTTAGATACCCCTAAGAGTTAGGGGGCAAGCCCATCCCCTTAACCGACTATACTGAGATCGCTGGCGCAGTAAAGACTCCCGTGCTCGCGCTGCACGCGGAGCCTGGAACAGGATAACCTCCTATGATGATCCATCTTGAGCGCGTCTCCAAGTACTACCAGATGGGCGCAGTGCGCGTGACCGCGCTCGACAATGTATCGCTCACCGTCGGCGAGGGCGAGTTCGTCGTCGTGCTGGGGCCGTCGGGCAGCGGCAAGACGACGTTGCTCAACATCATCGGCGCGCTCGACGTGCCCAGCGAAGGCACCGTGCGCGTCAACGGCGACATCCTGTCGCTTGGACAGCGCGGCGACCGCTTCAAGTTCCGCCGCCAGACGGTCAGCTTCATCTTTCAGACGTTCAACCTGTTCCCTGGCCTGACCGCCCTGGAAAACGTGCAGTTCGTGCTGGACATGGCCGGCGCGCCCAACAGCCGCGAGCAGGCAGTGGCTGTGCTGACCAGCGTCGGGCTGGGCGAGCGCGTCAACCACTTCCCGCACGAGCTTTCGGGCGGCGAGCAGCAGCGCGTGGCCATTGCCCGCGCCCTGGCGACGGGCAACCCTGTGCTGCTGGCCGACGAACCGACCGGCGAACTGGACTTCCAGACCGGTATCCAGATTCTGGAGCTATTGCAGCGCCAGGCGGCGGACGGCAAGAGCGTGCTCGTCGTGACGCACAACCGCGAGATCTCGCGCATCGCCGACCGCGTGATCGAGCTGAGCAGCGGGCATATCGTGCGCGACGGCCCGCCGCGCGACGGCAAAGCGGCTCTGGCCGACCTGCAGTGGTGAGGAGGGCGCGATGAAGAACTGGCGACTCTGGTTGCGCTGGTCGTGGCGCGATCTGCGCGCTCGCTGGTTGCAGGTGGCAGCCATCGCGCTGATCATCGCGCTTGGTACGGGCGTCTTCGCCGGCCTGTCTGGCCAGAAAAAGTGGCGCATTGACTCCTACAATCTGAGCTATACCCGCCTGCATATGTACGATCTGAAGCTGACGCTGACCAGCGGCAGTTACCTGGATGGTAACAGGCTTGTGGCGGCGCTGGAGAACGTCGCGGGCGTCAGGACAGCAGAGGCGCGCCTGATCGAGCCAACGCTGCTCGAAGTGTCTCACGGCGACAAGACGATCCTTGTGCGAGGAGAGATCGTCGGGGTGGATGTGACCGATGGCGGCCCGCACGTCAACAGCGTCTACGTGGACGAAGAAAGTGGGCACACCCTGACCCCCGCTGACTCCGGGCAGAATGTGGCCGTCATCGAGTACAAGTTCGCCAGGCACTACGACCTGCGGCCCGGCGACTCGGCGCGGATCAGCGGCGATGTGGTGCTTGATCTCGTCGGGATGGGCCATTCGCCGGAATACTTCATGATCATGCCAGAGACTGGCTCATTCTTCGGTGAAGCCGACTATGCCGTGTTATTCGTCCCCCTGGAGACCGTCCAGAAGCTCCCTGGTCGTACAGGGCTGGTCAATGACGCCGTGATTCTGCTGGACGATGGCGCCGACCGCGCCGCCGTGCGGGCCGCGCTCGAAAGCCAATTGGCCAGTGCCTTCCCCAACACCGGCTTTGAGTTCACGGTGAAAGAGGACGAACCCGTGTACTCCATGCTGTACAGCGACGCCGAAGGCGATCAATGGATGTGGAACATCATGGCCATGCTGTTCCTGATCGGCGCGGCACTGGGCGCCTTCAACCTGGCCGGGCGCATGGTCGAGGCGCAGCGGCGCGAGATCGGCATCGGCATGGCGCTCGGCCTGCCCCGCCGCTGGATCGCGCTGCGACCCATGCTGGTTGGCATTCAGATCGCCGTGCTGGGCACCCTCTTCGGCCTGCTGGTAGGTCGGGTGCTCAACCTGGGTTTCATCCGCCTGTTGCAGGAAATAGTCCCCATGCCGTACTGGGACTTCTCCTTTTACCTGCGCGGCTACCTTCAGGCCACGCTTCTGGGGGCGACGCTGCCTTTCCTCGCCACCCTGATCCCGGTATGGCGGGCAGTGCGCGTTGCGCCAGTAGATGCCATCCGTACCGGCTACCTGGTCGCCAAAGGGGGTGGTCTCAGCCGCCTGATCATACACCTGCCTCTGCCGGGCAAGAGCTTCACGCAGATGCCCCTGCGCAACATCCTGCGCTCGCCCTGGCGGACTGCCCTCACTGCCCTGGGCATCGCCTTCGCCATCATGATCATGACCTTCTTTGCCGGGGCGATGGACAGCTACCTGGCCACCTTGCACCGCGCCGATGACGCCTACCGTTACCAGGGGGTCGATCGCATACTGGTAGACCTGAATTTCTTCTACCCGGCGGACGGAGACAAGATCGCATCCCTGGCGGCGCTGACTGATCCGGACGGTCAGCCCCTGTTCACGCGCAGCGAGGCCGCCTTGCTGCTCGGCGGCACGCTGATCAAGGGCGACGTGCGCATTGACACCGCGCTGGAACTGCACGACATGGCGGGGGCCATCTGGGTGCCCGCCCTCAAACAGGGCACACTCACAGCGGATGGACCGGGCCTGATCCTCTCCGAGAAGGCCGCTCACGACCTGGGGGTGCGCTTCGGCGACACGGTCACCTTGAAGCATCCCCGCCGTGAGGGGCTGCTGGCCTTTCGCTGGGCAGAGAGCGAAGTGCCGGTGATCGGCATTCACAACAACCCCCTGCGCCCGCTTAGCTATATGCCGCTGGAGAGCGCGACTCTGATGGGTCTGGAGGGGGTGAGCAACCAGGTTGTGCTCGCCCCAGCGCCAGGGGCGAACATTGACACGATCAAGGCGGCCCTGTTGACACAGCCAGGGGTGACCTCGGCCAGACCCATCACTGACTTCTCTCAGGCCGTTGAGGACTTGCTGGAGCGATTCACCGGCGTGCTGGCGCTCGTGCAGATGGTTGCCGTATTGCTGGCCTTCCTGATCGCCTTCAACTCGACCAGCATCAGCGTGGACGAGCGCGCCCGCGAGATCGCCACGATGTTCGCATTCGGGTTGCCCCTGCGCACCGTCACCCGCATGCAGATGGTGGAAAACGCCATCATGGGCCTTGTCGGCACGCTGATCGGGCTGGTGCTCGGCTGGGCGGCCCTCAGCGCCGTTCTCTTCTCGCGGGCCGAGATCGAGATGCCGGATCTCAAATTCGTCATCGTGATCGAGCCGGAGACCGTGCTATTGGCGGCGGCGCTGGGCGTGATCGTCGTCGGGCTGACGCCGCTGCTGAGCATCCGCCGTATGCGCCGCATGGACATCCCCTCGACGCTGCGCGTAATGGAATAGCTGAGAGCTATCAGCGGTCAGCTTTCAGCAAAGACGTACCTCAGCCGTTCTCGCTGAGCGCTGATTGCTGAGGGGGGTGTGTGAAAAATCTGTCAGGCAGTCTGCCGCGCCCTGGTTTGCCTCACCCCCGCTCGGCGCTGGCGCGCCTCGCCGCCCCCTCTATTCAAATGGAGAGATACGGTGTTGGTTGTCAAGTAGGGAGCGGCACTGTGTGATGAGAAAGCGCGCACTGTGGGTCAAAGTCACGCTCGTTGACGACAACGGCCCAGGCGATGTGGATGAGTTTGCGCGCGGC
>Ga0334890_1001375_pt1 | contig 32802 bp, 26 predicted proteins | sample GraSluR1_MG_3_FD_207220 | JGI IMG/M metagenome (GOLD analysis project Ga0334890, IMG submission 207220) | Sludge microbial communities from methane-producing bioreactor in Wageningen University, Netherlands - Granular Sludge_31_08-R1 | ecosystem: Engineered > Bioreactor > Anaerobic >... | reverse complement strand
CAATTGATCGAGAATTCGGTTATCCATGATTGGGCCCTTCCTTTGCAGGTTCCTGGAATCTCTTGAAATCCTTCGATCCTACAAAAAGGGCCCGATTATTCTACCCACAAACGTGCAGTGCACCCGCAGGGGACGGTTACATCCTCGGCTATTCGATTGACGCCGGGGCGAATGCGGGGTATCTCTAAGACTGGATCGGACGTTCGGCCATATCCCCCAGCGGGAATCGATGGACCCATGGCGACGCGACAGGTGACAGTCAAAGACATTGCCAGAAGACTGTGTCTTCACTACACGACGGTCTCGAAGGCCCTGCGCGATCATCCGGACATCAGCCCGGCGACGAAGCGCCGGGTCCTGGCGCTGGCCGAGGAGTTGGATTACCATCCGAACTCAATCGCCAAGAGCCTGAAAAATCAGTCCACCCATACGCTGGCCGTCATCGTCCCGTCGATCAAGAACGATTTCTTCTCGGCCGTCATCAGCGGTGTGGAAGAGGTTGCATACGGCCGGGAATTCAATACGGTCGTCTGCCAGTCCAATGAGAGCGCCGAACGTGAGGCCATCCACCTGCGCACGCTGATCTCGAACCGGGTCGCTGGCGTGCTGGTCTCGGTGGCCCAGACAACCACATCAGGCACCGGATTCCGCGCACTGCAGCGGCAGGGCGTCCCCCTGGTCTTCTTCGATCGGGTCTGCGACGACGTCGAGGCCGACCGGGTGGTCGTCGATGACATCGGGGGCGCCCGTCGGGTGGTCGAGCATCTGATCGAGAGGGGCTACAGGACCATCGCCCACGCCGCCGGTCCGTCGAACACGTCGATCGGCAGAGACCGGTGCCGGGGATATCTCGACGCGCTCAAGGCGCACGGCCTCGACGGCGATGAGAGACGGATCGTCCACGGCGGCTTTGAAGAGGAAGACGGGGTCGCCGCCTTTCGTGCCTTTTGTGCGCGCGGGCCGATGCCCGATGCCATCTTCGCCGTCAACGACCCCGTTGCTCGCCGCATTCACGCCGAGATCAAGCGAAGCGGACGAACGATCCCTTCCGATGTCGCGGTGGCAGGCTTCGGCGACAACCGACTCAGCGCCTACCTCGACCCGCCGCTGACGACGGTCTCGCAATCCCCGTACGAGATCGGCAAGATCGCCGCTGCCATGTTGCTGCGTCGAATCAACGATCGATCGCACCAGTGCACCTGCGAAACCGAAGTGATCCAGACCTGCCTGATCGTCAGAGCGTCCACGTAACATTGCCCCATCCGGATGTCGCGATTCGTCTGCTGCATCGGGATGAGAATTCGAAGGACGACGGATCCGCAATCCGGAGCAGGCGGTCCGGACGCCCCCAAAACCGCGGCTTCGGGGCTCCGCCGGGCCCCGATGGAATTCGGGACACGACAGAGCCTCTCGGCCCATGCGGGGTCGACGGGCTTGCCGACAGGCGCGCGGAGCGGTATAATCGGGTGAGGTGATTGCAGCGGGTTTTGGGAGGTATCAGAAACGTGGCGGATTGCCTATCAGAGCGGGATATGGCGACGTTCCTCGAAGGATCGGCATCACCCGAACAGGTGACCTGCTGGCGGCGCCATCTTCGAGTGTGCGATTCCTGTGCTGTGACGGTGGCCCGTCTGCGAGTCGGTGCCGAATCGGTCCCCATGGATCGCACCCGTGGCCACGAACGTTGCAGCCACAACACCGGTTCGGCCGGCCGGAACGACATGGGAATCGGGCTCGAACCGAATCTTCGGCTGGGCGACTTCCACATCGAGCGCCGATTGGGTTGCGGTGGCATGGGTGTGGTGTATCAAGCCCATCAGATTTCCCTCAATCGTCGGGTCGCTCTGAAGGTCCTCCCCTCCGCCCTGGTCGGCAACAACTCGGCCATCGAGCGGTTTCATCGAGAGGCGAGGGCGGCGGCTCGGTTGCGCCATCCGAATATCGTGACGATTCACGCCGAAGGAATCGAACAGGGCGTCTGCTACTTCGCCATGGAGATGGTGGACGGACCGACGCTCGACGAGGTCATCGACGAGCTGCGCAGTGTTGCAGCGAATGAGAAGGGCACGGACGTCGACCACATCGAGCCGATTCGCGCGACGCCGTGCATGCTGCGCGACTGCCGCACGTCTCGGGAGTACTTCCACGGTGTGGCGCGCCTGCTGGCCGAGGTCGCCGATGCACTGGCCTACGCCCATGACGAAGGTATCATCCACCGCGATGTCAAGCCGTCGAACCTCATGCTGGCCCCTGACGGTCGTCTCGTCCTGCTGGACTTTGGAATCGCGCGCATCTGCCAGGAGCAGGAGATGACCGCCGCCGGGGCGTTCGTGGGAACACCCCGCTACATGAGCCCCGAGCAGATCCGCAGCGAAACGCCCGGCCCCGACCAGCGGTCGGATGTCTACGCCTTGGGTGCGACGATGTACGAGTTGCTGACGTTGCGGCCGTTGTTCGACGGGCGCAACCGCGAGGAGGTGATCGGGCAGATTCTATCGGCCGAGCCGGTCCGTCCCAGGCAGATCGACCGGGACATCCCTGTCGATCTGGAGACGATCTGTCTCAAGGCGACGGAGAAGGAGCCCCTGAGTCGATACGAGACCGCTGCCGATATGGCCGAGGATCTGCGCCGGTATCTGGCCGGCCACGTTGTTCGGGCCCGGCTGCCGGGAGCGACGGATCGGCTGGTCAAGCTTATCCGGCGGCGGAAGACCGCGGCCATTCTGGCCTTGTGCCTCCTCATCGCCACGGCCTTTGCGCTGACGATCGCCTGGAAGCACTACAGTACCCGCTGGGCCCAGCAGAACGCCATGGCTCAGATCGATCGCCTGATCCAGGAGGAGGCACACTTCGCTGCCTTTGTGATCGCCGAGAGGGCGGCGCGATACATCCCTGAAGATCCGCTGCTGGTCAACCGTTGGCCTCTGATGTCTCGCGAGTATTCGATCGCCACGCAGCCGGCCGGTGCGAAGGTCTTCCTCAAAGACTACTCCGCCGCGCGCAGCAGTTGGCGGTACGTTGGGACGACCCCTGTGAAACACGCCCGAATCCCGTTCGGTACGAACCGTTGGAGGGTTGAGAAGAGCGGATTCGTTCCGATTGAGAGCGTCCACTCCAATGATCTGCCCAGGTTGCGCGCGGACCCGGCGGATCTTAAACCGGGCCATATGAGTTTCTTCCTGCATGAGGTGCGTCGCCACCCGGCCAACATGGTGTGGATTGGTCCTTCCGATCTCAACCAGAGGCGTCTGTACCCCGGCCAGCCGAAGATCCCGCCGGCGCCGGCGTTCTTGATTGGCAAGTATGAGGTCACCAACCGCCGGTTTCGGGAGTTTGTCGATCGAGGTGGCTACGAGGCCCCGGAACTGTGGGAGCATCCGTTCATCAAGGACGGTCGAGTCATTGCCTGGTCGGAGGGCATCGAGCAGTTCCGGGACCAGACCGGCCGGCCCGGACCGGCCACGTGGCGGCATGGAAGGTATTCGGCCAGAGAGGCCGACTTTCCCGTGGGTGGAGTGAGCTGGTATGAAGCGGCGGCGTACGCGCGATTCCGAGACCTGCATCTGCCGACGATCTACCACTGGACCTGGTCGGCGCACGCCGATGACAATCCCTCGCGGATCGCTCACCTGAGCAATTTCAGCGACGTTCCAGCCCCCGTGGGGCGCTACAAGGGCATGGGGCGTTTCGGGCTCTACGACGCGGCCGGCAACATGCGCGAATGGTGCTCTAATGCCGTCGTCGGCGATGAAGAACTTCGATGCAATCTCGGCGGGGCGATTGGTGAGTACGACTACATGTTCTTCAAGGGGACTGTGCGGTCGGCGTGGGACCGAGACCCCGCCAACGGGTTTCGATGCGTGAAGTACCTTGGCGGCAAGGACGCCGTTCCAGAGGCGGCCTTCGCCCCGGTGGAACGAAAGACCCGCGATCTGTCGCGACTTGTGCCGATCTCCAGTGAGATTCTTCGGTCGTATACTGAGACGTGGTACGACTACGACCGGATCGAACTGCACGCCAGGATCGAATCGACCGACGAGGCCGATGGGCGTCGAGAGCCGTATCTTCGGCGCGAGCGAATCACATTCGATGCGGCCTATCCGAATGAGCGTGTGATCATCTATCTGCATCTTCCCAGGACGGGCAGCGAGCCCTACCAAGTGGTCATATGGCATCCTGGGGAGGGGGCCCGGACCAGTCCATGGGATGAAACCGCCTACACCCATGAGTTGATCTGCTTGCTTCAGAGCGGCCGGGCTGTGGCGGTGCCCTTTTACCGGGGGACGTACGAACGACGCGTCGAAAGGGACGCATACCCGCCGGAGGGGATCCAGAGCAGGAACCTGCACGTCCAAAGGGCCCAGGACCTGAGGCGAACCATCGATTATCTTGAAACACGCGAGGATATCGACACCGATAGAATCGCGTACGTCGGTTTGAGCTGGGGTGGACAGGTCGGTCCCGTGATGATCGCCACCGAATCTCGGATCAGAACAGGCATTCTGCTTCTCGGTGGCATCGGTATGCATGAGAGGCACCCGGCCTGTGATCCGATCAACTTCGCCCCCCATGTGACGATTCCCATGCTGATGATCAATACCCGAGACGACTCCATCTACCCGTATGAAACGGCCCAGAGACCTTTGTTTCAACTTCTGGGTGCGCCGGCGGCAGACAAGAGACATGTGCTCCTTCCCGGCTGGCACAGCGTCCCACAGGAATACCGCAAGCAATACCACCGAGAAATCACCGAGTGGCTCGACCGACATTTGGGACCTGCACAGTGATATGAGCGATTCTGTTCAGACCGATCTGAGTACATTGGAGGCCATCCGGCGAGGAGACGGCCAGGCGTGGGCCCGACTCATCGACGAGTACCAGGGCCGTCTGCTTCGCTTTGCCCTGTCACGGGTCTCGCAGCAGGCCGATGCTGAAGACGTCGTTCAGGAGACCTTTACCTCGTTTGTCCGGATTATCGATAAGCTCCAGTTGAAGGTCAGCATCGAGACCTATCTGTTTGGCATCCTGCGCAATGAGATCGTCAATCGCTTTCGCAATCAGGCGGCCGGAAGCGTTTGCCTGATCCAGGATGTCTACCATAGAACGACCGAATCTGACGCGGGCAATCCGCTCGACCATGTGGCCGCCGGTGATCCAAGCGTCAGTTGGTGCCTCTGCCGCGACGAGCAGGAGCAGTTGCAGCGAGACGTTCTCGTGAACGCCCTGCGACAGTTCGTGGCGGATTTCAAGGAAACAGGCAGGCTCCGCGACCTCAAGGTCGCCGAGCTGCTGTTCTACTGCAAGGTGCCCAACCAGGATGTCGCCGGCCTCCTCGCTCTCGATGAGGGGCTCGTGAGGGTCATCAAACACCGCTGTCTCAAGCGAATCCGCAATTACTGCCTCCGACTCTGCCCGCCGACCGATCGATCGTCCTGCTGTGCGCATGACCTTCTGGCTGAGACATGGGAATCGCACCGCCTCAGTTGCCCCAAGCGCACCACGCTGGGTGCCTTTCTCCTCGAGATGCTGGAGCCCGAATGGTTCGACTACGTCGATTTCCACCTGGCCACCGTCGGATGTCGCTTCTGCCGTGCCAGTTTCAAAGACCTCAAGGAACAGCGAGATGGCTATCAGCAGGACGGGTTGCGCCGGCGCATCATCTCCAGCACCATTGGTTTCCTCGCTCAGACATGATCCTCGACGGAGGATCGCGAATCGAAAGGGTGTGCGAAGGAGGTTCTACAGGTCCTCGGCCGGCGACGCCGTTTGCTGCGGCGGATCGGGCAGGGCCGGCGGCGCGGTGCGGTTTTCGCCTTGTGCGCCATAGCTGAAGTTAAACCGCGTCGGCACGGCGCCGGCACGGCTCTCGGCGCCCATGAGCCTGTCGTGCTCGGCCTGCAGGGCATTCAGATCTCCGGCCTCAACGGCCCTGCGGATCGTCGCCTGCGGTGCGCCCAGCAGCCTGCCGAGACACTTCTCTTCCGTGTCGATCAGTACGCTGATGAGATAGTTGCGCGCCAGTTCCCTGAGCCGACCGAGGTTTTGGCCCTTGATGTAGCGCTGGATGGCAAAGGAGTACAGTCGTGCAAATCGCCTGGCCAACTGGTCGCTGCCGCCGTTGCCGCCGTCCACGATCTTGTCGGTCAGCAGCCTCAGAACGGCGGCGTCCATCAGCTCATAACGGACCGACCAATCGGCGTAGCTGCGAATGCGGGCCTCGGCAATATGCATGAGCAGTTCTGCGGCTTGAGCCGTACCGATTCGCCCGGCAAACTCAGCCATCTGGAGCAGCACTTCCGGACTACTGGTGTCGACGACCCGATCGCACGCGCTGAGGATTCGTGTCGCCAACTGGGCTGCACCCTGGCCTTGGCCGATCTTTGCCCAAAGCTCCGCGTTTGTCGATGCGCGAACCGCCCAGTAGCGAACGGCATTGTTGGGATGTGGAATCTCCTGGATTGCCAGGTCGATCAAGTGCGGGTCCCTGAGGCTGTCGATAAGAATCAGAAGATTCGTAATGACCTTGAACAGGGTGCTCTCGTCTCGAATGTCGCTACGGGCATGCTCAATGCCGTTGGCAATGTGCCGGTAACAGGACTCGGAGTACTGTCGGGCGTATTGGGTCTGTGTGCTCTGGTGGCTCACGATGATGGCGCGAATCCTGGAAACCTCCGTGAAGTCTATGGTTCGGACCAGGGTGCCAATGGCATCGCTGATGAACTGGTCGATGGCCTCCAGATCCTGCTGGGTCAAGACGTCCTTCTTCATGACCTCCTCAACGCGTCGAGCGTCCACAACCGCCTTGGAGACTCCCAGGACGGCCAACACCAAACCACAGACGAGCAAGATAAAGACCGCGCGTTTCAATTTCATCTCGTTGGAATCCCTTTCAGTAGACTGCTGATATTTTATCCAGCTTAACGCCTGTCAGGCCCCTTGTCAAGCGAAATCGGCCTTCCCGCCCCGGTCCGGGGGCTCGTCCACCTGCCCCGACGTCACAGCAATGGGGGCTCCCGTCTTATCGGACATCCGGGTGTCACCATTCTTCGTCCGAGTCCGTCTTCGTTCGAGACCCGGGAAGACCAAGACCTTGCCCTCGCCGTCGTATCCCAACTCCATCCCTCCTTTTTTGATTGACTCGTGGGCCGGTAGGCCTATGATGGGGACGCATTTCTTCTGTGAGATGTGGTTCACCAGGCGACTCGCGCCTCGGCCCATCCCGGGCAGCAGAGGGTGGCCTTTCTGTTTCGGTTCTATCAATGGGGAACGGATGTAAGGTGCTACGGAAATGGCGAAACGATTGAATGTGGGCAATCCCAATTGCGACATGCAGAACTACCTGTTCACCAGCGAATCGGTGACGATGGGCCACCCGGACAAGGTCGCCGACTGCATCTCCGACGCGATCCTCGACGCCATGCTGGCCCAGGACCCGCAGAGCCGCGTCGCCTGTGAGACGCTGGTCAAAGCCGACCTGGTCGTGGTGGCCGGGGAGATCACGTCGAAGGCCACCGTGGATATCGCCCAAGTCGTCCGCGAGACGATCAAGGAGATCGGATACGACGATCCTGAGGTGGGTTTTCATTACGACAACTGCGCCGTCATGGTAGCCGTCGGGCAGCAGAGCCCGGACATCTCCCAGGGCGTGACCGAGGGAACGGGCCTGCACAAGGAGCAAGGGGCCGGCGATCAGGGCCTGATGTTCGGCTACGCCCGCCGCGAGACGCCCGCCCTGATGCCCATGCCCATTCAACTGGCCCACAAGCTGACGATCCAGCTCGAGAAGGTGCGCCGAACTCGCAAGCTGCCCTGGCTGCGTCCGGACGGCAAGAGCCAGGTCACGATCGAATACGAGAACGGCAAACCCAAGCGAATCCACACGGTGGTCGTCTCGACGCAGCACACCGCGAGCATTTCTCACCGCAAGCTGCGGAACGAGATCGTCGACAAGGTCATTAAGCCGGTGTTGCCTGCGCGGCTGATCGACAAGAAGACCAAGTTCCACGTCAATCCCACGGGCAAATTCGTCGTCGGCGGTCCGAAGGCCGACTGCGGGCTGACCGGACGCAAGATCATCGTGGACACCTACGGTGGCTGGGGCCGTCACGGAGGTGGCGCCTTCAGCGGCAAGGATCCGACCAAGGTGGACCGCACCGCCAGCTATATGGCCCGGTACGTCGCCAAGAACATCGTTGCGGCGGGCTTGGCCGAGGCATGTGAGGTCCAATTGTCGTACGCCATCGGCGTGGCCGATCCGATCTCGGTCCTGATCAACACCGAAGGCACGGCCAAGATCAGCGAGACGAAGATCAGCGAGATCGTCAAGGACCTCTTCCCGCTGACACCCAAGGGGATGGTCAGTCACCTGAAGCTGGCGCGTCCGATCTTCGCGGCCACCGCCCACGGCGGGCATTTCGGCCGGGAACTGCCTGAGTTCACTTGGGAGAAGACCGATATGGTCGAGGCCCTTCAGAAGGCCGCCGGGAACTAGAAGAGCACGCCATCTGTCACACATCACGAGCCCGGCCACAAGCCGGGCTCTTTCATGCGCTGCCCCGCTCTACGCACAAAGAGCGTGGGCCCGCACCGTATGGCCGCGGGCCCACGCATACCGTCTTTTTCGTTGCCGTCGATCTCTCTGTTCTACCGGCCGGCCAGATACCGGATCTCGAACGGCGACAGCGGGCGGTCATAGATGCGAATCTCGTCGAGCGCGCCGTTGAACGGATTGCCCCCGTCGCGAACGGAGGCGCCGAACACCATGGCCGCTGTCGGGTCGGAGCCGAACGAGAACGCGGCCTCGGCGCCCAACTGCCCGGCCATGTAGACCTTGCCGACGGCCCCGTCGAACGTCACCGCCACGTGGTACCACTCCCCGATCGGCAGTGCGGCCGTCGGAATGTCGGCAATGCCTTCCCTCTGAAAGCGAACGATACCCGTGTCGATGTTGGCTTCGATCTGCCACATCATCTGGGCAGCCGACCAGCCCGGATTCCTTTTGCCGATCAGGCCCTGATACTCGCCGCTGAGACCGTCCCAGTTTGCCCACAGCGAGACCGAGAGCTGCCCCGTCGCGGCCGAGGGATTCAGCGTGCCCAGATCGACGTACTGAGCACCGGTTCCATCGAAGTGCAGACCCAGGCCAACCTGTCCGGGCACATAAACGGGGTCCCCGACGGCGGTGCCGTGGTGTCCGTTGCCGGAGCCGTCCTCGACGTCGCCCTCCAACGCATAGTACGCCACCAGACCGCTGTCGCCCGGATCGACGACGCCGGGACGCCCAACGCCGATCTCGTCGACGTAGATCCGCCCGGAACCTCCGGCCGCCGGATTGGTCCGACTGCCCACGCCAATGTACATCATCTCGACGTTGTTCATGGCCACACCGGCGAACGCACTGAACGGAATCTCCCACCTCTGCCACTGGGTGAGCACCGTCGCCTCCGGATCGGGGTGGGTCACCACGGCCGTCCGTCCGGCGCGATCCTCCAGGGCTACGTACAGCGTCGCCGGATCGTTGCCCGGCGTCCCGTCCGTGGTCGCGGCGTTGCCTCGGAAGTGCAGCACGAGGGTGTCGGCCCCGTGGAGCGTCCAGTTGGCCCCGCCGAAGTCCCGCTCCGCCTCGGAATAGTAGGGAGCGGTCGTGTTGTCGTATTCCAGCGGCATGGCCTGGGAGCCGGCGAAGACGATCCTTCTCTCGGCGAATGGTGTTTCCAGATAGCCGACGGTCGAACCGGTCTCGTTCTCCCAGCCGTCGATCCAGCTCTGGAAGATGGCTGTGCCGGCGTCAGTATCGTCGTCATACGACTCGAAATCCTCAACGGTGATGTACTCTTTCGTCGAGAAGCTCCAGATCGGTCCGGCCCAGACACTCGGCTCGGCCGCCTCGTTGACCTCGTCGATCTTCCAGTAGTAGGTCTGTCCAAGGTCCAGCCCGCTGACCGCGTGCCGACTCTCGACGGTCGTCGCGACAAGGGCCGCGTCCGATTCCACAGCCGCCCGGTCGGCACTGAAGTAGACCTCGTGCGCTGTGGCTTCGCGCCCGTCGCGCCAGTCGAGAACGACGTCCAACTCCACGTTGCTCTGGCCATTGGCGGGTTTGGGCTCTCTGGCCGTCACTGGCTTGTAGTAGAAGCGGACCTCGCTGAGGCCCGACTGGGACGTGTTTACGCCCCAGTTGCTCAGGGCCGTAAGCCGGATGTACCGGGCAATCACGCCGTCCAGGTCGATGGTCGTGTTATGGGCGTAGGTGCTCCTGGCGGTGCCCCGGGCGAATTCGTAGTCGCCCAGGACCGACCACTCGACGCCGTCCAGCGAGTGTTCGATGGTGACCTCTTTGAAACCGAAACCCAGAATCAACTCAAACTGCACGTTGTAGTTCCACACCCACATCTCATGCAGCTTGTAGACTTGCGGGAACTCATACTGGATCCAGGCCGGTTGATCGTCGTTGCTGTCGGTCAGCCACATGTCAATCGACTCGATGGAGTGCTGATCGGAGGCGTTGAGTCCGGAGCCATTGATCGTGTTTTGCGGTCCGGCCCCTTCCTCGGCGCTCGAGGCGGTGGCGATGATGTTCTGGATCGGATGAACGTACGGCTCGACGGTGAAACTCCAGATGTTGCCCTTGAAGACGGTGAAATCAGGGGCACCGTTGACTTCGTCGATTCGCCAGTAGTAGGTTTGTCCATATTCCAGCAATCCAGGCGGATCGAACGTGCGATTGCTCTGGCCTTGGCTGAGCAGCACGCCCATCGGATTGGCCCGGGTGGCGCCGTCGACGTCCTCCAGAACGGTCCCGAAGTAGATGTCATGCGCGGCGATGTCGGGCGCAGGCGTCCAGCCGAGGACGACGTCGCGAGGCACGTCGTTGGCGCCCTGAGCCGGGCTCGGATTCAGGGCGATTCCGGGAAGTACCTCTCCGATCTGCACGTTGTCGATGTGAAGGCTCCCTGTGGTGCCCGCAGCCGCATCGCTGGAGATGAGTACGCTCTCGATGCTGGTGAAATTCGCATTGGTAAACGTGCCCACCACCGTGCCGTTGAGCGTGACGGTGATCTCCGTGCCGTCCTGCTCCAGCATCAGAGTGTTGTACTCCCCTGCCAGCATGTTCGAACCGCTGATCTCGACCCAGCCGGGCCAGCCGCCATCGGCCGAATTGGCGTGGTGGAGCGGTCCGCCGGGCCAAGCATACACCTCGAAGTAGGCGTTGCTGCCGGCGCTGGCGATATTGACATGAACGTTGAAGTTGTTGTTCGCCAAGAAGTCGAACGAGACTTTGTTCTCACCCGACACGGGGCGGGAGATTCCGCACCGCACCCAGTCGGTGGCCTGCGTCCCTGCAATGAGGACCTCCTGATCCACAATCAGGACCTCGATCGTCCCATCCGTCTGAATGGCCCAATCGTTACCCACATTGCCGTCGGGCCTGTTGAAGTCGTCTTTGAACGCTCCCGATGCGCCGGAAACCGAGAGCAGACAGACCAACACAGTGAAACCTCGGATCTTACCCATTGTAGTTCTCCTTTCACAATAAAGGCGGACCGTAACTTCTGTCCAACAGCACCAAACAGAAGACAAGAATCCAGCGAAGACCCCTTGCTTCAAGCCTCCACATCGCAAACGCCGGTGGTGTCCGGCGTCAGAGCAGTCCAAGGTCGCCCAGGCCCATTCCGCCTCGTGCTTATGCTCCCGGCTCCTCCTGAACGCGAGGCAGGGCAACATGGTGTTGCCCTGCCCGGCGTCTATTTATCCTACCGCTGTTCGTCCACGCAGGCGTCATGCCTGGCGGAAATCACATCGGCTTGTGTACCGGCTCTGTCTTGCCGGCCAGCCAGGCGATTTCGCCGTCGGACAGCGCCCGGTCGTAGATGCGGACCTCGTCCACCGATCCAGGAAAGAAGTTGTCGTTGTCCTGGCGCTTGCCCATGCGGACCTCGCCGGGCGTATCGACGTTATCGACTTCGACGCTGCCGATGGGCCGACCGTCGCCGTACCAGCTCACGGTCGTGCCGTCGAACGTTGCGGCCAGATGGTGCCACTCCAGGTCGATCGGGAGGATGTCCTGCTCCCAGCCGTGACGGTGCAGGCCGTAGTAACCCAGCGTGGTCGTGCCCGTATCGCCTACCGCCTGGATGTCGAAATGCTGGCCGTCCACACTTCCTCCGGTGAAGCCGAAGACGTTGGTCCAGGCTGGAATCCCCGTCGCATCGGCCTTGGCCCAGCCGGCAATTGTTCGCGGCGCCGCCCCAGTGATTCCAACACCGGCGACCGAGACGTAGGCGTCGGTACCGTTGAGCTGAACGGCCTGGCCTTCGACGCCGGCGTCGTAGGTCACGTCGCCGTTGGCCATGCCGTGGTATCCGTTGCCGGAGCCGTCGTTGAGGTTGCCGTCGAAGGCGTAGTAGGCCACGAGATCGGCCGTGTCGGGCTCGACCGGTGTGACGTATTCGACCTCCTTGGGATACAGCCGGATGTCGTCGATGTACAACAAGCCCATCGCCCCGGCGCCCTCAATGCCAATTGTCAGCGACCGAACATTGCTGACGTTGCCGACCGCCGACAGATCAATGTTCCACGGCTGCCAGGCGGGCGTGGCGATGTCCGCCGCCTCGCCGTCATAAGGCACCTTGACGTTGTCGATCTTCACATACAGTTGCCCCGTGTTTTCGGATGTGCCGCGGAAGTACAGCGAGAGGGTCTTGATACCCCTTGTCGTCCAGTTCCGAGGCGTGTCGAACGTCCGCACGGCCTCCGCCACGGTCAGACCATTCGTGTTCTCATAGGACAGCGGCATGGACTGCCGCCCGCCGTGGACGATGATCCGCTCGGCAAACGGGGCCTCCAGATGGCCGACGACCGAGCCGGTGTCGTTCTCCCAGCCGTCGATCCACGTCTGGAAGATCGTGGTGCCGGCGTCGATGTCATCGTCGTAGGCTTCGAAGTCCTCCACCACAACGTATTCGATCGTCGAGAAGCTCCAGACGGGCCCTTCCCAGACGCTTGGCTCGGCGGCCTCGTTGACCTCGTCAACCTTCCAGTAGTAGGTCGTCCCAAGGTTCAGATCGCTGACCTCATAGCGACTCTCAATCGCCGTGTCCATCAGGGCCGTGCCCTCGATCACGGCTTGTTCATCCGAGCTGAAGTAGATCTCGTGTACCGCTGCTTCACGGCCGCCGCGCCAATCCAGGGCCATATCCAGACCGAGACCTGTCTGGCCATCGGACGGAACCGGCTCGCGTGCGACCACCGGCTTGTAGTAGAACCTGACTTCGCTCAAGCCGGACTGAGGCATCATGCCGCCCCAATTGCTGTGGATCGTCAGCCGAACATACCGGGCGACGACACCGTCGAGATCGACGGTGGTGTTGGGTGTGTAGGTGCTTCTGGCGGTGCCCTGAGCGAATTCGTAATCACCCAGGACCGTCCAATCCTCGCCATCCACCGAGTGCTCGAGTGTGACCTCTTTGGCGCCGAAGCCCAGGAGCAGTTCGAACTGCTCGTTGTAGTTCCAGACCCACATCTCGTGGAGCTTGTAGGCTTCGGCGAACTCGTACTGGATCCAGGCCGGCAACTCAGCGTCTTCGGCGCTGAGCCACATATCCGGTGCGGCGTTCGAATGCTCGTCCGCGGCGCTGAGTCCCGAGCCGTCGATGGTCTTCTCCGGGCCCGATCCTTCCTCAGCGCTGGAGGCGGTGGCGACGATGTTCTGAACCGGATAGACATATGGTTCGGCCGTGAAGCTCCAGATGTCGCCCTTGAAGATCGTGCTGTCGGGCGCGGCGTTGACCTCATCGACCCGCCAGTAGTAGGTCTGGCCGAAATCGAGCACGTCAGGCGGATCGAATGTCGTGGCCGTCTGGCCCTGACTGACAAGCACGCCCATCGGATTGGCCCGGCTGGCGTTGTTGACGTCGTCGAACGCGGTGCCGAAATATACGTCGTGCGCGACGGCAAACACGCCCGGCGACCAAGCCAGAATCACATCCTGCGGCACATCCACAGCACCGCCGGCGGGGCTGGGGTCGGCAGCGGTCGTTCGGGGCTTGAAGACGGTTGGGACGTAGTCGCCTACATAAAGCTGCGCGTAGTCCAACCAGAACTCGCCAGCCTGTTGTTGAACGTGAATCGAAATCTGGGCCGGGTTGACGTCGGCGGTGAGGACCGGAGTCGTCACGTGATACTCGGCCCATTCCTCAGTGATCGTGACCATCTGGTCGCCGTAGCCGGTCCACGGATCCTGCGCCAGCTCGGGCTTGAGATTGAGCTGCAATGCGCCCTCCTTGCTCTTCAGCCACACAGAGAAGGTGTACTGCTTGCCCGATTCGAACACCCCGCTGTAGAAGGTCTGAATGCCGGCATCCCAGAAATTGGCGCCCGCCGTAGGGACGACCACATTCATGCAGTAGCTTCCCTCCACCACCTCCTCCGGGATATTGGCACCCACGAGTTCGGTCACGATTTCACGCGTATGTCCGCCATACCCGCCCCAACCGGTCTCCGTGCCGTCCTCGAAATTGCCGTTCGTCAACAGGTTCTCGATCTCCTGGGCGTAACTCGCGCCGAATCCCAGAAGACCAACCAAGAACACCACCATCAACCATACTGCTCGTGATCTCATGACACATCCTCCTACTTGTTCTGCGGTCGCTTGGCGACCCAACACGGTAGACGGCTACCGGGTCTGTCCCGGCTCCTGGAATCGCTCGCCCAAGACCGGCGGCAAGCGTAGGGAAATCAAAAGGCAGGTTTGCCCAACGGGGCGGCTTCTCATCATATCACACTCTCCGAACCCTTCCCGGCAAGAACGCTCTGGGCGTCCGTGCAGAATCTGTCACGTCACCAGACAATCCGATTATACTCGCATCGGCCCGTGACGGTCAAGCACCGAATCAGGCGTTCAGGCCGGCGGCCGTTTTGCGGCGGGCTTGAGGTCGCTCTGGGCCCACACCGACAGGCCGGCCCCGACCAGCAGCAGGAGGCCGAAAACCAGTTGCAGCACTGTCAGACGCTCGCGAAATACCATGCGGGAGATGCTGAAGACCACAAACGGCTGGGCCAGGATCACCAGCGTTGGAAGGGTTGCCCCGATCCGCTTGACGGCGGCGTAGAAGCAGACATGGCCCAGTGCAATTGCGGTGATTCCGGAGACGACCACCGCCATCCATCCGGCGAGCCCCATGGAGGCGGCCCGGGCCGGCTGCCCGAACAGAATCGCCCCGATCCAAAGTGCCCCGGTGGTGTAGAGGCTGATGACCGCAAAACCGCTGCGAGAATCGACCTCTCTGAGGCGGACTTTCACTGAGATGGCGTAGGCGCCCCACATGGCCGCACAAGTCAGCGCGATTGCGATGCCCTTGGCGGTCCCCGCGGCGACGAAGTCCTGCTTGAAGTACAGCACGCCGAGCACCCCCGTGGCCGACAGGCCCAATCCCAGCCAGAAACGCCCGCTCCTCGCCAGCGGTCTTTCGTCGGCGAAGAACAGCAGCGAGAAGGCGGTCACCCACAGCACCGAGGTCTTTGACAGCAGTGTGGCAAAGGCGGCGCCGATGTAATAGAACGACACAGCCCACAGGCTCTGCATGCCGATATTGACCGCCCCAGGCAGAAGGGCCAGGCGCCAGGAGCGCCGGTCGAACGAGCCTTTGCCCACAAAATACAACAACGCCGGCAGCCAGAACAGACAGGCCACCGTGTACCGAAGGGCGTTCTGAGTCCATGAATCGACGTAGCCGGTCAGTTGCTTGATGAAGATTGGCCCGATCGACCAGCAGCACAAGGCCCCCAGCGACGCGGCTGTGGCGGCCATATCGATTCTGCTGCGTGGCGTCTTGGTTTCATTCAACTGAACGGCTCCGATTCTGGGGACGGCGGAGGTGGCAGACAGCGGTGGGCGAGCTCAATCAAGCATATCGAGGACAATTCGCGCCACCTCTTGGCTGGCTTTCTTCGCCGTCAGCGGCTCGACCACGTCGATCAGATCGTTGCTGAGACGATTCAGCATATCGGGGTCCTTCAGGAAGGCGGCCGCCGTCTTCAGGATCGGGTCGATCGATGTGAAGTACGGCATGAATTCCGGTACGAGAGCGCGATCGGCCAGCAGATTGACCAGCGTGAAGAATCTCGGATGCACCAGCCACCTGCCGAGGAGGTGCCATAAAATGCGATTGGTCTGGTACATCACCACCATCGGGCAGCCGGCCGAGGCGACCTCGAGGGTCGCGCTGCCGCTGGCGACCAGGGCCAAATCCACGATGTCCGAGGTGTCCATAACCGAATCGATCGAATACTCACACACAAAGCCCGGGACCTGCATTCGTTCCAGCAAGGCGCGTCGATCCTCGTTGGCCGCAACGGCGATGAACTGCGCCGACCCAAACTGGCGTTTCAGACGGATGGCGATCTGTTGCATGGGACGCCACAGCGATTCGATCTCGGCCAGCCTCGAACCCGGCATCAGCGCGATCCGAGCCCACTGAGGATCGAACCTTGAGTAGTCCTTGCGAAAACTGGTCAGGTCGGCGGGCAGCCGGTCCAGGAGTGGATTGCCGACAAAGGTTGCATCGACTCGGCGCTCTGCAAACCATGCCTCCTCGAAGGGCAGCAGACAGCAGAGCTTGTCGCAGCAGCGGCGCAGTTTGCCGATCCGCCAGCCACCCCACGCCCAGAGCTGCGGGGCCACATAAAACAGCGTCCGAACGCCCGCGCGCCTGGCCGCCTTGGCGACGTGAAAATTGAACGACGGAGAATCGCAGACGATCACGAGATCGAACGGCCGCTCGCGCAGACAGCCCTTGATTCGCCGCAGGAGCTTGTAGTAGTACCCCGCGTGGGCCACCGCCTTGTAGGTCATCACCGCTCCGGCCACCGTGTTCTCCAGCAGCTCGCATCCGGCTTCAGCCATCTTCGGCCCGCCGACGCCGACGAACTCGATGTCCCGCCCGCTCGCGGTCAGCGCGCGAATCAGCCCCGCACAGTGCACGTCGGCACTGGGATCGTTGGCGCTGATGAACAACCGGTATGTTCTCTTCGCATCGGCCATGATCGTAAGTTGCTACGTCATACCACCCGAAGCTCGAAACATCAATCCCCAACCCTCCGCCAGATCTGCTACGGCGGCCAGGTGGTCCGATAACGGCATTTGTCGCGTACGCGCAACGGCCCTGTTGCATCGCGCCGGTCTCTGGATATAATACGGATCGTCGCGTCCTTGACGCATTTCGGGGTGTAGCTCAGCTTGGCTAGAGCGCCTGCTTTGGGAGCAGGAGGCCGTAGGTTCGAATCCTATCACCCCGATTGCCACAACCTGCTGCTCTGAAAGCACTTGCCTTGCCATATCCTGATGGGCCTAACCTTGAATCGGACTCATCGCCGGGTGATACGCGCCTGATACCTACTTTTTCCGGCCGCTCTCTGGCAGGTGGCTGAGTCCCGTACATAACACTGCCACTTCTTTCGACCAGTGGATACGGTGGTGTCGCTGTGGCATGGCGGCGTCCGACAGGAGGTTCACATGGCACTGCGCAAGCAGCGGAACGGGGCATTCAAGACGCGGGTAGTGGTCGAAGCGAGCGCCGGTCACAAGCCGGTCACGGTGATCGTCGCCGCCGGCGCGGGAAACGCCAGCTCGCTGAAGTAAGCATCTTTGTTTCACTTGATGAAAGGGGCATCGATGAAGAGACTTGCATTCGTCTTGGGCGCTTGTTGTCTTGTGGGTGTTCAGGGGTTCGGGGGCGACTCAGGGCTGCGGAGCCGGGCCGGCGGGACCGAACGGCCAAGGCACCGGGTGATTGTCTCCACAGATATTGGCGGTACCGACCCTGACGATTTTCAGTCGATGGTGCATCTGCTCGTCTACGCAGATGTGCTCGACGTCGAGGGCATCATTTCCTCCCCCTTCGACCAAGGTCGCAAAGAAGATATTCTGAGCGTCATCGACTGCTATGAGAGGGATTTTCCCAACCTCAGGCGCTATTCGGATCAGTATCCCGCCCCCGACGCTCTACGTGCGATCACGAAGCAGGGCGAAACCGAACGGGCCCCCTACGCAGGTGTGCGAGGATCGACGGACGGGTCGCGGTGGATCGTCGAGTGCGCCCGGCGCGACGACGCTCGACCGCTCCATATCCTGGTCTGGGGTCTGCTGGAAGATCTCGCCCAGGCGCTGCACGACGCGCCGGACATTCTGCCGAAGCTGCGGGTCTATTACATTGGCGGACCGAACAAGAAATGGGGTCCGGACGCGTATCAGTATATTGTGGAGAACCATCCCGAACTGTGGATCATCGAGGCCAACTCAACGTATCGTGGCTACTTCGTGGGCGGCAACCAAGCAGGGGTGTGGGCCAACAGGGAGTTCGTGCGCCGGCACGTCGCCGGTCATGGTGCGCTTGGTGAGTTCTTTGTCAGCAAGAAGGACGATCTGAAAATGGGCGACACGCCATCGGTCAACTGGCTGCTCGAGGGTATGCCGGAGGACCCGGCCAAGGGCGGCTGGGGCGGGCGGTTCGTCCGTGCGTGGGAGCGGCCGTACGCGAGGTTTGACCGGATCACGACTGCGGAAGACTGCATCGAGATCTTTGGCATTCTCGAACTCGTGCTGCCGCTCGGACCGGGCGCACCGGGCAATCCGAAGGGTCAGATGCTCGTCACGAACCAGTCGCTCATCGGCCACGCGGACAGCCAGGGCAATCTGCGGTTTCGGTTCTGTCCGCGCGATCCGAAGGTGTTTTCCTACGAGATCCGAAGCAACGTGCCGAGTCTCGACGGCAAGAAGGGCCAGATCACGTCGTATTTGCCATCGCCGCCCGTCGCACTTCATCGCTCGCCGCGGCTTCCGAACTGGTGGACCGACGATCCTTCACCAGCCATGGCCGAGGGCATTCACCACGGTGCCAAGACGGTGAGCCGGTGGCGTGAGGATTTCCTCCGCGATTTCGCCGTACGCATGGACCGGTGCAAAGCCCCGGCTTCTTTCTTCGGGCACTCCACTTCTATCTGCAGCAGAGCCTCCCGCTGAGAACCCCATCGCCCTTGGCCTGCCGGACATCACCATACCACAGCCACACACCTTATCCACTGGTCCGAAAGGGTGAGCGCACTATAATAATGGGTCGATGGGCAAGAGCGTCAATCCAATCGATCGATTCCTGCCGACGACGGCCGAGGAACTGCGCGGTCGCGGGTGGGACCAGGCGGACGTCATCCTCGTGACGGGCGATGCGTACGTGGACCATCCATCGTTCGGCGCCGCGTTGATCGGGCGATGGCTGGAGAAGCTGGGTCTTCGCGTGGCGATTCTGGCCCAGCCCGAGTGGCGGAGCGTCGAGCCGTTCCGGGCCTTGGGCCGGCCGCGATTGTTCTGGGGGATCACCAGCGGCTGCATCGATTCGCGGCTGAACGACTACGCGTCGCTGGGCCACCGACGCCGGCAGGATGTGTACAGTCCCGGCGGGGCGACGGGCCTTCGTCCGGGCCGGCCGCTGTTGGTCTATGCCGCCCGCGCCCGCGAGGCGTACCGCGATGTGCCCATCGTGCTCGGCGGGCTGGAGGCGAGTCTGCGGCGACTGGTCCATTACGACTACATCGAGGACCGGCTCAAGCGGTCGGTCCTGGTCGATGCCAAGGCCGACCTTCTGATCCACGGCATGGGCGAGCGGACGGTGGCCGAGGTCGCCAGGCGTCTGGACGCCGGCCGGTCGATCCTCGAGCTGACCGACATCCCCGGTACGGCCTACATCGCCCACAGGGGCATCGCCGTCCCCAACGACGCGGTGCACCTGCCTTCGCTGTCGCAGCAGGCCGAGGATGTCGCGCTGTTCATGTCGGCCCATCAGCAGTATCAGTCGCAGGCCCATCCGGCGGGACGGCCGGTGGTGCAGGAGCAGGACCCCGGGACGCTGGTGGTCCTGCCGGCGGCCGAGCCGCTGAGCGGCAAGGAACTGGACGGCCTCTACGATCTGCCGTTCGCCCGGGCGTGGCACCCACGCTATGACCGCGACGGCGGCGTGCCGGCATTGACGCCGGTGCAGTTCTCGATCACGACGCATCGCGGTTGCTTCGGCGGCTGCTCGTTCTGCTCGATCGGGGCCCACCAAGGCCGGCAGATTCGCTCACGTTCGTTGGACTCGCTTCTGGCGGAGGCGGACCGGCTTCGGCTGCATCCGGGATTTCGCGGGACGATCGAGGACCTCGGCGGGCCGTCGGCGAACATGTACGGCATGGACTGCGACGCGAGCGGGACGTGCGGGCAGGCCAGTTGCTTGTGTCCCAAGCCTTGCAGGCGGGGCGGGTTCGACCACGGGCCGATGCTCGAGATGATGGAGGCCTTCGTCCGCTGGCGCGATCGCGGATCGAAGCGGACCAACGTCTTCGTTGCCTCCGGCATTCGTCACGACCTGGCGCTCCAGAGCCGCGACTATCTCGACATGCTCGTTCGTCACTTCGTCGGCGGGCATCTGAAGGTTGCGCCGGAACACTACTGCCCGGGCGTGCTGGACCGGATGGGCAAGCCTCACTTCGAGGTGTTCGAGGAGTTCGAGCGGCGGTTCGCCGAGACGTGTCGGCGGGTCGGAAAGGAGGCGTACCTCGTGCCGTACTTCATCAGCGCCCATCCGGCGTGCCGGCCCGAAGACGCCCTGAGGCTGACCGAGTACCTCGTCTCCCGCTCGTGGCGGCCGAGGCAGGTGCAGGACTTCGTGCCGATCCCGCTGACGCTCTCGACGGCGATGTACGTATCAGGTTCCGACGCGGCCGGACAGAAGATCCACGTCCCGAAGTCACGCAAAGAGAAGCGTCTCCAGGCGGCGCTGATGCACTACTATCAGAGTGAGAACCGGACGATTCTCACCGAGTTCCTGCGCGAGCGAAAGCGTCCCGACCTGCTGGCCCGGATCAACCGGTTCCAGACGTCCAGGCCTCGCCGCAAGAAGTGACTCCACTCATCACGTCAGCGGACGAACGTGTCGAAAACGCGGACCGATTTCCAGTTTGCCTTGTTCTCGTCGATGAACCTCTGGTGGTCGGGTGCGTTCTGGTAGAGGCCATGATGGTGCTTGCTCTGGCATGCGTGTGGCAGCCTCAAACGCGGTAGCGTTTGGGGATGGCGAGTCGTTCGTAGTGTGTCCGTCAGGGCATACCTCCCATGGAATGGGGATAACGCCTTACGGCGTCACTACAAACGCGGGAGGATGGCCTCAGGCGACGCCACCACAAACGACCATCCCCCCCCGCCACGAAGTTCGCGCAGACCCCCCGGAAAACATCCGTCCGGTTGCCTCTTCCCACGGGGCGGGGTTTCGGGTTTGATATTGGGCTGCTCGGCCGCGGCGGCTGCGGCGAGGGTTCGGGTCAGTCGAAGGGCTTGGTGTATGCGTGTGATTCTGACGACGACGCTGCTATTGTGTTGCAGCAACATCTTCATGACGTTCGCCTGGTACGGGCACCTGCGGGACCTTTCGCATCGGCCGTGGATCATCGCGGCGCTGGTGAGCTGGGGGATCGCCTTCTTCGAGTATATGATCCAGGTCCCGGCCAATCGGATCGGCCATTGCGTGCTGAACGTCGGGCAGCTCAAGATCCTCCAGGAGGCGGTCACGCTGACGATCTTCGTGCCGTTCTCGATTCTATACATGAAAGAGCAGGTTCGGCTGGACTACCTCTGGGCGGGCCTGTGCATCCTCGGCGCGGTCTTCTTCGTTTTCCGTCAGAAGCTTTTCGGCCAGTGACGGCCATCAAGCCTCTGGCCGATCGGCTCACCGACTCGCTCGTATAGGTATCACGCAAAGTGCAAGGATGCCTTACTGGAGTCTGTCAGATCTCCAGTCTGTCGCGGAGGTAGGTGCGGAGCTGGTCGGTGGCGATGCGTGTCTGGGCCATCGAGTCGCGCTCGCGCACGGTGACGGTGTGGTCTTCGAGCGTCTGGCCGTCGACGGTCAGGCAGAAGGGCGTGCCCGCCTCGTCCTGGCGGCGGTAGCGGCGGCCGACGGCGCCTTTCTCGTCGTAGAAACAGGTGAAGTATTTCTTCAGGTCGTTGGCGATGTTGTGGGCGATCTCGGGCATGCCGTCCTTCTTGACCAGCGGGAAGACGGCCGCCTTGGTCGGCGCCAGGGACGGATGGAATCGCAGCAGGTTGCGCGTTTCGCCCTTGACCTCTTCCTCGTCGTAGGCGTCGACGAGAAACGCCAGCGTGCTTCGGTCGATTCCGGCGCTGGGCTCGATCACGTAGGGGATGAACCGCTGCTGCTTCTGGTCGTCGAAGAACGACAGCGGGCCCTTGTGGTAGTCTTCGGCCTCGTCGGGCATCTTGACCTTCGTCAGGTCGCGGCCGTTTTCGAACCAGCTTGTGGTGCTGCGCATGCCGCGCTGGTGCTGGCGCAGGTCGTAGTCGGTGCGGTTGGCAATGCCTTCGAGCTCCTGCCAGTCGCCCGAGCCGAAGGGGAATCTGTATTCGACGTCAACACAGGCCTTGGCGTAGTGGGCCAGCTCATCCGGATCGTGGTCGCGGAAGCGCAGGTTCTCGGCCTTGATGCCATGATCGGTGTACCACGCGAAGCGGGCGGCCTTCCACTTTTCATACCACTCTTCGTCCGTGCCCGGCTCGCAGAAGAACTCGATCTCCGCCTGCTCGAACTCGCGCGTGCGGAAGATGAACGCCTTGGTGGTCACCTCGTTGCGGAAACTCTTGCCGATCTGGGCGATCCCGAAGGGCACTTTGACGCGGGTCGAGTCCAGCACGTTGCGGAAGTTGGCAAAGATGCCCTGGGCGGTCTCCGGCCGCAGGTACATAGTCATCGAGTCTTCGGCGTTGGCGCCCATCTGCGTCTCGAACATCAGCTTGAACGGCATCGGCTGTGTGAACTGGCCGACGGCGCCGCAGTTCGGGCAGACCTTGTTGCTCAGATCGTGCTCGGCGGCCACGGCGGTGTCGAGGGAGACGTGCTCGGTGTGCTCGCCGGCTTGTCCGCCGTCTTTGCCCTGCAGGTGGTCGACGCGGGTGCGCGTGTTGCACTTCTTGCACTCGCTGATCAGGTCGGCGAACTTGTCGGCGTGGCCGGAGGCCTTCCACACCAGCGGGTGCATCAAGATGCTGCAATCGAGACCAACGACGTCGTCGCGCATCTGAACGACGTGCTTCCACCAGGCCCGCTTGACGTTGTTCTTGAGCTCGACGCCCAAGGGCCCGTAATCGTAGCAACTGGCCAGCCCGCCGTAGATTTCGCTGGACTGAAAGATGAAGCCCCTTCTCTTGCACAGCGACACGATGTCGTCGAGTTTCGCCAGTTTCGCCATGTTCTTCCGCTCTCCAAGTGCTCCTGATTTCGTCCACCGTCCCATCCGCCTGCCGGAGGACGCATCTGCGCCCCCAATCGTCCAGCGAAACGGGCAAACCTTATAGTATAGGGCCCTGGAACCGGATTACAAGGGCCGAGAAACGGGAATCGGTGTGCCGACGGCAGCGGCCGGCCATGTCGGCCATTGGCTCGGCAAGGCGCGCTATCGGCTGGGGCAACCTGGCAAAAGCCTCGGAAATCGGTTTGGAATGCCATTTGGCATTTCCTATTCTTTTGGTGGCGGAGGGCGCCGTCAGCATTTCATCTGTGAGACGCAATTGTACACACGAATTTGCGGAGAACGTGAAATGTACGGAATCGAAGGTGCTGGGAGTATTGACATTCTGCGTCAGTTGGCCATCCGGGGAGCCCCCCCGATAGCGCGAGGCGCTGCCCCCGGGGACGCCGCCGAGTCGCCCGGTTTGGAGGGGGCGATGGCACTGTCCAGGAAGTTCCTCAGTGCGGCGCTGGACGATGCGGGCTTTGTGGATCCTCGCAGCAGCAGCATCGAGCGGCTGACGTTTCTGCTCCGGCACGGCTGGTCCCGGCCGGAAGAGGTGGAGCCCGATTTCGACCTCTGCACCGCCGCCTTGCTGGCCGACTACCTCGGCGAACGGGTCACCGGCGAAGTCAATCGCGTGCTCAGAGTGCTGGCCCGCGTGGACCCCGAACGCGTCGCCGCATTGCTCAAGTAGCGTCTCTTGTCAGCGGCATTCCTCGCTCCGCTCGCGCGCCCATCGACCGATGCTATGGATTCCCTTCGCGAATGCGGACGGGATGGCTGGTCGGTGGGAGAGTGATGCGGATCTGCCAGAAGGACGGGCCGGCTTCGAGCGAGCGCGGGAAGCCGTAGGTGATGCCCTCGACCTGGCAGAAGACGGGGGCGTCGAGGAAGCGGTCGTCGGTGCTGTAGCGGCCGGCGATCGTCGCCAGGTACCAGTGCCAGGGAAACAGGTGGCCTCGGATACCCGGATTGACCGCCGTGATGTCCACGTTGTGAGCGCCGGTCAGCACGTTCTCGGTGAGCTTGAGCGGGTCGCGGGTGAAGTAATGGTCGGCCCAGCAGCGGTTCGGGTCCGTCCGCGCGAGTCGGCCCAGGGCCTTCTCATCCCATCCGCCGGGCACATAGGCATCGAGAAAGGTGACGTGAATCTCGGCGTTCGTTTCGCGCGCGACGGTCTCGGCGGCGGCGTTGACGACCCAGGCGCCGGCCGAATGCCCGATCAGGTGCACGTGCCGCCAGTTCTCCGAGAGGCTGCAGATCGTCTGCCCCAGTGCGGGTCCGACCGTGTCGCGGCCGATCTTCGCGGCGCGCGACGGCCGCAGATGCCGGGCCTGGGTCCGCCAGTCGTACCACCCACACTGCCACTGCTGACGATCCACACGCTTGGCGATGGCCGTCGCCATCCAGCCGGGCCAGGCCTGCCTCTCATACCAACCATGCGTGACGATCACCAGATTGGGTTCGGCACAGGTGGTGCTCTCTGACGCGGGGACGAAGCCGGAGGTGTTGGGATCGGAGCTGACGAAGTGGAGCGTCGCGGCCGCGTCAGTGTTGTGGGCTGATGTCTGCGATATGCCGATGATAGCGCACACCACAAGCGACAAGAGAAACGGTGCGTCTGGTCGCCTACAGGGCATTGGTGACGATGTTGATGATCTCCTCGACAAGGTCGGCATGGCGCTGCTCGTCGGCGGCCAGGGAAGCGAACGCGGTTCTGATCTTCTGCGGGCCCACGTTGGGGTCGGCGGCAATCTTCGTGTAGAGATCGCGGGCCGACAACTCGAACGATCTCATCGTCTCGAACTCGCGAAGGATGTCGGTTTTGGATCGGCTATTTGTCTCTGCCATATTCTCTGCCCAGGGCCTGAAGGATCTTCTTGTGCTTCTTCGTGTCCTCGATCAGCACCGTCAGACGCCGTTTGATCTCGACAAACACGTCGTCGCCGAGTTCTTCGGGCCAGTGTCGATGGTCCAGGTAGTCTTCATAGACGCCTGAACTAATCTCGTCCTCCATGTTCAGGGCGGATGCCAGCATGCCGCCGATCGTCTCATGCTCGGCGGCGCCTGACCCATCGCCGGCTGGATTGTCTGCACGCATGTTCATGAGCCCAAACATACGCATCGCCGCCGAGTGTGTCAATGCTCCGTTGCATGGAAATGCGCGGAGTGCCCAGGGCAATCGCATGTACCATTGCCTCAGGATGTGCATGAGGTACTGGTGATCCCAGGGACAGGCTTCGGTCTTGGCTTCGAGGCCGATCTTGAGGGCATTGCCCTGTCGCGTCGACGACACACGTCGAGGAGTTCGCACGATTGGCAATCCGAGCGGCGGTGGCCGGTACAGTTGTCGAGGATTCCGATTCGGGACAGGGCGAAGTCGTACTTGACGGGGTCGGCCGGAGCAATGGCGGCGAAACGTTCCGTAACCTGCACGGCGGTCGATTGCGAGATCGTGTCGCTATCGTGCAGACTGAGGATGCGGCAGAGGCGGGCCATGTGCACATCGAGCGGGACGATCAGCTTGGGCGGGGCAATGCCCTTCCACAGACCCGGATCGACATCGTCGGCCCGGACCATCCATCGCAGGAACAGGTGCAGCCTCTTGGTGGCGCTGCCCCGGCTGGGACTGGCCAGCAGGTACATCAGGCCCCGGCTGACGTGTCCGCCGTGCTTTGCGGCGTAAGCGTCGGTCAGACGGTCGCAGAACCTCGCCAGCGCAGGCAGTACGTTCGGCTCACGTGGATCGTATCCATCGACGAAGAACGCCTCGATGCTGCGAAATCTGCGGAGAACGGGACGCAGCACCGCCAGCAGATCGGCCATGTCTTCGGCGGTCGTGAAGCGATGTTTGAAGCCGGCCAGCCGCGATCGGCGCGACGGCGAGAAGCTCGTCACGAAATCGTACGGGGGGCCATCCATGCGAGCGAACAGGTCGTTCAGACTGCGCTGGATCTGCTGCACGCGACCGTAGGCCAGGGCCGCCGCCAGGAAGCAGGCGACCTCCGCATCCTGGGGCCTGTCGAATCGATATGCGAATTGAAGCGGGTCGGCGCCGATGAACTGCCGATGGTTGTAACGCGCATAGACCCGATCGAGGATGTCAGCCAGGACGCCGGCTCGTGGAGGTGGTGCAAGCGAGACGGTCATGCGGTCGTCTGCGGCGTCTTCTTGCGGGGGATGTCGCCTGCAAAGCGGCATTCGATCTCGCCCGTCTGTGTGTTGAACCTGATGCGTCGGCCGCGCGAACCGCCCACCTCCTGACGCACGACGCGGATGCCGGCGGCCTTGAGGACCTCCAGGGCCGCCGTGACGTTGGCCTGGCCGATGCCCCCGTCGGCGTTCGGTGTCTTCAAAACCGCCGCCCCGCCAAAGATACTGGCACGGCAATGACGCGGCTCGGCGTCGATCCTCAGCATGGCCTTGACGATCTGCCGGGTTGCGCTGGTCCCGTAGATACCGATGTCCGGATCGGACTCGTTCTTGGGCCGGTCCCGGAGAAAGTGGTTCATCGCCCCGAAGCCCTCTTCGGCGTTGTACAGACAGACCGTGACACAGGAACCGACGAGGGTCTCGGTCATCACCGGCCGGCGGGACGCATAGAACTCGCCCGGCCGCAGGAACTTCCGCATCAATGCCGTCACAGCAATCGCAGCCCCCCAGGAAAGATCACCCTAAATCAGTGGCACGAACGCTGGCGAGGAACCGCCCGTTGCTCTTGACCACCTCGACATGGCAGTCGAACAGCGCCGTCAGGTGGGCCGAGGTCAGCAGATCATCCGGCGTCCCCTGGCCGACTACTCGGCCGCCCTTCATCAATACGATCTGGTCAACCGCCTGCGGCAGCTCGTCCAGATGATGCGAGACGACCACCACCGTCGGCGGCCGGCTCCGAGCAAGCAGCCGGTCCAGGACGGCGATGCAGGCCGCACGCGAACCGATGTCCAATCCTACCGTCGGCTCGTCGAGAAGCAAGATCTTCGCATTCGAGACCATCGCCCGGGCCAGAAGCGTCTTCATCTGCTCGCCCGAAGACAGGTCCCCATACGCCCGCTCGCCGATCTCACGCAGGCCGACCGAGGCCATCTCTTCGTCCACGCGCCGCCGCTGACCGTTGGTCACGTCGCGATGCAGAGGCAAGAGAATCGTCCCGAACAGCCCCGTGGCCACAACGTCGCGGATGGGCATCCGGTCGTCGAACGTCGGCGCCCGCGAAGGCTCGATCAGGCCGATCTGGCTGCGAACGTCCGCCAGGTTGACCCGCCCGTAGGTGCGGCCGTCCACGCGGACCGTACCCGTCGATGGCCAGAGGTACCCGGCCAGCACCGCCATCAGAGCCGACTTGCCCGAGCCGTTGGGCCCGAGGATCGCACAGCAATTGCCCGCGTCCACCGTCAGACTGACGCCGGCGAGGATCTCGTTGCCCCTTCGGACAACTCCGACGTTCTTCATTTCTATCGCGTTTTGACTCAAAGCCAAACCGATGCCCCACGCCCGCTGCTATGCGCCCGCCGTCGGGGCCAGGTCGCCCAGCACAGCCTTTCGGAACTCGTCGAGACCGCCCATCTTCTCGATCATGGCCCCCAGACGTCTATGCGGTCCGGCGTTGGCCCTGTAATAGTCGACGATCCGGTCGAGCAGTCCCATCGCCTGCTCTTCGGTCAGGTCGCGGGCCAGTTCCTCGGCCAGGCGGGGCTTGACACCCCCGTTGCCGCCGACGAGGACCCGCCAGCCCTTGGGCGTCCCGACCAGCCCGATGTCCTTGATGCACGTCTCGGCGCACTGGTGGGGGCAGCCGCTGACCCCGATCTTGAATTTGCCCGGAAGCTCCATGCCGTGATACTTGCCGTCGAGCTTGAGCCCCAGCGAGAGGCTGTCCTGCTGGCCGCGCTTGCAGAAGGTCGTGCCGGGACAGGCCTTGACGCTGCGCACGCACAGCCCGACGGCGAACCCAGGCGACATCCCCAACTCGGACCAGATGGCATCGATGTCCTTCTCGGCAACGCCCACGATGGCGATGCGGGCGGCGCTGGTGATCTTCAGGGCCTGGGCTCCGTATTTCTCGGCGACGTCGGCCAGGCGTCGCAGCGTCTCCGGCGGCACGACGCCGCATGGAATATGCGGGGCCACCGCATACGTCTGCTTGTCACGCTGGACGATCGCCCCTTTGTCCCCATCATTGAGCATTCCCGATTCTCCTCAGCCGGCCATCTTGAATGTGTCGATCAGTGCGGCGAGCTTCCCGACCTCTACGTTCCGTCCGCAGAGTGGACGCTCGTCCTCGCGATACATCTGTGTGTTCTCTTCAAAGCTGTCCTTCGGATTGACGTAGAAGACCCCGAGGGGCAGCCGGTCCGTCTCCGTCGCGCGGGCGAAGGCGGCCGTGCGGTCCGAGGGATCGTGCGAGTCGTCGAGGTAGTACACGTGGTCCTTGAACCACTGATACGTGTTGAGCTTATTGAACGTCACGCACGGCTGGAAGATATCCACGAGGGCGTAGCCCTTGTGGCGGATCGCCCGCTTGAGGATCTCCTTGGTCTGCTCGCGGTCGCCCGAGCTGGCCCGCGCGACGAAGCTGGCGTCCAGCGCGATGGCCACCGCCAGCGGGTTGAACGGTTCGAGGATCACGCCGGCGACCTGAACGGGCGTTTTGAAGCCGCGCCGGCTCGTCGGCGACGCCTGGCCCTTTGTCAGGCCGTAGACCATGTTGTCGTGAACGATGTTGGTGATGTCGGGGTTGCGGCGAATGCAGTGGATGAAATGGTTGCCGCCCTCGCCGTACATGTCGCCGTCGCCGCTCTCGGCGATCACCGTCAGCCTGGGATTGACCGCCTTGATCGCCGTGGCCGGCGGCAGGGCCCGGCCGTGCAGACCGTTGAAGAAGTGGCACTTGAGATAGTGCGGAATCTTCGCCGCCTGGCCGATCCCGGAGACCATCACGAGCTGCTTCGGATCGATCGCCAGTTCCGTCAGCGTCTCCTTCAGCGTCTTGAGGATCGGGAAATTGCCGCATCCCGGACACCAGGCAATGTCGATGTCACCCATTTCGAAAGCACCCGTCGCCATCAGAACCCCGCAAGATTGATTGTTGATTATTGATGATTGATGATCTCGGTGAGCCCTTCGACCACGTCCTCGACGGTGAAGCCGAGCCCGTCGTATTTGACCAGCCCTTCGTCCACATCTACGCCGGCGTGCAGACGGATCAGTTTGCGGAATTGGCCCGTCGCGTTGCCCTCGACCACGACCGCCTTCCGGGCCTTTCCGATGAGGTCGGCCGTGCTCGGGTGCAGCGGATACACCTGGCTGTAGTGCAGCATCGCCGTGTCGGTCCGGCCTATCTCGGCCAGGGCCTCCTTGACGACGGGGTAGGTCGAGCCCCAGCAGATCACGAGCCTCTTATAGTCCCTGGGGCCCACCAACTCCGGTCGGATGATGCCCCTCTTGAGCGTTTCGCCCTTGGCCAGCCGCTTGTCCACCATCGCGACGCGCACGTTGAGGTCTTCGGTGATGTGGCCTTCCTCGTCGTGCTCGTCGCTGTCGACGGCGACCAGCCCCGAGCCGTATCCGGGGATGCCGCGCGGAGAGACTCCGTTCTTCGTCAATTCGTAACGGCGATAGTCCTTGGTGGTCTTGGCGATGTGTTTCTCCACCTTCGTCCTGGCCGGGTCGAACGCCTTGAGATTGTAGTAGGAGTCCATCAAATGCTGATCGGTCAGGATGAACGCCGGGACCTGATACTTATCAGCGAGATTGAACGCCTTCTGCGTCAGGTAGAAGGCCTGTTCGAGCGTCCCCGGCGCGAAGAGGATTCGCGGGAACTCCCCATGTCCCGCGTAGAGCGCCAATTCGAGGTCGGCCTGCTCGGTCCGCGTGGGCAGTCCCGTCGCCGGTCCGGGCCGCTGCGCCAGGTGAATCACCACGGGACATTCCAACATGCCGGCCAGGCTCACGCCCTCCGTCATCAGGGCGAAACCGCCGCCGGACGTGGTCACCATGGCGCGGGCCCCGGCGTAGGACGCGCCGATCGCCATGTTGATCGCCGCGATCTCGTCCTCCGCTTGCTCGGCCAGGACCCCTTGTTCAAGGCCATGCCGGGCGAGAAAGGCCAATACGCCGGTCGATGGCGACATGGGGTACGACGAGACGAAGTTGCAGCCGCCCGCAATCGCGCCGAGCCCAACGGCTTCAGCGCCGCTGAGCAGCAGCTCGTCCTTGACCTGGGCGCTCGGTTTGAAGGTCAAGCGAATCTCGTTTGGCACATCGAGCTTTCCGAGCGCGTCGAAGCCGGCTTGCACCGCCCTGACGTTGTTGGCGACAATCTCCGAAGATTTCTTCGCGAAGTATTGCTGCACGTAGGCGACAACGGCGTCCGGATCGAGCCCAAGCAGACCTGCAATCGCTCCGACCGCCACGACGTTCGAGTAGATCTTGCCGCCGATCTCCGCGGCAATCTCGGTGAATGGGACGGCGAGGGTTCGATTCGACTCGATGGCCTCGTCGGCAACCACCTCGCGTTCACCGACGACCAGCGTCTCCGGGGAGAGCCTTTCGGCCACGTGGGCGACGGCGCCTGCGTTCAAGGGCACAAGGACATCCATCCGGTCCACCGGCGCCGAGACGCGCTTGCCACAGATGCGGATCGTGGTCGAATTGGAGCCGCCCCGCACGCGGGACATGTACTCCTTCGTGGCAAAGACGTGGTAGCCGGCAATCTTCAGGATGCGCGTCAGCAGGGTCTCGACCGTTTGAACACCTTGCCCGGCCTGCCCGCACAGGACAATGGATATGTCCCGTCCGGTCGCCGTCTTACTTGCGTCCCTCATTCAGTCATCCTTGATTCACTTGACTCCAACGGGCCCGTGGGAGGATTCCCAATCCAACGCATGGACATCGGTATTATGCTTCACGCTGCAAAGGTGTCAATGGTTCGGCATTTCCCTCGAATTACGGGCGCAACCTTCCGCCGTCCCCGGCCCCAACGATGGGGCATTTCCGCTCAAACGGTCTGTTCCAGTGATTGGGTCAGAATGCGGACGTGCTTCATCTCCTCCTGGATGATCTCTTCCACAACCTGGCGGTCTGTCTCTTGCGGCACGAAGTCCTTCAGTCCGGTGTAGTAGACGATCGAGTCCTTTTCCTTCTCGATGGCTATTCGCAGGACGTCGGCCCGGCTCTCTTCGCCGGTGAGTTCCCGGCTTGGATCAGGCTGAATCCCGAAGACGGCCAGTCCCGCCAGATCGTGCGCGTCGGCCCGACCCGGCTCCGGATGCCCAGCGGTCAGACACTGCCGCATCCGCCTGAATATACCCTCATGTTTGGCTTCCCACTGAGCCAACTGGACGAAGAGCGTGCTGATGCGGTCATCGTCACACAACCCGGCCGCCCGGCGGTAGAACTTCACCCCGTTGCGCTCGATCTGCTCGGCGATCTCCAGGACCTCACGGCCGGCCATTTCCACGTCCATCGGTCTGACTCCCACACCCGGACCTTCCGCTTCTCTCTGACCCGGTCATGGACGCGAGTATAACATGCGTGGCGACGGACACCAAGTGGCGCGACAGGGGAAAGCAGGTGACCGCTTGTTTCTGTCGAGCCACTGGTGTCCGGAACGCCGTGTAGTTGGATTAATGCCCTGCCAGCGGTCGGCCGAAGGCGACGTCGTCGATATAGAGCAGACCCGTGCCGCCGGGCGTCGGGTTGGCCCGATTGCCGAGGCCGATGGTCATCTCTCGAACGCGCGACAGGTTCACGCCGCTCAGCGCGCTGAACGAGATTTGCCACGGCTCCCACGTCGCGGTCAACGTCGCCTCGGGGTCCTCATGGGTCACAACGGCGACCTGCCCGGTGCTGTCGGCGATGGCCACGTACAGCGGCTCGGGGTCGTTGCTCGGCAACTGTCCGCCGCCGATGTCTTCGGGCTGCCATTGCCCGGTCACGTTGCCGGTCGTTTCGATATTGGAGAACTCGGCCGCGGTCGGGCCGGCCCCGGCGTTGTTGCTGACCAGCGCCAGGCCGATGTAGACGTCGTTGGCCATCGAGATCGTCACAGTCGAAGCGGCGGCATCGGCCGTGATGGGGACCCACGTGTTCCCGTCCTCGCTCCGCTCGGCCGTGAGGGTATTGTTCGTACGCGTCAGCTTCACCCAATAAGGCGCCGTCAGGTCGGTCTGATTGACACTCAGAGACGCCTGATTCGTGGTCGGGCGGTGTTGAAGGGCCACGCCGTTGCCGGGCGTGACCACGACCATGGCGTGCTTGGAGCCCGGATCGAGGGTCTCGCGGATCATCACGCCGCCCTTGGCCCAGGCCGCGGTGTTGACGATGCTGTCGACGCGCGCGATGATCGAGCCGTTGCCGCTGAGACGCTTGTACGCCATGCGGAAGGCGTCGGCGTTGTCCCAGATGTCGCCGCCGGTGCTGCCCATGAGGATCGACCCGTCGGCCCGTTGACGAAGGACCGGCGGATTG